>ENA-ORRO01002703-ORRO01002703.1-human-gut-metagenome-genome-assembly--contig:-NODE-2703-length-10935-cov-2.100092_pt1 | contig 10935 bp, 10 predicted proteins | sample MGYA00242176_ERZ509136 | MGnify/ENA primary metagenome ERZ509136 (study PRJEB26280, sample SAMEA2338644) | human gut metagenome | biome: human gut; feature: human-associated habitat; material: faeces... | reverse complement strand
GTATAAGCTTTTTCTATCTTGTTGTGTTTTAATTCATTTAGACGCCATTTGATCATATAATTATGATAACCGTTCCCTCTAAAATACGAATGTGTGTAAGCATCAAATAATAATGCGGCCTTGTCGTTTTTAAACAATATGGTATCTTCATTATATGCAATAATTCCGAATGAAATCCATGCACTACAGGCTAAAACCCCATTAACAAACACCCCGTATCCTTTCGTGTTTTTTGTCTTGAATCTTTTTTGTAACGTATCTTTTTTTTCTTCTGTTAGATAAGTGATCCATAGCTCGTTATCATAATCTTCCATTTTAAGTTCACGAACCTCTATACCTTTCTCTGAAAGTGAATAGTCAATCTTTTCAACTGTTCGAGACATCAAGTAACATTTTTCCCATTTGATCTTAAAAACGGCATATATGATGCTTTTAAAGACACGCTGCATCATACCCCAAAACCCATATAACCGTATTTTCTCTTTTATAGAAGATGTTATATTCATAAGTATATTGCTATTTTATGTATGCCCAAAGATGTTCTTTTATATGCTCGTATTCTTTTGTATTGATGATGGGTAATATGACTATCAATAATGATGTCAATTTTAGATGAGTAACATAATCAGCAGAATAGGCGAAATGGGTAAATAAGAACGAAAATAGAATCATATATCTTAAAGTGATGGAAAATGGGTCTTGTTCTGTTTTGTCATGATACAGAATGACTTTTATAAGCCATAAAGACATAAGCACAGCAAATATCATCCCCCCAGAGAAAACATCACGTGTAAAACCGACGATACCATATATTACATTTCTTTCTTTTGTAGCCTCCTCGTCTTTATAGGAACCAAATCCGGAACCAACAAAAAAATATTTGGCATCGTTTAATGCTGATTTTACTATATTTTTAGTCGTCCCTGACCGACCGGTAGAACTTCCATTGTGTTCACTATTCTCGTAAAACATAGCATACTCTATCATACCTGACAGAATTTCCATTCTATCACCACTTGTTTTTATCCGATCATTTAATTTAAACTGTGTTGAAGTTGCCCCTATTATGTATATAGGAAATAATATGACAGTTCCAATGACTATATATCTTACCTTTTTTCGAAGTTCCATCAAGCGATCGCGACGAATATAGATACGCGTAAAAAGACAGTACAAGTGTAACAGGAGCAATGAAATAGATTGTGCGCTTACCGCTTGAATATCCCACCAATATTGCAGAGGCTATACACAGCAATATCTCATAAATATATTTTCTTGAAAGTTTATTGTTTGAATACAGCAGAATCACCATACATATTGACAGTACAAGCACCAAGAATGTTGTGGCTGTTGATCCACCTAAACTGGACATATAACCGACGTATCCCTCAATTCGTTCTCCTATGATAAATATCTGAATAATAGAAGCAACTCCTTGCAAGATAACAAGTCCCATTAGAAATTTCAAGCGGAGGTACTGATAAATTTCAAAATGAGTACTTCTGTAAATATCATACAAGAAGAAAAAATACAAGACAAACCTGATGCTCTTAAAATAAGCAATTGATGAAGCGGTATATATTGAACATATAAACCCTACTGACAACACAAATAGCAATTTATAACAAAGAGGGTTTAAGATATTTTTATAAGACAATAGTGTTATTCCTATAATGAGTATCTCCAATATAGGTTGAGCAGGAATTGGGGTATATCGTTCCCAAAATCCTTGCGTAAAAACAAGAAAGAGTATTGCATACAAAAAATAAAGCTTTACTCGATTTACTGGCATAGTTTATTGCAAAATTTATAAAGATGGTGTACTTGTGCTTTCCATGTAAATTTTTCTTTTACATAATCGATACACACTTGATTTTTAATGAAAGCATTTGTATTGTCGCGTTGCTCTATGATATGGATAATAGCATTAGCAATCTCCTCAACAACGTGCTCATTATTCATATCATAATAGTATACCATATCGCTGTTTTTATCCAGAATATCTGTAAAACATTCCATGTCAGGTGCAAGCACCGGTTTCCCCATTGCCAGATACTCCATAAGTTTTATAGGACTTGACACCCTCCATGCCATAAAATTGGGAAAGGGAAGAACTGGTAAATCACAACGTGCCACCATTGCTGGCATATCAGATAAAGGTTTGGCATCACATAACTTACACCAATGTCCGATTCCTTTTTTCGAAATATAGGTTTTCAAATCTTTGTCCACTATTTTCCCTATTTGGACCAACTCAATTGAATAGCCCTTTTGAGCTATGATTTCGCACGCTTTGATCAAATCCATATTCCCTCGGGAGTGAGATATGCCGCCATGATAAAAGATTCTGAAAGCTTTGGTATCTCTTGTATAATCATATCTATCAGCATCAAATAAATCTATATTGACACCCGAACTCCAATTAACTGTAGGAATCTCACCATTATTACCCGATAAAGACACTTTTTCAAGGAATGGAGTTATAAAACTTAATCCGTCAAAGGATTTACATGCGTGTTTTATCTGACGTTGATATTGAACCATATCCTTTTCAAAAGTTTCAGGTACAGTGGGTAGTGTCCGTACATCCAATACAAACTTATTATTTTTCCCTAATAACTTATTTAGAAAAATTGCTGGTTTCAGGTATTTTACCAAGTCCTGATTACACATCAAGACATTTGAGTCTGAACCCACAACAAGTTGAAGGGTCTTGAATATTATCAATAGACGAAATTCGAGAAATTTGAGGAATTTATTTTTTATTCGGCCTAAGTAAACAATATTCTTGTCAAAGCTATAATACTCTTTTTTCTCCGAAAAAGAACAATAGTAATATAATTCGCCATCAAAATCTAATACATTTTTTATACATTCTGTTCTTGAAGAATAATTAGTAACTCTGTCAAGTTGCTTTGCTTCAAACCAATGGATTGCATTCATAACACTTCAATTATTTTTTTCATGTTTTTGTTTAAATCATGATTTTCCAACGCATATTGGTAAGATTTTTCACCCAATTCCGATATTATTTCAGGGTGTTCAATCAACTTATGAATGGTTGCTACCAAATTTGTCATGTTGGGAGTTAGGAAACCAATTCCTTGACTAGTGAGAATATCGCTGGGATTAGAATTCATACTGACAACGACAACTTTACGCATCCATGCTTGAACAAATGTATTTGAGAAGCCCTCATATTCACTTGTGTTCACTAAAATATGTGCTTCATTCATCAAATCAAAAACCTGTTCTTGATCAAGACTTCCCAGATAATTTAAATAATCTATATGATTCAGATCCTGTAAAAGATTATTGTATTTAGAAGTGGATCTTCCACACATATACATTTCGATTCTATCCGAATGACCTTTTAAATCCTTTGCTAATTGAACAAACAATTCCGGATGTTTCAACTCTTTAAAATTTGCAACCCAGATAATCTTTATCTTATTGTATTTTTTTTGCAAACATGATTCATCAACAGATGGTGTCATTTGGTTTACTAAAATTGATTCTTTCCCATAACGCTTACTTAACATTTGTTGTTGAAAAACGTTCTGAGCGATAATCACATCTGCACCTACCAAACCTTTATTTATGTAATAGGTTTCGATTTGACTGAATAATGGATATAATGGCTTTCCCAATAATTTTCGTGTTACCGAGCTATCAGATGCTAAAGCGTGAGCATGCTTAACTTTATGGTTTTTTGCATACGAGGTAGCTATACCTATCCATGAGGAACCGATTCTCGTATATATCGTATCCGGTTTGATCGCATTTAATTCTCTTAGTATCTGTTTTTCATATAGGAACCACCCTTTTCCACAGAATTTATAATTCTTCATCTTGCATAAGGGATGCAGCACGATGTTCTCCTTATTTTTTATATCTGTTCCCTTATCTTCAAAGATATAATGAATCTCCCAGTTCTGCTGCTTGCAAGCATTAATCAAATAGAGTATCTGTATTTCTGCCCCTCCGCTTGATTGCTCATAATGAGCAGGATATAATATAGCTATTTTTTTCATTCTATCCCGGCAGCCTTTAAGAATTCTTCAAAACCATCATAAATTCTCTTATGATGTTCAACCCAATAATCAAAGCTATCTCTTAACTGACGTTTATAAGGTAAATGGGGGTACAAATGCATATTCTCTTTATCTACGAACAATGGAAATTCTTCCCAAAATTCATCCAATCGCGGTTTCCGATGAAATCTTTCCTCTATACTTTTTGCATAAGCCAATGCTTCACTTATACATTTCGTACTTCTTTTTTTGTAATAATCCTCCACAGTTCCAACTACACGTGCTGGTACACCAACAGCAACACTATTAGCCGGAATATCATGAGTCACAACAGAGCCAAAACCAATAATACAGTTATCACCGATTGTTACCCCTTTGAAAACAGTACAATTTCTCGCAAAATATACATTATTTCCAATCTTTACTTTTCCTGATTGGGGAATGAATTCATGCCATTTGTTGAGTAAAACATAAAATCCCGCATCATGAGTAAGCAAGGTAAAATTCCTATCAATACGGACATAATCTCCGATTTCAACAAGAGATGGTCTTGTAATGTCTATATTTACAGTTTTAATACAAGGGGTCATCCAAATGTTTTCTCCAATCTTAACACCCTGTTTCCTTAGATAATTTATATATCTTTTCTTAGAAGTTTTTGACAGGTGCAATTCCCAATTCCTTATTCGAGATCGTATAACTCTTTTTATATTCATCTTATTTGCACAGCTTTTTCAAATATGTTATATAAATTGTTTTCAGGTTGATATATGTATGGTCTTTTGTTAGTTCGCATAGCGAACATAAAACCACTAAGAAAAACACAGCACTGAACATATCGCCCCAGTAACCCATTTTGAAGAATGACAAAATCACCTTGCTAACAAAAAATGCCGCTAATGGCTTCCACACAATCGAATACCATATTCGATACTGTTTCTTTGTAGAAAAACCTATCCTCTTTCCACAACACGCAGTGTAAGTGTAGGCTGAAATGAAAGCAGCTACCACTTGCCCAACTACAATCATTTCCAAAGAGTAGGTCATGGTTACAAGCAGTGCTATTATTCTTAATACCGTGTCAAGCAAGGACAAATTCCTATATAACGCCGAATCTCCTTGAATTTTAATGATATTCGCATTAACTACTTTTTGAGGGAACGTTAGTGTGATTAGTATAAAAATTGAGAACAGAGGTGCTGCAGGTATCCATTTTTCTCCCAATAATGCATAAAAGGCAAAATCAGATACAGCCATTAGTAAAAACACCATTGCCGATACGATAAAGGTAAACTTACTGAATACCGATAAGTATAAATCATATCTTTTATTCGGATTCTTTTCGTTTGCGATTATCGGATAACTTGCAGTCATTATTATACTTCGAATAGCTTCGCTTGGAACTGTTTGCATTTTATGTGCCTGATTATAAAACCCCAACGAAGACGAGGAAAATGATTTACCAATAATGACGCTATAAATATTTTCTCCTATTCGATTTATAATATACGACAAAAGAAGATTGGAACTATAAGCAAACATTTCTTTGAATCGTTTTTTGTAAAAACAGAAATAAGGTTTCCATTTTCCAATGATAAGCAACAATATAATATTGAATATTGCAATAACAACAGGTTGCAATGCCAAAGCCCAATATCCAAATCCTATAATCGCTAACGTATAAACCACTACGAATGACAATAGCGAACAAATGATATTGATTTGCGACAATTGTTTGAATTTTAATTGCTTTACAAGTTGAACAAATCCAGTTAATGTAATGGCTTTTAATATAAATCCTATGGCAAGAACCCTAGCTATGTTTGTCAATTCATTGCGTCCGAAAAAAATAGCAATATATGGTGCGGCAATGTTCATTACTGCAAACATAAATAAGGCAACTGCAAGATTATACGATGCAATTGTTCCAAAATCTTTTTTATCGCAATCTGATTTGCGAATAAGTCCGTCATTGAATCCTGCATCACTAAGGCTCATGACGATTGTTGTGAATATGGCAAGCATAGCCACCAAACCATAGTCATCGGGAGACAATATCCTTGCAATAAGGATATTGCTGACAAAACTTATAATTTGCGTACCGAATTTATCAACCGCAGACCAAATGTAATGCTTTGTATTACCCATTCCTTTGCTTGACAACTTTTGCCGGTACACCCGCCATTACTGAATAAGGTGGAACATCTTTATTTACAACTGCACCTGCTGCAATAACAGAACCTTTCCCAATTGTAATACCATCAAGAATGGAAACATTTGTTGCTATCCACACATCATCTTCAATGATAATCCCTTTGGATGTGCTACCTTGAGATTTAATTGTATCATCAAGATTCGAAAATACATGATTCATTCCTACTATTACAACATTCGGAGCTATGGACACATTTGAACCTATTGTTACTTGTGCCAATATGTTAGTATTTCGATTTACAGTCGTATTATTTCCGATTGATATAGAACACTCCATGGATCTAATTAATACATTTTCATGAATAAAAACATTGTTCCCGATATTTACATTTCCTCGTATATCAGAATTATCCATTATATGGCAAGCTTTCCCTATTGACAGTGTTTTAAACCCATAAATGTGAACGTTTTTTCCTTTGTAAATATATTTGCTTGAGCCAAAAACAAAAAGAGAATATAATTGGCTTCTCCAATTCCTACAAAGTTGATTTACTTTATTGAAAACTCTTAGTGAATTGTAATTCATTGTATTAATTTTTGCAAACTATATTATAATCAAATAAGAATTAAAGCCATCGGAAATTTCCCCTGGCATCTGAATCAGTCTTTGACAATATAAATCTATCTTAAATTAACGTGTTATTTTTATTATAATGCGATGGTTGACATCAGATAGTGCTTAGCTACCTATTTAATGAAAAAATTGCTTGAAAACAACCATCCAAAATGGTTTTTGGTCGTGCTTGCTAAACACCATAAACCGATCTGTTTTCTTAACATCTTTAAGCCAATTACTCAGGCTGATCTGTCTATGTTTGACATTTTTAAAATCTTGAAATTCCGGCATCACAAGTACCTCTCTCATTGAATCATAACATAATTCACTTTCTATGTTTTCACCGCAATTATAAAGATACCATATATATGGAAGATTCATACCGGAAGCTGTAACACATATCGAGTTCCCATCATTGCGGAAATTTATTTCCATAAAGTAATCAGTACCATTCTTATCCCGAATAAATTCAACACTAAAAAGTCCTGAATAACCTGTGCTTCGTATAAACTCAAAACAAGAAGATTTATCGTAGGTAAACTCTTTAATTGGGAAATATCGCAAAAATCCCGTGTTGCCGTTCATAGGTTGACGAAGTATTATTGATACTCCCGGAATAATTATTTTATCCCCTTCCTTAATAGAACAGCCAATAAGCTGAAATTCAATATCTTTTGAGATATACTCCTGAATTATTATTTTATCGCATCTGCAATGATTTAAATATTTTCTTAACGCACTTTCGTCCTCACAAATAACAATATCCGATTTTGAGCCGTTTTTGCTTACAAGAGGTTTACTGATACATGGGTAAGTAATCGATTCAAATTCAGGATTTGCCGTCGAAATGATAATTGATTTTGGAATATTTAGTCCGCTTTTTACAGCAAGTTGTGCCATTGCACCTTTGTCCATGAAGTGAGTTATCATTCCTTCATCCTTTGAGCCCGGGAGTACAAAATCTTTGGAAAGATTATTGTGGTTCATATCGAGATAACTGGAAATGCAATCATTACAGGCTATAACAATAGCTTTTTCTGCTGTCGTGTGAAGAGAATACATAGCCGATGAAATTTCATTTATATTTGTCACTACTATCTTCTTCTGAATATATTTACTATAACCTACAAATGGTTTAGGATCGTATGGAGATAAAACAATTAACAACGACTTTATACCTTTTTCACCTAAGCTTCTAAGTATTGATAAAGTATTGTGATGATTGCCACCTATAACTACTACTTCTCTATTCATATTATATCGTTTAAATCTGTAGTTGTTTGAACTATTTATGAGATGTAATCTTCATCAGTCTACAAATTAAAGCATAAAGCGAAGAAAACAGTGGAGTTATCGCATATTCTCTTGATTTTTTATCAAAAGCTATTATATTTTGACCTTTATATTCGATATGCGAAAAGTGATGTCCTCCGTGTTTGAATTTATATTTAGGAAAGAAATTAGTCGCAACAAGCGTTTCTTCATATTTATCAATAGATAAATGTGTTACATTAAATATCGACAAATTATTCCCGTAGGATACCGAGCAATCTTGAGCAGGACGGAACAGATTGTTATTATGCGAAAAAACGGAGCCTCCGTTACGAGCAAATTTAGGATTATTCGAGATTGGAGATTGCGGATGTTTTATCCACTTATCGCTTAATAAATCATTGCAGTAATATAATTCATGATAAAAAGAGTTTTCAGTTTTATGTGTAGTAAACAAATAGTAGATGTCGCCCTTGCAAATAATAGATGAGTCTACATATTTTCCATTATCAAAGATAATTTTGTTTAATTTCCATTTATATGGGAAGTCAACACACTCATATAACCTCAACTCATTTGATTCATTACTTTCCGGAAGCATATAAATTTTATCATTTATCTTAAATACATAAGGGAATGACAAATGAAATGGTTCCTTCAATACTACAACCGGTTGAGACCAGTTTTTTAAATCCGATGTCCAAGTACAGACAATATAACCTTTCCCGTTTTTATACTTTTCTTCGTAGAAGAGATATATAGCGTTGTTATACTCAAATAAAAAAGGGTCTGCTTTTATCTGAGTACTTGATCTATAGGAAAAAGCCGGACATTTAAAACTGCCTATAATTTTTGTTTTGTTCCAATCAACAAACTCTTTACTTTCAGTTATTGCAACATAGCTATTCCACAAAGTAAATCTCTTCATTAATGCATTTAATTTAAATTACAATCGACCATTCACTATTTGTTTGTCAAGGAATCCTTTGACATCATAAATTATATGATTGTCGTTAAGCATTGACAATATATCTAACTCCGTAAATTCCTTGTGAGCAACGGCAAGAATTGCAGTGTCATACTTTTTCATTGGAAGTTGATTCGTTACTTTTATTCCATATTCGTGTTCTACGATTGCCGGATTTGCCCATGGATCATAAATTGTTATATTAACATTATACTCTCGTAGAGCATTATAAATATCAATAACCTTTGTGTTGCGCACATCAGGACAGTTTTCCTTGAATGTAAAACCTAATATCAAGATGTTTGCCCCCAACACCTGAATACCTTTTTTCAACATAAGTTTCACTACTTCGTTGGCTACATATTCTCCCATGCCATCATTCATACGTCGACCGGCAAGAATGATTTCAGGGTTGTATCCGTGACGCTGCGCACACTGAGCGAGATAATAAGGATCGACACCTATGCAATGTCCGCCTACAAGTCCCGGCTTGAATGGAAGAAAATTCCACTTTGTGGAAGCTGCCTCAAGCACATCCTGCGTGTCAATTCCCATCTTAGTGAAAATTTTGGAAAGTTCGTTGACAAAAGCGATGTTTATATCACGCTGCGAGTTTTCGATAACTTTAGCGGCTTCTGCCACCTTGATAGTTGAAGCAAGGTGGGTACCAGCTGTAATGACGGACGCATAAACTTCATTCACTTTCTTACCGATTTCAACTGTGGAACCAGAAGTAACTTTCTTGATTTTTTCAACTGTATGAAGTTTATCTCCCGGATTTATACGTTCAGGGCTATAGCCTGCAAAGAAATCTTCATTATACTTCAATCCGGACACTTTTTCCACAACTGGAATACACTCATCTTCTGTAACACCGGGATAAACAGTAGACTCATAGACTACAATATCTCCTTTGGAAATCACCTTTCCAACAGTGGTACTTGCACCATAAAGTGGAGTTAAATCCGGATTGTTGTTCTCATCCACAGGAGTTGGAACTGCTACGATGTAGAAATTACAGTCGCGAATTTGTTCAATATCTGTTGTACATTTAAACCCATGATTGTTAATGGCATCCTGAAGTAGGTCATCAGCAACTTCAAGTGTTGCATCATGCCCCTTCATCAAAGCATTCACACGAGCTTGATTCATATCAAATCCCACAGTAGGATATTTAGTTGAAAAAAGTCGGGCAAGCGGTAAGCCTACATATCCTAATCCGACTACACAAATCTTAATACTTTTCATTTTTATATCAAATTATTCCAATACCATTTCACAGCTTCTTTCAACCCCTCGCGCATACTGTATTGCGGATTATAGCCCAATAACGATTTGGCTTTGTCAATACAAGCCAGAGAATGGGGTATATCTCCTAAACGGTTAGGACCATGAATCACTTCCACTTGAATAATCTCAGAATCAAACTCGCTCAAAAATTCTTTCAGATAGCCTACAAGTTGGTTCAATGTGGTGCGTTCACCGTAGGCTGTGTTATATATCTGATTTACAGCATTCTTATTATTGGTGGTCATAGCCAGCATATTCATCTGAACCACATTGTCTATATAAGTGAAATCGCGGCTGTATTCACCATCACCATTAATAACCGGACTTTCATGAGCCATCAGTTTCTTCACAAACAATGGAATCACAGCGGCGTATGCGCCAAACGGATCCTGACGACGCCCGAACACATTGAAATAGCGCAGTCCGATGCATTCCATACCGTATGTTTTGGCAAACACATCGGCATAGAGTTCGTTCACATACTTGGTAATGGCATAAGGAGATAGTGGCTTTCCTATCACATCCTCGACCTTCGGTAGTGACTTGCTGTCGCCATAAGTAGACGAACTTGCAGCATATATAAATCGTTTCACACCTGCATC
>ENA-ORRO01002696-ORRO01002696.1-human-gut-metagenome-genome-assembly--contig:-NODE-2696-length-10945-cov-2.938108_pt1 | contig 10945 bp, 10 predicted proteins | sample MGYA00242176_ERZ509136 | MGnify/ENA primary metagenome ERZ509136 (study PRJEB26280, sample SAMEA2338644) | human gut metagenome | biome: human gut; feature: human-associated habitat; material: faeces... | reverse complement strand
AGCAGGTTTCAGAAGAAGTCAATGAGATACTGGATGATGATCCGGAGCTGGAAAAAGAGGAACATCTGGAATTAAAGCGCCAGATAGATTTATATTTAGGTGAGCGGTATGAGAAGCTGAATCTGTAAAGATCATATATTTAGAAGAAAAATCGTTGGATTTACTGCTTGAAAAATCTGACGATTTTTTTATGATTAATGTAGAAGAATGAAAAATAAATAAAAATAAAAGAAAAAATGGAAAAGGAGAAGTGAAAGATGAGAAGAGAACCTGTTTGTGTATTAGGTGAAAGAGTGTGGAGAACATATCTTGGAGGAAGAGAAATCGGAAGGATCCATGGCGATGAGAAGGCAGAGGACAGTCATTTTCCGGAAGAATGGATGTATTCTGTAACAAGGGCTTTTAATGCTGGACGGGAAGAGATTGTGGAAGGCCTTTGTAAAATTGCAGGGGGAGAATATGATGAAAAAACATTAAAAGAGTATATAGACTCTGATCCGGAAGAAATACTGGGAAAAAAGCATGTAGAGACCTGGGGTAATACACCTGGTGTTCTTATCAAAATGATCGACAGCAAAGAACGTCTTACAGTCCAGGTGCATCCGGACCGGGAAACAGCAAAACGACTTTTTGGAAGTCCTTTTGGAAAAACAGAATGCTGGCATATTTTAAATACAAGAGAAGACTGCGAGGAAAAGCCGTGTCTTTATCTGGGATTTAAAGAAGGCATCACCAGAAAAGAGTGGGAAAAATGCTTTTTTGAACAGGATTACGATCGGATGTTAGGACTGATGAACTGCCTGGAAGTAAAGCCGGGAGAAACTTATCTGGTAAAAGGAGGCGTTCCTCATGCCATTGGAGCAGGCTGCACTCTGATCGAGATCCAGGAGCCTACAGATTATACCATTCGTGTAGAAAAAGTGACACCGTCTGGTTATACCATTGACGATAGCATGTGCCACCAGGGGCTGGGATTTGAAAAAATGTTTGAGTGTTTTCATTATACAGGAGCAGGTGAAGCTGCTACGAGGGAAGATGCCTGCATTAAAGAGCAGTCTTTGGAAAATGGCGGACAGTGTCTGGTGGGATATGACAGTACGCCCTGTTTTCAAATGGAACAGCACACAGTTGAGATGGGAGAAACAAAGGAATTTGAGGAAGAGGAGGTATTTTCCTGTCTTTATGTTTTATCTGGTAAGGGAATTTTGAAAACAGAAACAAAAGAGTATCAGATTGAAAGAAATTCCCAGTTTTTTGTACCTGCAGGTAAAGAAAAATATTGCATAACAAACGTGGAAGATGAAAAGATAAAAATATTAAAAATGCATGGACCTAAGAGCGAATAGTCATATAAAAATAATAGAACTACAAAGAAAGATCACCCCGGACAGAAGTGATTCTGCCTGGGGTGATCTTTTCCTGCCTTAAGGAGTTTTACTTACCTGCCATCTGGCGTTCCTGGTTCTCGATCATTTTTTTGACCATATAGCCACCAACAGAACCATTCTGTGCAGAGGTAAGGTTGCCGTTGTAACCGTTGCTTAAAGGTACTCCAAGCTCGTTGGCTACCTCCATTTTAAATCGATCCATGGCTTCCTTTGCTTCAGGTACGTTTGTTTTGTTTGTGTTGTTAGACATAATAAAACGCCTCCTTAATTGAGAAAGAGCTCTTTTGTTTTTAAGAGCCTGTTGTTTGTTACGTTCTTAGTATGTGACCATCTTAAGATAATACACTAGAAGGTTCTGCGTAAATTGTTAAAAAATGCAAAATCCTTAAAAAAACCTTGTATTAAGTAAATTTTCATATTATACTTGTTGGGAATGAAAACAGAGCAGAAGTACGATACAGGCTGCTCATACAGGAGTTTATATTACATGAGAGTAATTGCTGGCAGCGCAAGAAGGCTGCTTTTAAAGACAATAGAAGGTATGGATACAAGACCTACCACAGACCGGATCAAGGAAACTTTATTTAATATGTTAAATACCCAGATCCCGGGCTGTACTTTTCTGGACCTGTTTTCCGGAAGCGGAGCGATCGGTATCGAAGCTTTGAGCCGGGGCGCAAAACAGGCATTTTTTGTGGAAAGTAATCCGGAGGCAGTTTCCTGTATCCGGGAAAATTTAAGCCGCACCCATTTAGAAGAGGGAGCGCTGGTGTTAAACTGTGATGTGATCGCAGGACTGAAAAAATTAGAGGGAAGAAATCCACGGTTTGATATTATTTTTATGGATCCGCCATATAACCATGAATTTGAAAACCGTGTTTTAGAATATCTTTCCAGTTCACCTATGGTGACAGAAGATACTCTGATCATTATAGAAGCTTCCAAGGAAACGGATTTTGACTGGCTTTCTGACGCAGGCTTTCATATGATAAAAGAAAAAGTATACAAGACCAACAAGCATATATTTGCTGGCAAGGGGGCATAAATGAGAGTCGCAGTATATCCGGGAAGTTTTGATCCGGTTACATTAGGACATATTGATATTATACAGCGTACTTCTAAGATGTTTGACAAAGTGATCATCGGTGTTTTGAAAAACCGTTCCAAATCACCATTGTTTACTGCAGAGGAAAGAGTGGAGCTGTTAAAGGAAGTGACTGCGGATATTCCAAATGTAGAGGTGCAGTCTTTTCAGGGCCTTCTGATCGATTTTGTCCGTCAAAATCAGGCAAATGTGATCGTAAGAGGATTAAGAGCGATCACAGATTTTGAGTATGAACTTCAGATGGCGCAGACCAATCGAGTGATCGCGCCGGAGATCGATACTATATTTTTAACCACGAATTTGAAATATTCCTATCTCAGTTCCAGTATTGTAAAAGAAATCGCAGAATTTAACGGCGATATTAAAGAATTTTTACATCCTATTGTTGTAGAACGGGTGAAAGAAAAGCTGGAAGAGATGAAAAACGTATAGAGTATGTAATAGATACACGTAATAAACCAAAGGAGAACGATAAAATGAGCAGAATTGAACAGTTGATCAGTGAAATTGAAGAATACATAGACAGTTGTAAATTCCAGGCTCTGTCCAACAGCAAGATCATTGTTAATAAGGAAGAAATGGAAGAGCTGTTAGTAGAGCTTCGTATGCGTATCCCGGATGAGATCAAGAAATACCAGAAGATCATCAGCCAGCAGGAGACCATTTTAAGTGATGCCCAGGCTCAGTCTGAGTCTATGCTGGCAGACGCAAAGAAACAGTCTGACTCCATGATCGCACAGGCTACAGAGCAGGCAAACACCATGGTAGAGCAGGCAACCGAACAGGCTAATTCTATGGTAGCACAGGCGGATGCACAGACCAACGAGATGGTCAATGACCATGAGATCATGCAGCGTGCTTATGCACATGCAAACGAAGTAGTTGAGCAGGCAAATGTCCAGGCTCAGGCAATCGTAGATGCAGCTGTTAATGATGCAAACAATATCCGCCAGGGTGCGATCCAGTATACAGACGATATGCTGCGCAGCCTTCAGAATATTATGGATCATACCATGGAAACTGCAAAGGGACGTTTTGACTCCTTTATGAGTTCCATGCAGTCCAGCTATGACATTGTAACCAACAACCGTAAGGAACTGTCTGGTGGTCTTGTACAGCAGGAACCGGAAGCACAGGCAGCACCTCAGGAAGAAAAGAAGGAAGAAGCTTAAATTTCTGAAAGGGATCAGATTTTTAAGAGAATCCAAAAGAATACGCAGGAAAGTAAACTGTGAAGGGCTTTCCAGAAGATATAATGCCGGATGGAGAGTCCGGCATTTTTTCTGCCGCTGTGCATTGTAAGAACACTGCGGGTCTGGAAAATACCGCTGATACCGCCAAAAGCAACACTTGCAGTGACTAAGAGCAGACCAGTGAGACCGGATGTATGTTCGCAGATGGTTTGGATCCCGGTAGTGATCTCTAAAAGCCCCATAAGAGCAGGTTTTGAAATAACAGGGCCGGGAAGGGGCAGCTTAAAAAGATACAGGGATAAGATGGAAAACAGCATGATATAAAGCCCGATTTTTTCCATAGTTTCAAGGCAGCTCATCAGGTGCTCATCCAGGGAGAAGGAAGAAATGGGTGCTGTGTGAGAGACACCGGACCAGACAGAAGGACGTATCTTCCTGTCCTTTTTGGATTTTTTATCATAATAATGCCTTGCCAGATAAGAAATGGGAAAAACTGGAAGATAAAGGGCTGCAAGGAAGGGAAAAAGAGGAAATTTTATGGAAGGTGGAAGGAGCTTCTGTCCTTCCATCACTGTATAACCGGTGAGGAACATAGGGCTTGGATGATTGCAGATGGAGAGAAGATAGCAGGCTTCTTCCCAGGAAATCTGTCCCCTTTCTAATAAGTCCCGGTCCATTTTAGCCCCCATGGGATAGCCGCATAACAGTCCGGTGAGAAAAACGAAGCCTGCAGGCTGAGAAAAGTGGAATACTCCGGATAATAAAGGAGAAAAGGGCTTTACAACAAGACCTACAGCGCCCATGGCAGCAATGACGCCGGTTCCGATCATAAAAGGCAGCAAAGTAGGCAAAACTGTGTAAGCCCAGAGAAGGAGTCCCTTTCTGGCACCTTCCAAAGCGGTACCCGGAGAGAGCAAAAGCAGGATAAGAAAGAACAGGGCCAGAAGGCTTAAGAGGATCCGTTTCATAGGGCCTCCGGTTAAATGCAGGGTTTGTTTTAATATATGGCCGGATCTTTTGAAAAATGATGTTTAAGTAGTAGCATGTATAAGGAGCAGGATATGACAGATGTGAAACAGCTGCCGGAAGCGTTCTTAAAGGAAATGGAACAGCTTTTAGGAGATGAATATGAGGCATATATAAAAAGCTATGAGGAAGCGTGGAAACCAGGTCTGCGTGTAAATACATTGAAAATTATGCCGGAGGAATTTAAAAATCTTTCCCACCTGGAACTGACACCTGTAGACTGGACGGAAAAGGGATTTTATTATGAAGACACAGAACGTCCTGCCAGACATCCTTTTTATTATGCCGGTCTTTATTATCTTCAGGAGCCCAGTGCCATGGCACCAGCGGCTGTGCTTCCGGTAGAACCGGGAGATAAGGTCTTAGACGTATGTGCGGCACCGGGAGGAAAAAGTACGGAACTGGCAGCAAAACTTCAGGGAAAAGGAATGCTTGTATCCAATGACATCAGTTATTCCAGGGCAAGAGCATTACTTAAAAACCTGGAACTGGCAGGAGCAGAAAATATTTCTGTTTTAAGTGAAGAACCGGGAAAACTGGCAGCTGTATGGCCGGAGTTTTTTGATAAGATTTTAGTAGATGCACCATGTTCCGGGGAAGGAATGTTTCGCAGGGAAGAGGATATGGTAAAGGACTGGGTAAGCAGAGGCCCCTCTTATTACAGCTCAATCCAGAGGGAGATCTTAGAGCAGGCTGTGGCCATGTTAAAACCAGGAGGAATGATGCTTTATTCTACCTGTACCTTCTCAAAAAAAGAAGATGAGGAAAATGTGGCGTATATTTTAGAAAAATATCCATCCATGGAACTGGTTCCTATTGATAAAGAGCAGTTTAAGGGACTTTCGGATGGTTTTGGATATCCACAGACTGCCCGCCTGTTCCCACACCGGATCCAGGGAGAAGGACATTTCCTGGCATTATTCCACAAGAAAGAGGATGAAAATGGTTCTGGCAGTGGTGCAGCTGTTTTGAGGCTATCAGGAGATGAAAAAGAGGCTTCAAAGCGGGCCAAGGAAGCAGGCAAACAGGAAGATCTGATGAAATTTCTGAAAAACTGCAGGAAGGAATGGGATTTAGGCCGTATCTATATCCGGGATGAGCAGGTATATTATCTGCCGGAGGGCTTAAAAACAGGACTTCCGCTGCGGTTTTTGCGAACAGGGCTGCATCTGGGTGAGTTAAAGAAAGGTCGTTTTGAACCATCCCAGGCGTTTGCAATGGCATTAAAAAAAGACGAATATCCGGTACGCCTTGATCTGAAAACAGAGGATGAACGTGTGATCCGCTATTTAAAAGGAGAAACGATCATTCTTGTAAATGAGGAAGAACCGGTAAAGGGCTGGTGTCTGGTTACAGTAGAAGGCTTTCCTTTAGGCTGGGCCAAAGGCAATGGAATGACCCTTAAAAATAAATACTATGCAGGCTGGCGCTGGCAGTAAGAGAGGATAAATGAAATATGGCAGAAAAGAAGAAAAAAGCTTCTAATTCCAGTATGCGCCTGGACAAATTTCTGGTGGAAATGGGAAAAGGAAGCCGCAGCCAGATCAAGGAAATGGCGAAAAAAGGACGGATCCAGGTAAATGGAACTGTGATAAAGGCAACGGATGGAAAAATAGATCCGGAAAAAGATGTGGTCTTACTGGACGGACAGCCGGTTTCTTATGCACACACAGAATATTTTATGTTAAATAAACCGGCAGGTACTGTATCAGCTACAGAGGATGGGAAATATCCTACTGTAATAAGTCTGATCGACGCTGCTTTGCGCAAGGACCTGTTTCCGGTGGGACGTCTGGATCTGGATACAGAGGGACTGCTGCTGATCACCAACGACGGGGCAATGGCTCATGAGCTGCTGTCTCCGAAGAAACATGTAGATAAAATATACCTGGCTTACATAGAGGGAACACTTCCAAAGGATGCCAAAAAGCAGATGCAGGAAGGCCTTATAATAGAAGAAGGTGTAAAAACACTTCCTGCAGAGCTGGTCATATTAGACCCGCCGGCGGGAATGAAAGAGGGACTGACTGCAGTTTCACTGCGGATCCATGAAGGAAAATTCCACCAGGTAAAAAGGATGTTTGAAGTTTTAGGCTGTAAAGTGGTATACTTAAAACGTATGACCATGGGGCCGCTGGTATTGGATCCGTCTTTAAAGCCGGGAGAGTACCGGGCATTAAAGGAAGAAGAACTTAAGGCTCTTGAACGAAAGATCAATGAGAAAGAACGAACGCATATTTTAGACGGCATTTCTGCTGTTTTATTTGACTTAGATGGCACTCTGGTGGACTCCATGTGGATGTGGGAAGCTATTGATGTTGAATATCTGGGCCGTTATGGTCTGGAATGCCCGTCTGATCTGCAAAAAGCCATTGAGGGAATGAGTTTTTCAGAAACAGCAGTATATTTTAAGGAACGTTTTAATCTGCCAGACTCTATTGAAGAGATTAAACAGGCGTGGGTGGAAATGTCTCTGGAAAAATACCAGAAGGAAGTACCTGTAAAACCGGGGGTAAGGGAATTTCTGGAAGAAATTTCCATCCGGGGCATTAAAGCAGGTATTGCTACCAGCAACGGAAGGGAAATGGTAGATGCTGTATTAAAGTCTTTAGGACTGGAACAATATTTCCAGGTAGTTGCCACTGCCTGTGAAGTGGCAGCCGGAAAACCGGCACCGGATATTTACCTGGAGGTGGCAAGAAGGCTGGGCGCAAAACCGGAAAACTGTCTGGTATTTGAGGATGTTCCGGCCGGTATCATGGCAGGAAAAAATGCGGGAATGAAGGTCATTGCAGTAGAAGATGATTTTTCAGAGACAATGAAAGAAGAAAAGGAACAGCTGGCTGACCGGCTGATCCATGATTTTTACGAGGTTTTATAAATGGTACATGATTATTTACCGATCAACAGAGAAGATATGAAAAAAAGGGGCTGGGAACAGTGCGATTTCGTCTATGTTTCCGGTGATGCCTATGTAGACCATCCTTCTTTTGGAACGGCCATTATTTCAAGGCTGTTGGAAGCACATGGTTATAAGGTAGGTATCATTGCCCAGCCGGACTGGAAGGACAATAAGAGCATCCAGATCTTAGGACGGCCAAGACTGGGATTTTTGGTGTCTGCGGGAAATATGGATTCCATGGTAAACCATTATTCCGTATCCAAAAAGCGCAGAAAAGAGGACTCCTATACTCCTGGTGGGGTAATGGGAAAAAGACCGGACTATGCAGTGGTGGTATACTGCAACCTGATCCGTTCTGCTTATAAAGATGTGCCTATCATTGCCGGAGGTATTGAGGCAAGCCTTCGCCGTCTGGCTCATTATGATTACTGGTCCAATAAGATGAAGCGGTCCATTTTGCTGGATGCCCAGGCAGATATTATTTCCTATGGAATGGGAGAACATTCCATTGTGGAACTGGCAGATGCATTGGACAGCGGACTGGATATTAAGGATATTACTTTTATAGACGGTACGGTTTATAAGACAAAGAGCCTGGAGTCTGTTTATGATTATAAGCTGCTTCCGGACTATACAGAGCTGTTAGAAGATAAGAAACGGTACGCAGAAAGCTTTTTTGTACAGTACAGCAATACAGATCCGTTTTCCGGAAAACGTCTGGTGGAACCTTATGAGGGCAAAGTTTATGTGGTACAGAACCCGCCTGCAAAGCCACTGACACAGGATGAGATGGATGATGTGTATGCTCTGCCATATATGAGAAGCTATCATCCTTCTTATGAGGCAGCCGGTGGCGTCCCGGCTATCCGTGAGATCAAATTCAGCCTAATCAGCAACAGAGGCTGTTTTGGTGCATGCAGCTTCTGCGCACTGACTTTCCATCAGGGAAGGATCATCCAGGCAAGAAGCCATGAGTCATTGGTGGATGAGGCAAAACTTCTTACAGAAGAGCCTGATTTTAAGGGATATATCCATGATGTTGGCGGACCTACTGCCAATTTCCGTTTCCCTGCCTGCGAAAAACAGCTGACTAAGGGTGCCTGCCCTAATAAGCAGTGTCTGTTCCCTGAACCATGTAAGAACCTGCGTGCGGACCACAGTGATTATATTTCACTCTTAAGAAAGCTGCGTGCGATCCCAAAGGTAAAGAAAGTATTCATCCGTTCCGGTATCCGTTTTGACTATCTGTTAAAGGACCCGGGAAAGAAGTTTTTACGGGAACTTTGCGAATACCATGTAAGCGGCCAGCTGAAAGTTGCGCCGGAGCATGTGGCAGATAAGGTGCTCATGCGCATGGGCAAGCCGAAAAACAGTGTATACAGAGAGTTTGTAAAAGAATACAAGCAGATGAATGAGAAGCTGGGAAAGGACCAGTATCTGGTGCCTTATCTGATGTCTTCCCATCCAGGTTCTTCTATGAAAGAGGCGGTGGAGCTGGCGGAGTATTTAAGAGATCTGGGCTACATGCCGGAGCAGGTACAGGACTTTTATCCGACACCGTCAACCATTTCCACCTGCATGTATTATACAGGATATGACTGCCGTACCATGGAAAAGGTGTATGTGCCTGTTAATCCTCATGAGAAGGCTATGCAGAGAGCGCTGATCCAGTACCGGAACCCGAAAAATTATGACCTGGTGGCAGAGGCTCTTAAGATTGCCGGAAGAACGGATCTGATCGGCTTTGATAAGAAATGTCTGATCAAGCCAAGGAATTTTGATAAGAGCGCTCATGATGAGAAAGAGTTTCGTGGACATGGGGGAGTTTCCGGCGGCAAGAATGCGGTTGGCAGGAATGAAAACAGCAGGAATGGAAATAACAGGAATACAGCAGGAAAAAATACTGGTGGAAGAAATACAGGCGCAAGCGGCAGAAATATGGAAAAGCTGTCAGGAAGCAAGATGAATGCAGCGAAAACTGCAGGTAAGAAAAAAGGCATCCGAAACGTTCATAAAAAGAAAGGAAACTGACAATGAAAATTGCTGTTATAACAGGAGCATCTTCTGGAATGGGCTGGGAATGCGCCATCCGCTTATGGGAGCAGTTTCCAGGACTGGATGAGATCTGGGCAGTGGGAAGACGAAAAGAGCGCCTGGTAAAACTGGAAGAAAAAGTAAATATTCCGGTGCGTAAATTTGTTCTGGATCTGAGTCAGGAAAAAGAACGGGAGATCTTAAAAGCTGAGTTAGAACGCTTGAAACCCCAGGTGAAATTTCTGGTAAATGCAGCTGGTTTTGGAAAGATCGGAAATGTATGTGATCTGTCTGAAAAAGACCAGTCAGGAATGGTGCAGGTAAACTGTACTGCTCTGACAGCTGTTACCACCATGGTCCTTCCTTTTATGTCTCAGAACAGCCGCATCCTGCAGTTTGCTTCCAGTGCAGCCTTTCTGCCCCAGCCGGGCTTTGCAGTATATGCAGCTTCAAAGGCCTATGTGTTAAGCTACAGCCGGGCATTAAACAGGGAATTAAAGGGCAGAAAGATATTTGTAACTGCCATTTGCCCGGGACCGGTGCGCACAGAATTTTTTGATATTGCACAGACAACAGGTGAAATTCCACTGTATAAGAAACTGGTCATGGCTGATCCGGGAAAGGTTGTGGCAAAAGCAATCCGGGACAGCATTGCAGGAAGAGAAATTTCTGTCTATGGGCTTTTTATGAATGCATTCTGGATCCTTGCAAAAGTGTTTCCACACAGCCTGATCTTAGATATGATGGAAAAGATAGAGTACTTACCGGGAAAGGATCGTTGGTAAAATGCAGAAACTGAAAGTAACTTCCAATGAAGCAGGACAAAGACTTGACAAGCTGCTGGCAAAATATTTAAGCCAGGCGGGAAAAGGCTTTCTCTATAAAATGATGCGCAAGAAAAATATTACCTTAAATGGAAAGAAATGTGATGGTTCGGAGCGTGTACAAGAGGGAGATGAAATAAGCCTGTTTATGGCAGATGAGACCATAGAGAAGTTTTCAACGCCTCTGCCGCAGTTAGAAGCATTAGGAAAAGAACATGCCGGGAACCTGGAAAAATCTGGAAAAGCCGGAAAAAACGGGGAAAATGGCAGCAGGAAGAAAAAGCAGGAGTTATCCATTATATATGAAGATAAGAATGTCATTATCGTGAACAAACCTTCCGGCATGCTTTCCCAGAAAGCCAAAGAAGGGGATGTTTCCTTAAATGAGCATATTTTAAATTATCTTATTGATTCCGGTCATCTGCCGGTAAGCCAGCTGCGCACGTTCCGGCCTTCGATCTGCAACCGTCTGG
>ENA-ORRO01002694-ORRO01002694.1-human-gut-metagenome-genome-assembly--contig:-NODE-2694-length-10949-cov-2.739122_pt1 | contig 10949 bp, 11 predicted proteins | sample MGYA00242176_ERZ509136 | MGnify/ENA primary metagenome ERZ509136 (study PRJEB26280, sample SAMEA2338644) | human gut metagenome | biome: human gut; feature: human-associated habitat; material: faeces... | reverse complement strand
TGCTGATCTTCTCCTCGGTGCTGAATATCTTTCTGGATCTGTTCTGTATTATTGTTTTGAAATGGGGATGTATGGGAGCTGCGATCGCTACGATCACAGCACAGGCGATCAGTGGAATTCTGTGCTGTATTTATATCTGGACGAAGGTGCCGCTTTTACGGCTTTCCCGTTCCGATTGCCGGCTTCACAGCCGGGGAGTACGAATTATGACGACGATGGGAGTGCCGATGGGACTTCAGTATTCCATCACTGCCATCGGAAGTATGGTTATGCAGTACGCCAATAACAGTCTGGACAGTGTCGTCTATGTTTCTGCCTTTACGGCGGCACTGCGTCTGAAGCAGTTTTTTATGTGTCCATTTGATGCCATTGCAACCGGTGTGTCCGTTTTTTGCAGCCAGAATCTGGGAGCGGGAAAAAAGAAACGTATCGTCAAGGGACTTTTTCAGGGAATGGCAGTCGCTGTGGGTTATGGTCTTTGTGCCGGTATTATGTTGATATTCTTCGGACGTATCCTCTGTCAGATCTTTATCAGCGGGAAAGAAGTGGAAGTGCTGGATGCGGCGGCAAAATATATGTTCTGTCAGGGATTTTTCTTCTGGAGTCTTGGCATTTTAAACACATGCCGTATGACCACGCAGGGACTTGGATATTCCGGCAGGGCTGTGTTTTCCGGTGTCACAGAGATGGTGGCAAGGATCGTGGTCAGCCTGATCTTTGTACCCGTTTATGGTTATACGGCAATCTGCTTTGGTGACCAGACAGCATGGATTTCCGCCTGCATTTATATTCTGCCAACCTGTCTGATCTGTATGAAAAAAGTCGGAGCCGATTTCCGGCTCCGGAAAACAGCCTGAATTTTCATCGGATATACCCGATAAAATATGGTACCGGGTGCTGTATGTTAAAAGCGGAACGGTGGGAAAAATGGCCCGCGTATGGGACGACGGCGACAAGGAGGCGGTCCAGGCTGAGGTCTTGGAGGCTCCGGCGGCTTCGGAGGAGGACAGTGCGGCGGACCGGGTTGAGGTCTCGGAGGTTCCGGCGGTTTTGGTGGAGTACAGTGCGATGGCCAGGGCTGAGGTCTTGGATGCTTCGGTGGCTTCGGAGGAGAACAGTGCGGCGGACCGGGTTGAGGTCTTGGAGGTTCCGGCGGTTTCGGGCGGGGACAGTGTGGTGGCCCTGGTGCTGGTCCCGGCGGTTTCGGGCGGGGACAGGGTGATGGTCCCGGCTTTTGTGGCATACAAAACGGACAGCATGGAAAACAGGGTGGCGGGCATGGCTTTGGCTGAGGCTTTGGAGGCTTCGGCGGAGGTGCCGGCTTATGCTTATGACCGCAGAAGGTATCCAGCATAGAGTTTACATCTTCCCAGCAGCGCTTCAGATGGATGACCTTGCGGTTTAGCCGGAAATTATATTGTGTTTTCCGGGCGATACTTCGACGGATCGACATGCGATGGCCTCCCTTCTCACAGACTTCTTTCATGGTATTCGGATTATTTTATGCGAAATTGCTCAAAATGTGCATAAAAGTTCGTTTGCCTATAAAGAACAGGACAGAAACAGTCGATATTTTTAATAGAAAACCATATGTTTTAAGCAGATATGTTCGCAACAGGAAAAAGGAGGTTCGGGAACATGAGTATATCATCAATTAACGGAGTAAACGGATATACAGCAGTAAAGACCGCAGAGACAGAGAAGACAGCAAAGGCGACAGAGACAACCAAGGATCAGGTCAAGGACGACGGAGTTGTATACGAGAAAAGCAATGAGACAAAGAAGGACAGTGCCAATCAGATTTATAATAAGGACAACGTGATCGCAAAGCTCAAGGCAGACCAGCAGAGCCGTCTGGACAGCATGAACAGTCTGGTACAGAAGCTTTTGGGCAAGCAGGCAGAGAAGTTTGATTTGGCGACAGGTACTAATCTGGCAGCTACATTTCGTGAGATTGCAGGCAAGGTGGATCAGCAGACCATCGACGATGCGAAGGCATCTGTTGCAGAGGATGGTTACTGGGGTGTCAATCAGACATCGGATCGTCTGGTCAGCATGGCAATCGCTCTTGCCGGTGGAGATACGGACAAGGCAGATACCATGATGGCGGCCATCGAGAAGGGTTATAAGCAGGCAACCAAGGCGTGGGGAGAGGATCTTCCACAGATCTGTCAGGACACCATGGATGCCACCCGTCAGAAGATGGATGACTGGAAGAATGGTGTAACTACAGCAGAGGATTATTCTAAGTATCTTAGTTGATTTATCTTGAGTTTTAACAATATAATTCAACTTAATAGTCCATTAAAACAAATGTCTTAGGACAGGGCTTCATAAGGACGGGACACTGCGGATCATATGCGGTGTCCCGTCTTGTGGTATATAAAGAGGTGATCAAGTGAAAAGAATAATTAAATTAATAACTTGGTATGCGGTTATGTGCTTAAGTGGGGGAGCAGGAGCCGTAGGGATTGTATGTCTGAAAGGGAAAGATCGCATTAATTTTTTATCACCGATTAGGGAAAAGCAGAAATTATTTTATATAGTGTCCTACAGTTGATTTTAGTGGTTATTACGCTGGATGGAGTTTTTAATAGAAACATCAATGAAATAGTGTCTATGTTAGTACTTTCTATATGCTTGTATTTCAGTATGGTGTGGATAGGAAATATACATAAATTTTTAAAGGACATGGGATAGAGCTAATGTTACAAAGGCAAAAGAGACAGGCGGGCTGATCGTTGATCGTCGAGAGGATGTGCAAAGGATAACGGGAATTTAATATCATATTAGAAAATAATGGTATATTGGCGAATTGAACTAAGCTGACCGATAGAAATGTAACATAACAGGAAGAAATGATGAAATTAAGTTGGAAAAAATGTGATTATTGGAATAAATTAAACGAGATAATAACTGAAAAACTCATAATCTTGTTTTCCACAAAGCAATATTGTGATGAAAACATGGAGGCGAAGGTAAAATATACACTACATGTATTTCTTAATGAAACACAAAAGATGATATTGTTAGTGATATGCTTTTTTTATGAAAAAAGATTGTTAGAGCTGGGTGTCTTGTTTTGTACTATTGCGCTTTTTCGTTCTTATGTTGGAGGGGTGCATTGTAATACGGTAGGGGGATGTTTTTTGATGTCATTGTTTTCATTTCATGCAATGATCGGTCTGGCAAATGTCATTTCATATAATTGTGATATACAGAATCTGATCTGTGTTTTTGCAATCGTGGTGATTTGGCGGGGAGCACCAATACAATCGGTACAACGACCTGTTTACAATCGTGAAAAAAGATTACAGTTTAAAGCCCAGGCGATTACAGTCATTTGTAGTATTATAATGATCACAGCATATATACCGGTCTATTACAGAAAGCTGATCATCAGTGCGGTATTTTATCAGACGTTAGAAGCGATGGTGGTGCTTATGGTGCGGCGTTTCAGAAAAAAACAGCTTCAGGCTACACCTCAATAAAGAATATCATTTGATATTGATTGTCGTATTTTATGCATGAAGCACCGATATCTCCCTTGGCTTTTGTGATGTTTTTTAATAAATAATATAGTCCGTAGCCATGCTTGCGAGGAGAGACGTCAGAGTTTTTTGTGCTGTATCCGCTCTGGAAAAATTGAGATATTTTATTAGGGGAATAATAAATGGTGGAAGGATTGCGGATTTCAAATCGAGTTTTTCCATTGGAAGAAGAGAGATAAATAAATATGGAATCGTTTTTCTGACATGCATCGATTGCATTGTTTACGAGAATACAAACGTAATCAGTAAGCAGGTATTCGGGAAGGGTGCTTTTCAGGACAGTGGAATATATATTAAATAAAATGGATATGCCTTTTTGTTCAGCCGAGGAAAAGAGACTGTATAACGCAGCTGCTAATAAGGGCATATTTATTTGTATTAAAGGATAGTTATTTAAGTGGGAGGAATATTGCAGTGTGTATTGCTCCAGAGCATGACAAAGGGAATTGTAATCCGGACAAGACAGAGGGAGCGCACGCAGTGTTTGCAGGTGGTTTGAATATTCATGCTGGCTGGCGCGAATATCATCCACGAGTGTTTCGTAAATTGGCAGTTTTTGCATATAGGACAATAACTCTCGCTGTTGATAAAACATTTTTTGATCATAATAGATAATACAGATATTCGCTGTGGCGAGTAATGTAATTGACACAAATACAAAGATATACTTGGAGTAGAGATTTTGAAGATTTAATTTTCCCATTAAAAGAAAAGAAAGTAAAATAACATAAGTATCTGTGTAAATGCAGCGCAGTGGTAAAGAAGAATTGATTAAGAGATTATATATATTATGCACAGGAAAAATACGACAGATTAAGAAAATCAGGATAAAAGTGCAGAAATTCAGCATAATATATTCATAACCGGGAAATAGGCTTAAAGAAAAAAGCATAAAAAGACACATAACAATCAATTGGCATAAAAGTGTGGTTCCAAAGGACAAAATAAAAAGAAAAAAACGATTCAGCATTGTGTCAGAGTATCGGTATAATATGTAAGTAAAGAAAATAACCTGTCCTGTGATTAATAATAAAATATTGTATTTTTCAGGAATAATACATCCTGCGAGAATCGAAGAAACAACAAAGGCGATGTCCGTTTTCAGCAGATGCTCTTTTGTTTCGGTAAATGCTCTGGAAACAAAAAAGATACATAAAAATTCAATAGTAATATTAATAACAGATTCAACAATGTTCATGATAGTTCTCCATTAATGTAGTGCTGCAGTTTATTTTCAAAAGCATCCTTATAAACCTTTCCTACGGGAATATGTTCTGTGTCAAGAATTGCATATCGTGTTGTTCGATCATAGGATTGTACGTAAAAAGGATTTATTAAAAATCTTCGGTGGCATCGTAGCAATGTACCGGCTGTCATGTCAGTTAATTCATCCATGGAATAGGATCTCGATGTAATGCAGGCGTCTTTCATATGCACAATGACATGATGATTTGATGCCTGGATATACAAAACGTCTGACAGACACACGTGATATAGAATCTGCGAACAGTCTTTTATCGAAAGGGTGAATGCGTTTAGATAACCGGTTATCAGCATTTGTTGAAGCTGCCGTAAAATATCCTTGATCGTATAAGGCTTTTCGATATAATTATAGCAGTGAAAATGAGATAATGCAAAATAATTGTGATCAGGAACAGATGTAAGAAAAAGTAAAGGCGTTGTGTAATAATCGGAATGACGGCGTATCTCTTCGGCAAGCTGAAAGCCCTCCTTGCAGGAGTCTTCCGGAGACAGCATAACATCAAGAAGAAATAGGGAATAGAAATTGTTGGAAGAAAGAGATTGCCCGATCATATCTAAAGCAGTCTGGTAATTTTGGGCACAATCAATGATCCAGGAGGGATAAGAGGTGTGGATGCCTTGTGAAAGAGCGTGTATTTGAACCATATCATCCTCAACAATCAGTATTCTCTGCATAATAATCCTCATTTCTGAACAGCATGTTGTAATCTATATTATACAGAGTAGCACTGGTTTTTTTATTCGTCAATCTACATTTTGAATATTCACGCCGTTATACACACCGTTCACGCCAAATACTGTTAAAAGACTTGAAAAAATTTATAAAATATTATATTAAGTATAGTGAAGTTTTTTAATCAGAGATCATAGTAAATAATGAGATGATGTGAAAGGACATCAGACCATTCCAAAGGAGGTACCGATGAAAGAATTAAAAAAGGAAATTAATGAAGTATTAGCACAAACAGCAGTGGATATTACTGAACTAACAGGATGTTTTATGCTTTGGGGAGAAGTGGAATTACCGGAATGCTTAAGGGTAGAAGAAAAGAAAATGGTTATGAATTGCGAGGATTGTAATGTAAGAAGGATGGTCATTTTGGAACGGATGATGTGAACAAATTAAGACAAATATTAGTGGACTATTTAAATATAACAGGAATTAGCACAAGTAATGCTGAAAAAGGAGCACGTGTTATAGGATTAGCATCTCATTTATTAGGAGATAGCTTTGCTCATCGAACGATGGTTTCCAAGGATGATACATTGGTAAGTTCGGATTTGTTTAGCAAGGATATGTGGGAAACCTTTAATTGGAAAAAAATACATTTTGTAATTGAAACAAGGGATTTGAAGTTTTTTGATTTGGCAACAACTAATTATGAGGATAATGTATCATTTTACAATCAGCGTTATATGGTGACTCGTACAAGCGTAGGTAACCTCTTAAGTATGTATGGAAGTGATCAGGCTTTTTCTGCGAGATCTATTTATGGGGTGTCGTATGATATGAAACTAAATAATCTTAAAGCTTATGGAGAGAGTAATGGTTGTGTAAATGATGGATTGGAGGCAATCAGTACAGACGTGTATCGTGTAAATAGGAATCATCGAGAACCTTCAAAGTATATATTCGGAAATGAAGACGACTTTTTACAGTATAGTTATTTTGTATGTTAGGGAGGTAACACTATGAGAAGACATGGTAAAACAATATTTCTGACAGCAATTTTGGCAATCATTACAGTGTTTGTGATTATGGACAGAGGTTATACGGGAGCAGACAATACGACGGTTGAGACGGATGCTAAGAAAGTTGGTGCGGCAAAGAAAAATCCGGGACCATTCTGGACACTGTCACCAGATGAGCAAAGATGGGTTGATGTGGAAAAAGACGGTCTTTGCTATGATAAAACAATTGCCGTGGATATCTGGGATCATCCGGAGAAATACGGCTTTAAATATTTGGATGACGTGTATCAGCTTATTGCCTTTAAACAGGAATTTGATTCGGAAGGAAATGCAAAATATACAGATGTTACAGTTCTCGAAAAATTGAATGGCATCCCGGTGGTGAATCGTTATTGTTTTGAAGGGCATTACGAGTTAAAAAGCCTTCGGATAAGAGCAAGATACAGCTGCAGGAATGACATTATCTGGTCGGCAATGCCCAGCGGTGACCCCAAATCAATAAAGGGCTGTACAGGTCTGGAACATTACGAGCTGCCAAGGGATGTGCAGTGGCTCAGCAACGATGATCTGGCAGATTGCACTACGATCAAGTCTTTAAATATTCCAAAGAATGTGACTGCTATTATGGAGGATGCGTTTCGCGGGTGCAAAAATTTAAACACCTTTACGTTTGACAAGTTTTCCAATTTGAATAATGTAGACGGATTGCGTAAAACATCATGGTGGAAAGAAAATACACAAAAAAATGGTATGACAATTTATCAAAAATGTCTGGTCGATGCAGGAAGAAAAGGAGGAACGATCACTTTACGGGGGGATAAGGTGGAAAAGGTTCTGGACAGTGCTTTCCGAAACAGCAGAGCGAAAACAATCCGACTGGAAAATATAAAGACACTGAGTTATTCGGCACTGGCGTACAATAAGGCGGAGAAGATTGTTTTGGGAAAAGGAATCCGTACGATTCCGGAGGGTTGTTTTAGCGGTGATAAAAAACTAAAGGAGATCAGAATCACCTCAAAAGAAAAAATAATCTGGGGGAAAAGTGTTGATACAGAGGATAGTTACTATACCGTTGTCGGTTTGGAACAGGAAGCGTTAAAGAAAAATCAAAAAATTGACATCTATATTTACAATGACAAGCTTCACCAAAAGTCGCTTTACCGGGCGAATTTGTCGGCGAAGAAGGTGACACTGCATGTTCCGGCAAAAATGGTGTCGAAGTATCGTGATTGTGTGAAATGCAGGGTGGTGCCGTTATAATACATATTGGAGTGCTTAAATGACAGGATCAGTAATTGATAAAACTGTGATACGCAGAGAAGCAGAGCATATAAACAGGATATACCCGGAGACGACTTCGCAGAAAAAACTGATCCTGTTGGTCAGTGACAATTCATTGGAGACCATCGCTCTGTACTGTTATCATATGATGAAGAGAAATACAGTGCTGTTGGTGGGAGATAAGAAGGTTTCAGATATCGGGGCGTTGATCAGACAATTTATGCCGGATGAGATATTTATGAATCGAAAGAAAGTGAGGGATGCGCAGGCAATTATTAAATCGCTGGAAATTGATGAAAATGACAGCGCAGGCGTGCTGCTCCCGGTATCCTATGTGTATGGACTGTCGGTGGTAAACAGCCATCTGCTGGCAGGCGGGAGTCTTCTGCTTCCCGCAGGAAGTATGTTTCAGAGGGGATACTGGGACTTTTTGGAGGCCTGTGGTGTGACGTCCTTCTGCGGTGTTCCTTATACTTATGAAATCTTAGACTGGTTAAGGATATTATCCAGACCATGGAAGAAACTGAGACTTTTGACGCAGGCAGGAGGAGCCATGAGCCGGGATATGAAACAGAAGCTGCTGGAGTGGATCTATGATAGGAGGCATCAGGGTATTACGACACATCTGGCAGTGATGTATGGGCAGACGGAGGCGACAGCAAGGATGAGTACATTCTTTTTGGATCAGCATCCGGATAAGCTGGATAGTGTGGGAAGAGCTGTTCCGGGTGGGGCCTTTCAGATAAAAAACGGAGATCATACAGGAGCCGGCGATATTTACTACCGTGGAGCGAATGTGTGTCTGGGGTATGTGATGGAAAGGGCAGATCTGTCGGGAAATGCAGCTATATGGAGACAGAGTGCCGGGCTTTTGGACACGGGGGATGTAGGGAGGCTGGACGATGAAGGATATCTTTATATTACCGGCAGGAAAAAGAGATTTATAAAATGTAATGGCGTGCGGATCAGTTTAGACGAGTTGGAAAGAAGCATAGAAAACAGATGGAAGGTACCGGTGGTGTGTATTGCAAAGGTTTCCAATGAGCAGTTGACACTGTTTATACGTACAGAGGATTTTGGAAACCTTGATCGAGTGGAACTGGAGGGATATCTGCGGCAGCTTGGGATAACGAAAGGACAGTGTCAGGTTCGGAAGGTTCGGGAATTTCCTTACTGTGACAATGGAAAAATTGATTATGCCGGTTTTTGTGAAGGGCGGAATGGAGAGTAGTGTGGAATTTGAAAATAACGGGTTAAAAAACAGCATTGCCGGAACCCTGCGATTAGTCGGAATACTGCTGTCAGGAGCGTGGAATGATAAATATAAGCAGCCGAGGTTTGTGGAAAATGCGGCACAGGAGGATTTTTATCAGAGGCTTCTGCAGCAGATCGATCGGGGGGAGATCAACGAGGCAGAAAATGAATTGCTTGCATATGTGGAGGAGGCAGAAAGCAGATTGCTGGAAACATAGGAGGGAAGAAAGAGGGCGGAGGATACTGTACTAAATATGGGACTTAGTGTATATGGCTATATGAATGAAAAAGGGGATGACTTTTTGGAGAAAATCCTATAAATGACACTGTGGAATGCCTTGTGTCAAGGGGAGGATATTGTTATAATATACGCAAAGGTTACTATTCACAGCAGTTTTCTGTGGGTTCTGGCGGTCGTGAATAGCAACACGCAAAGGCGGAGAGTGCAGCATCCGGGAAAGCAGGTGAGCGTATGGCAAAGGTGATAAGCATTGGAAAGCAGAGCTTTTCGGCTTTAAGAGAACAGGATTATTTTTTCGTAGATAAGACCAATTTGATCAAAGAATGGTGGGAGAAGGGGGATGACATTACCCTGATCGCTCGTCCCCGACGTTTTGGCAAGACGTTGAATATGAGTATGTTGGAATGTTTCTTTTCGAATAAGTATGCAAACAGGGCAGATTTGTTTGAAGGTCTTTCCATCTGGGAGGAGGAGAAATACCGAAATCTGCAGGGAACGTATCCGGTGATCTTTCTAAGCTTCGCTTCCGTGAAAGCAGGAAATCCGGAGGATGCAAAAACGCAGATCAAGCAGGAGATCGTGAGACTGTATGAAGAAAACCGATATCTGTTACAAAAGGATATCCTGAGTGATAATGAACGGAAAATATATGATGGAACGACGGTTACCATGGGAGATGCTGCGGCACAAAATGCGCTGAAAAATATGTCGGCATGGATGGAACGTTATTATGGCAGGGAGACGATCATCCTTTTGGATGAATATGACACGCCGATGCAGGAGGCATATGTGCAGGGATACTGGGATGAGTTTACCTCGTTTATCCGGAGTCTGTTCAATGCCACATTCAAGACGAATCCCTATCTGGAGCGGGCAGTTATGACAGGTATCACAAGAGTGTCCAAGGAATCTATTTTTTCAGATCTGAATAATCTGGAGGTTGTCACAACGACTTCAGAGCCGTATTCAGACTGTTTTGGATTTACAGAAACGGAGGTATTTACGTCACTGGATGAGTTTGGAATGTCGGATAAAAAAGACGAGGTAAAGCTGTGGTATGATGGGTTTACCTTTGGAAAGCATCACGATATCTATAATCCATGGTCGATCACGAATTATCTGCGAAAGAGAGAACTTCACCCATACTGGGCATCGACCAGCTCCAACAGTTTGGCAGGGAAACTGATACGGACGGCGTCGGCAGATGTAAAGGAGAAGATGGAGGATCTGCTGCAGGGGAAGCAGATCACGGTGAATTTTGACGAGCAGATTGTCTATAATCAGCTGGATCACAATGAAAATGCGATCTGGAGTCTTCTGCTTGCCAGTGGCTATCTAAGGGTGGAGGATGTGGATTACCGGGGGATCACAAGGGAGCCATGGTATAATTTGAGCATTACCAATATCGAGACGCTGAGTATGTTTATGAACATGTTTCGCGGATGGTTTACAAGCAGCGATGCGAAATATGGAGATTTTATTAAAGCATTGGTGGAGAATGATCTGGATGCAATGAATTATTATATGAATAAAATTTCGATGGCAACGTTTAGTTATTTCGATGTTGGAAGTGGAAATAAGGAAAGCGTTGAGCCAGAGAGATTTTATCATGGATTTGTGCTGGGGCTGATTGTAGATCAGCGTGAGAACTATCTCATTCGTTCTAA
>ENA-ORRO01002693-ORRO01002693.1-human-gut-metagenome-genome-assembly--contig:-NODE-2693-length-10951-cov-4.873348_pt1 | contig 10951 bp, 9 predicted proteins | sample MGYA00242176_ERZ509136 | MGnify/ENA primary metagenome ERZ509136 (study PRJEB26280, sample SAMEA2338644) | human gut metagenome | biome: human gut; feature: human-associated habitat; material: faeces... | reverse complement strand
GCTTCCTCGTTTAATGTCCGGTGAACTTGATGTCTCTGATATAGACATCTAAGCCCCTAAATTATTGTTTATAAGGATAGGAGGGTTGGAAATGAATAGGTTTGATGATGAAGATAAGATAATATCTCAATTTCAGAGCGTCAACGACAATGAGGTTATGTTTGCCACCCAGTCTGAGACGATTGAAGGTGTTTATTTATCAATTCACACGGAAGCCTTATGGAAAAACTGGATAAATAGTTCCGGTAAGTCTGACCCACCACCTGATTATTATTCGCCAAAAGACGAGCTGATGATGGATGTTATGCGAGTTGACGACCACGCTTTTGTAGATAAAAAAGGGAAAATTCAAAATCCGACAAACGCCGGAGAAAGCAAGCTTTATAAAGAACTTAAAGAAAGTGGCATACAAGAAATATTTCCTAATGCAGAACTTATAGTTAATGCCAAGACGCTTCTTCCGTCAGAGCAAGACCACAACTATTTGTTCTACAAATCAAATTTTGAGCGTGTAGTTTCTGAACACATAAAAAAACTTCCGCTTTACCAAAGCAACCATATCGGTTACAAAACCGTTTTGTTTGTTATGGATGAGTCCTCTGCGTATCTTCAATGTGAAAACAATAAGCCGAATATGGATGACGCACACGAAGGCAAAATGATAGCAGGAAAACCGCACTTGTTCTTTTGGGATGAAAACTTCGTAAATGTCTTTTTACATAGCGGTATTGATTATTTGATTTGGTATGCACCATATAAACTGCTCAGAACTTCACAAGGGATTTTTGAACTTCCTAAGGTTGTGATGTTTGACTGTAAAACCGGAAACTACGATAATTTAATCAAGTATAACGAAGAAAGAATATGCAGCTCCGAGCTGTAAAAAAGGAGAAATGAAAATGCCGGGATTATATACCGAAGCCGATTATGAAAATTCAGTAATCGAGCTGTTCAGAAATGATTTGGGATACGAGTACGCATACGGTCCCGATATTGAAAGGGACTTTTACAGTCCGCTATATGAGGAAGTTTTGATTGACTCTCTGTATCGTTTGAACAGAGGTCTGCCTGATGACGCAATTCAGGACGCCTTATTCAAGCTCAAAAACTTTGAAAACGGAGAGCTTGTGCAGAAAAACGCTGTCTTTATGGACTATCTGCAAAACGGTATTCCTGTTAGGTATTTTGTTGACGGTGAGGAACGCTCCTCTATCGTCTATCTTGTTGACTACAAAAATCCCGACAATAACTCCTTTATCGTAGCTAACCAATGGACTTTTATTGAGAACAGCAATAAACGCCCTGATGTAATTCTCTTTTTGAATGGCTTGCCTGTTGTATTGGTTGAGCTGAAATCTCCGTCCCGTGAAGAAACGGACGCTTCCGAAGCATACAGGCAGCTCCGCAACTATATGATTGAGATTCCGTCTATGTTCATTTACAACGCAATTTGCGTAATGAGCGACCAGTTGACCTCTAAAGCGGGTACGATCACCTCCGGTGAAGACCGCTTTATGGAGTGGAAAACAAAAGACGGCGACTACGAAAACACACAGTATGCCCAATTTGATACTTTCTTTGAGGGTATGTTCCAAAAGGAAAGGCTGCTGGATATTATCAAAAACTTTATCTGCTTTTCTAACGAGGGTATCAATTCATTCAAAATTCTTGCCGGATACCACCAGTATTTTGCGGTTAGAAAGGCAATCGAATCTACGAAACACGCTACCGTTACCGACGGTAAGGGCGGTGTGTTTTGGCATACACAAGGAAGCGGAAAATCGCTTTCTATGGTGTTCTATGCTCATTTGTTGCAAGAAGCGTTGGACAGCCCGACGATTGTTGTTATCACAGACAGAAACGACCTTGACGACCAACTTTACGGTCAGTTTGCAAAGTGCAAAGACTTTTTAAGGCAAGAGCCGGTACACGCTACTTGCAGAAAGCTGACAGAAACTTCGGGTAAAAATGATGTGGGATTAAAGGACTGGTTGGACGGCAGACAGGCGAACGGCATTATTTTTACCACTATGCAAAAGTTCGAGGAGTCTCACGAAGCGTTATCCCAACGCCACAACATCGTTGTTATGGCAGACGAAGCGCACCGTGGACAATATGGACTGACTGAAACCGTGGACGCTAAAACCGGTAAGGTTAAAATCGGTACGGCTCGTGTTATCCGCAATACCTTGCCTAATGCTACATATATCGGCTTTACAGGCACGCCTATTTCTTCAAAAGACCGCAGCACCCGTGAGGTGTTCGGCGACTATATCGACATTTACGATATGACGCAGGCTGTAGAGGACGGAGCAACCCGCCCGGTTTATTACGAAAGCCGTGTAATTAAGCTCAATCTCGATGAAGCAACCCTACGGCTGATTGATACCGAGTATGATATTATGTCTGCCAATGCCGATGAAGAAGTTATCGAAAAAAGCAAGCGTGAACTTGGTCAGATGGAAGCAATACTCGGCAATGATAACACAATCAATTCGCTTGTCAGCGATATACTCGACCACTACGAGAACAACAGAGAAAATCTGCTGACAGGCAAGGCAATGATTGTTGCTTACTCTCGCCCTATCGCTATGAAAATTTATAAGCGTATTTTAGAGCTGCGCCCAGCTTGGACGGAAAAAGTTGCGGTTGTAATGACTTCCGGCAACAACGACCCGGAAGAATGGCGTGAGATAATCGGCAACAAGCACCACAAGGACGAGCTTGCAAAGAAATTCAAAGACAACAACAGTCCGCTTAAAATCGCAATCGTTGTAGATATGTGGTTAACCGGATTTGATGTACCGTCACTTGCAACGATGTATGTTTACAAGCCAATGTCGGGACATAATCTTATGCAGGCTATTGCCCGTGTAAACCGTGTATTCCGTGACAAAGAGGGTGGTCTTGTTGTTGACTATGTGGGTATTGCAACAGCACTTAAAAAGGCTATGAACGATTACACCGCCCGTGATAAAAAGAATTATGGCGATACCGATGTTGCAAAGGTTGCATTCCCAAAATTCCAAGAAAAGCTGTCCGTCTGCCGTGACAAGTTCCACGGATTTGATTATTCCAAGTTCCAAACCGGCACAGACCTTGAAAGGTCTAAGACTATCAGCGGCGCTGTCAACTTCATTATGGGCAGAGAAAAAATTGACGATAAGGACTCGTTTGTAAAAGAAGCACTTATGCTTCATCAGGCATTGTCCCTCTGCTCATCTATGGTTGATGAGGACGACCGTATCGAAGCAGCGTTCTTTGAGTCTGTGCGTGTACTTGTTTTAAGACTTGCCAATACAGGTGTCGGCAAAAAAATATCCTTGCCCGAAATGAACGCAAGGATTAACGAACTCTTAAAGCAGAGTATCAAGAGCGACGGCGTTATCAACCTTTTCTCCGACATTAAAGAGGAGTTCTCTCTGTTTGACCCGAAATTCTTGCAAGAAGTTGCGAATATGAAAGAAAAGAACCTTGCCGTCGAGCTTTTGAAAAAGTTGATTGCAGAGCAGGTTTCTGTTTACCGCAGGACGAATGTGGTTAAGTCCGAAAAGTTCAGCGAGATTATGCAGCGTTCGCTCAATGCGTATTTGAACGGTATGCTGACCAACGAAGAAGTCATTGAAGAAATGCTCAAGCTGGCAAAGCAGATTGCAGCAGCACAAAAAGAGGGCGACCAACTCGGACTTACAGCCGATGAGCTTGCATTCTATGACGCCCTCACGAAGCCGCAGGCAATTAAGGACTTCTACGAAAACGACGAACTCATAGCCATTACAAAGGAGCTTGCCGATACTCTGCGCAGAAACAAGACGATTGATTGGCAAAAGCGTGAGTCAGCAAGAGCAAAAATGCGTATGCTCATAAAGAAACTTTTGAAAAAGCACAAGTACCCGCCGGAGGGTATGGACGACGCAGTTCAAACGGTTATGACCCAATGCGAACTTTGGACAGATAATATGATGGAAGCGTAGGTTGACGGAGAATGAATATGGATAAGAGATTTCAATGGACAGAATTTTATATGGAGTTGGCTTCTGCCCTACTTCCTTACAAAAACAATAGAAGCGAACTGATTGCCAAGCTCAAAACCATCTTTGCCGATGCCGGAATGAATTTTCCGTTTAAGGAAAGAGGGAAAGAAGTATATGAGGACATCTGCCCATTTACTGTTTTCGGCTCGTTTAATAAGGGCATAACAAATGCAAATCGAATTGCTTTGTTGGAACAATTTGCAAAGCAATTCTCTATTAAGGCTGCTGTACCGACAGAGTTTGACGGTATTCCGGTAGTAATGAATTTAAGTGCGTGGTTCTTTGCGTATAAAGAAAATCGTGGAGAACACGACATAGATAACCTTTGGGATTTGCTTGAAAAAGCAATCGCATATTCTGATGAAGCCTCCACAGATAATAAAAATGCTTTCATTGCTGCTTATGACACAGTTATAAAGCAGAAAATGATTAAGTGGAATATTACGATGGGACTTTATTGGGCGAGACCATATACATTCATCAATTTGGACTCTACCAACAGAGCCTTTATTACGGATGTAGACAATATGCCCCATTATTTTACGACCATATTCTCGGATATAAATAAAGGCTTACCCAACGGAAGAAACTATCTGTTTATGTGCGAGCAGGCAAAGAATGCTCTTAATCAGAAGGAATATGAGTATCACAGTTTCCCCGAACTGTCTTATTATGCTTGGAAAAGCAACCAATCGGGTAAAACAGAAGAAACCACGCCAACCACAGTTGATTCAAATATAAAAGAAACGAATTATTGGATTTACTCTCCCGGTGACAACGCTTCAATGTGGGACGAGTTCTATAAATCCGGCATAATGGGTATCGGTTGGGACGATGTTACAGACCTTAAAGGATTTTCTTCAAAAGAGGAAATCAAAGAGTATATGAAAAAGGTTTACGACCCAAGTTATTCCTACAAAAACAACGCTCATTGCCTTTGGCAGTTCGCAAATGAAATTAAAGTCGGCGATGTAATTTTCGTCAAAAAAGGAATGCATAAAATTATCGGAAAAGGTATTGTGACTTCCGATTATATCTATGATACATCAAGAAGCACATACAAGCACATTAGAAAAGTTGACTGGCAAAATAAAGGCGAATGGGAACATCCCGGTCAGGCAGTTATGAAAACGCTCACCAACATATCGGCTTACCCAGATTATGTTCAAAAGCTGCTTGCTTTGTTTGCGGAAGATACTTCTGAGGAAGTATCGGAACAAAAGGAAATCAAATATCCGTTGTATTCAAAAGATGATTTTCTGAATGAAGTCTATATGGACGAAGATACATATAACACGCTTACGGAATTGCTTGAAGCAAAATACAATGTGATTCTGCAAGGCGCACCCGGTGTCGGTAAGACTTTTGCAGCAAAGAGGCTTGCTTACTCTATAATGGGACAGAAAGACACAAGCCGTGTAGCAATGGTACAGTTTCATCAAAGCTACTCTTATGAAGATTTCATTCAAGGGTACAGACCGTCAAAAGACGGCTTTGAACTTGAAAACGGAACATTCTATAAGTTTTGCAAAGAAGCGGAAGAAGATAATGAAAGACCGTATTTCTTTATCATTGATGAAATCAACCGTGGTAATTTGAGCAAAATTCTCGGTGAACTTATGATGTTAATCGAGAAAGATAAGCGTGGCGAAAAGATTAAGCTGCTTTACTCCAATGAGTGGTTTACTGTACCGCAGAATGTGAGAATTATCGGTATGATGAATACGGCTGACAGAAGCCTTGCTCTTATGGATTATGCACTTCGAAGAAGATTTGCATTTTTTGACTTTGCTCCTGCATTTTCTTCTGAAGGCTTCAAAAACTACTTGGCGGAAAAGAATTCGCCTAAATTGGAAAAACTGATTGCCGCTGTCGAGTCCCTGAACAGTACAATTTCAACAGATGAGTCATTGGGAGACGGCTTTAGAATCGGTCATAGCTATTTCTGCACCGATGATGAAGTTACTGATGAATGGCTTAAATCCGTTGTTGAATATGAAGTAATACCATTGATTAAAGAATACTGGTTTGATGAACCTACTAAGGTCAGAGACTGGTCTGCAACATTAAGGAGTGCCATAAAATGATACGCATACAAAACATATACTATATGCTTTCATATGCGTTTCAAGTCTTAAATGAGCAAGGGTATAAGCAGGTCGCTACCGAAGAATTTGACAATGTTGCGGAACTGTGTGCTGCCATCCTTATTAAAGGAGTGTCTTTGCAGATAAAGCGAGGATTAGGTAAGGAGTATGTGGTTCAAAGTGAGCCTTTATCCTCCCTCCGTGGGAAAATAGATATATCTGCTTCGGTAAAACAACAGTCAATGCTGAAAAAGCAGTTGGTGTGCAATTATGACGAGTTCTCAGTTAATTCCTATCTGAATCGAATTATACGCACTACGATGGATGTCCTCGTCAGGAGCGAAATCAGCAAAGAAAGAAAAAAGCAACTTCGCAAATTGCTTATCTATTTTTCGGAAGTCAAACCATTGAGCCGGGAGAGCATAAACTGGAAACTTCAATTTAATAAGAATAATCAGACATATCAAATGCTGATTTCCATTTGTTATCTGATACTCAAAGGATTGCTACAAACAACCTCTGATGGAAGTACAAAGTTAATGGATTTCCTTGATGAGCAGCGTATGTGCAGGCTTTATGAAAAGTTTATCCTTGAGTATTTTAAGAAGGAACACCCCGAAGTTAAGGCGTCGGCTTCTCAAATTCCGTGGGACACAGATGATGGGTACAGAGAAATGCTTCCTGTAATGCAGAGCGATATAATGTTAAAACAGGGAGACAGAACATTAGTTATAGACGCCAAGTATTACGCCCATACCACGCAGAAACAGTACGATGTGAACACTTTGCATTCAGGTAATCTCTATCAGATTTTTACTTATGTAAAAAACCTCGATACGGAGAATACCGGCAATGTGTCAGGAATGTTGCTTTATGCCAAGACCGACGAATTGGTGCTACCGAATAACAATTATAAAATGGGCGGAAATGCAATCTCGGTCAAAACGCTTAATTTGGATTGCGACTTTGCAGAAATCAGAAAACAGTTAGATGATATAGTCGATTTATATTTTGAATACAAATAAGATTTTTTGGGGGGAAGGTGCGATTGAATGGACGAAGAAAAAAGTACAGAAACAAATGTGAAAGTATCTTTTTCAGGTAATGTTATTGTATTCCCGGATTTTGAAAAGCTGAAAAGCGAAGTAGAAAAAATGCGTACAGAGCTGTCAATGCTTTTGCTGGAGCGTGACGAGCTTCAATTCGTTATCTGTAAGAATATTGAGACAGAATATATGCTGAAACTCGGCAGCATTGAGTATAAGGCATATGAAACTCAATGTGCCGCTCTGCGACTGAAAAGAAAAATTGAATTGATTCAGGCAAAGAAAAACAGACTGGAAAAGGTAATTATTTCCGCCATTGAGGAAACGCTCGACAATGAATTTGCCAAGTATCAAAAACAGCTCGACGAGCAGATTGATAAGATGAATGACGCCCTTAAACGAAGCAAGGCGGAAGTTCTGTCTGACGAAGATAACAAGGAACTCAAAAAGCTCTATCGTAAAATAGTAAAGGCATTACACCCTGATATTAACCCCGATGTTTCCGAAGCACAGGTTCAATTATTTGATAATGCGGTATCAGCCTATAAAAACGGCGATTTGGGAACATTGAGGATTATCGGCGAAATGGTCGGAAACAACCCGTTGCCTGAACAGCATAAAGACGCTATGACACAGCTTGTAGAAGAACGAGAGCGTTTAGAAGGACTACTTAAATCCATAAGAGAAAGTATTGAAAATATCAAATCAGAGTATCCATACACGATGAAGGATATTCTTGAGGACACAAAGAAAACCGAGCAAAAAAAGCAAGAACTTGAAAGTGTTATTGAACAGTATAACGAGCTTATCTCGATTTATAAAGCGAAAATCGAAGAGATGTTGAGGTGAGATTATGGGCGATTTGGTTAAAACCGGTGGCAGCGGACTTGTAGGGCTACTACACGGAAAAAACGGAGAAATTTCAATTCCGAAGCCTTTTGAAAAGGATATATTTCTTTTTGATACTTATGTAGCCGGAACGACCCATATTGAAGGCATTGAAGAATTAGAACCACATCTGAATGTTGATGACAGATTGGCGTTTTTTAGAGAGCCTGATAACCGGTATGATACGCAAGCGATTGTCATTAAGACTGTTGACGGAGTTAAAATCGGTTATGTTCCGAAGCAGGACAATGTAATAATTGCCCGTCTAATGGACGCCGGAAAGCTCCTTTTCGGTAAGATAACTTCAAAAGAAAAGAAAGGCTCGTGGGTAAAGATTTATATTAAGGTTTTCCTACACGAATAAACAAGAATGAGATTGTGAGGGTTAATTATGCCTATACCATACGATAAATTAACCTATAATGATATTCTACATAATCAAGCAGCCTATGAACGCTTTGACAGCGTCGGAAAAGAGTTGTTTACTGATTGGGATATTATCGGCTTTGAAAAAGCGGTGCTTGGTTGTGGAGATAATCATTATCTATTTATGGCTGAACAGATAATGAAAGCGCCTAATCTCTTTGGTGATTTAGACAAGACAATGCCTTTTTTACGCTTTCGGGAAAAAGGACAGCATTATGGTTATGAGTTGTTTCTTTCCCCTCCAAAGAATTGGGGTAGCCGAGGTGCGCCTTTATGGTGGGCTTATGCAGCACGCTGCTTTACTTATGACAAACTACCGATGGATGAGCAAACTTTCCTTGAAAAATACAAAAGCATCGCTCGAGAGTTTGGTATGAAGTTTTATGGAAATGGGTATGTCTGTATAAACAGGTTTGCCGCCGGTGGAATGAGTTCCGGTGTTGTCGGAGAAGAATTTGTCCGCCAAGGTTGGTATGAGTTAAGACGAAGAAATCGTCTTTACCGGTCAGATGAGGTCGCTTCTGATACACTCTATTTAGATAAGGTAAAAGAACGAATAGCTTGGTATTGCGATACCAGAAGTACCTTTGAATATAAATTAAATCCCGATTTTGACAGCAACAGTTTTTTGTTTGCATTTGAAGATACCAATATGAATGAGCATCAGAGAGAAATCGTAGCGCAACTTTGGGGTCTATATTCGGGGAAGCCTAAGAGTAAAAAAGAAGTTGCTGAGGATATGGGAGTTACATATAGCAGAATTCGTCAAGTAGAAGTGTGTTGCCTGCGGCATATACTCAAAAATAAAAACAGGAATACCTTAATAATTGAAAAATAGCAAAGACCGTCAGATCTCATTCGAGACTTGACGGTCTTACATTTTATGATTATATTTCAGAAAATCATTTCTATGTTCCTGTTTCCGTAAATGGTAGCCTTGTGCAATGAGCGTATCGACTTTCAGGGCAATCAGATTGATGTCGGAGTTCATTGCCCTTGCAATCTGTTGAATATCATAGCCGTTTTCAATGTATTCCAAGATTGCGTCGTCCGGCAAAGAAGCTTGTGAAGCAAAAATATTTGCTTCATACTCCATCCTGTTTTCTCTCATATCAAAGATATTGAATTCTTTGAAACCGCCGGCAGTAATCGCTTCTTTACGGTGAAGAACATCGTGTCCGATTTCGTGCCATAAGACTATCTGTTCTATGACCGGGTGCATACCGTTTTTGAGAAAAACAAAGCGGTTCTTCAGAATGACCTTGTATGCCCCACGCTGCTTCTCAAAATTCCGGTAGATAATATTGATACCAAGTTCTTGTGCGACCTTATATGGGTTACGAGTGCCGCATCGGTCAATGAGCTTATTTACGATTTTTACAATCTCTGCCGTTGTGTAATACCCCAAACCGGCTCACCTCCTTGTAGGATAATTATATCCGATATTTACCCTATGCTAAATGATAAACTATTATGTGTCCAATAAAGCGGACTTAGTTCACTTCGAGGATTACTCGTCTTTGCGGTATTTCTTCGGAGTGTATTTTTTATTGTTTTTCTTTGCGATAAGATAAGCTTCCTGAATAGCGTCAACCATTTCACGCATATCCTCGTCAGCCATCTCGCCGCCAGCAAAAAGCCCGGTTACTTCCGCAAGCAATTCCTGAGCCTGCCTTGCACCTCTGCGACCGTATTTATCTTCTACCTCTGCGATGAATGCGTCGTCCTCGGACAGCAGATAATTAACATTTACATCTAATGCTTCTGCTAACTTTTTGTATCTTTCCGTTCCTCTCGGTCTTGATTTATCATTTTCATAAGAACAAATTACTCGAACGGTTACTCCGATTTTTGCAGCCAGTTCTTCCTGAGTAATACCAAGTTTGGTTCTCTCAGCTTTGACTTTCTCACCGAATGTCATCTTAGATTTCACTCCTTACTGAATTATTGTAGTTAAACTTCTTATTTGCTATTGACATCTGTACTTAAACTGCGTATAATAAAAAACAGGAAGTTGAACTACATATAGTTTACATTAAACTTCTATAAAAGTCAAGGGGGTTCAAAAAAATGTTGAGAAGCATACTTCATTGCGATATGAACAATTTCTATGCCAGCGTCGAATGTATGCTCGACCCCGCATTGAAGAAATATCCGATTGCTGTCTGCGGCTCTGTGGAGGAACGACACGGTATCGTGCTTGCGAAGAACTACAAAGCAAAGGCTTTTGATGTAAAAACCGGAGACGCAGTATGGCAGGCTAAACAGAAGTGCAAGGACTTGGTTGTTGTTCCACCCCATTATGAGGAGTATATCAAATACTCGAAGCTCGCAAGAAGCGTGTATGAGCGATACACCGACCAAGTTGAACCTTACGGTATGGACGAATGTTGGCTGGATATTAGCGGAACGGAGAGCCTTTTCGGTTCGCCGGAAAAGGTGGCAAATGAAATTCGTGAAACGATGAAGT
>ENA-ORRO01002692-ORRO01002692.1-human-gut-metagenome-genome-assembly--contig:-NODE-2692-length-10955-cov-2.539358_pt1 | contig 10955 bp, 11 predicted proteins | sample MGYA00242176_ERZ509136 | MGnify/ENA primary metagenome ERZ509136 (study PRJEB26280, sample SAMEA2338644) | human gut metagenome | biome: human gut; feature: human-associated habitat; material: faeces... | reverse complement strand
ATCAGAAAAAAGCGGGAAAATCCAAGTAAGCTTCCGGGCGTTCATATCCCGGAGGAGATCGAGATCACAACAGATCTGCAGGGAAGTGTGGAAGGAAAAGATGTGGTCGTTCTTGCAGTTCCGTCTATGGCAACCAGAGCTACGGCGAAGAAAATGTGCCCGTATGTAAAGGAAGAGCAAATTCTGGTCAATGTGGCAAAAGGAATTGAAGAGGGTACTTTAAAGACGCTTTCTGAGCAGATTGAAGAAGAGATTCCGCAGGCAAATGTAGCTGTTCTTTCTGGTCCAAGTCACGCAGAAGAAGTAAGCCGCGAACTTCCGACAACGGTTGTAGTCGGAGCAGAGACAGAAGAAACCGCCATTTATCTGCAGAAAATTTTCATGAATGATGTATTCCGTGTCTACACAAGCCCGGATATTAAAGGAATTGAGCTTGGCGGTTCCCTGAAAAATGTAATCGCACTTGCAGCCGGAGTTGCAGATGGACTAGGATACGGGGATAACACCAAAGCTGCACTGATCACCAGAGGAATTGCGGAGATCACAAGACTTGGTGTAAAGATGGGCGGAAAGCTGGAATCCTTTACCGGACTTACCGGAATCGGTGATCTGATCGTCACCTGTGCAAGTAAGCACAGTCGTAACCGTAAGGCAGGTGTTCTGATCGGTGAGGGAATGACGATGGAAGAAGCGATGGCTGAGGTCAAGATGGTAGTTGAGGGTGTGTATTCAGCAAAAGCGGCAAGAGAGCTGGCTGAAAAATATGAGGTATCCATGCCGATCGTGGAAAAGGTCAATCAGGTACTTTTTGAAGGCAAACCCGCAAAGGATGCGGTAAGTGAACTGATGATGCGTGACGGGCGCAGCGAATACAGTAACCTTCCGTGGGATTAAAGTTTCAAAGAAATTTCATAAAGTCTTAATGGAAAATCCTTCCGTATAGGCGTATAATGACGTGTATACAGGAGGATTTTTTGTATGAAATTCGGAAAAAAAGAAAAAGAAACACAAGAGGAAGAAGTCGTTCGCGGCGAGATCCAGCGTGTGGTTCCAGACTACCGGGTAGGTCTTAATCCCGAGCAGATTCGGATAAGGGAAGAGAATGGCTGGACCAATGATGAGGTTGCTCCACCGGGACTTACGACAAAAGAGATTGTTCATAATAATATATTTACCTATTTCAACCTGATCTTTCTGATTCTGGCGATTCTGCTGTGCCTGGTAGGTTCTTTTCGAAATCTGACATTCCTGCCGGTCATCATCTGCAATACACTGATCGGGATCATTCAGGAGATCCGTTCCAAGAAAGTACTGGATAGACTGACCATGCTGAATGCACCGCACGCAGAAGTAATCCGTGGAGGGGTATCGCTGAATCTGGAGGCGGATCAGCTGGTTGTGGACGACATTGTTGTATTTCGTGCAGGGAACCAGATCTGTGCAGATGCGGTTGTTGAGGCTGGCGAGGTTCAGGTCAATGAATCTTTACTTACCGGTGAATCTGATGAGATCACGAAAAAGCGTGGAGACCGTCTGATGTCAGGTAGTTTTGTGGTATCAGGAAGCTGTCATGCACGCCTGGACAAGGTTGGAGCGGATTCCTATATTTCACAGCTGACTCTGGAAGCAAAAGCCATGCAGCAGGGGGAACAGTCGGAGATGATCCGTTCCCTGGACAAGCTGGTAAAAATGGTCGGAATCGCACTGATCCCGATAGGAATCATTTTGTTTGTGCAGAGTTATTTCTATAATCACGACAGCTTCCGGCAGAGTATTATCTCCATGGTTGCTGCAGTGATCGGCATGATCCCGGAAGGATTATATCTTCTTGCAAGCGTGGCACTTGCGGTAAGTGCAATGCGTCTTGCATCGAAAAAGGTATTGCTCCATGATATGAAGAGTATCGAGACTCTGGCGCGGGTAAATGTGCTTTGTGTTGACAAGACAGGTACGATCACAGAAGACAGTATGTGTGTCAGTGAAGTGGTGAAAGCCAAGGCCTATGACGAAGAAAAGATGCCGGATCTGAACCGGATGATCGGCGATTTTGTCAAAGGAATGGACGCGGATAACAGCACGATGCATGCGATGCAAGAACATTTTACAGAGCATTCAGATAAAGTGCCGGAAAAAGTGATTCCTTTTTCTTCCACGGTCAAATACAGCGGAGTAATTTTCAAAGATCAGGCATATGTGCTTGGTGCACCGGAATTTGTCCTGCGTGAGGATTATACAAAGTATCAGGGAAGAATAGAACAGTATACGTCCAGGGGGTTCCGTGTACTGGTATTTGGAAGCTATGATGGAGAGCCGGATGGTAAGCCGCTGACTGGAACGGTAACGCCGCTTGGTTATGTCCTCCTTCTCAATAAAGTCAGGGAAGAAGCGCCTGCGACTTTCAAATATTTTGCGGACCAGGGTGTTGCGATAAAAGTTATTTCGGGTGATAATCCGATCACCGTATCGGAGACTGCGAAGCAGGCCGGAATTGAAGGCGCAGAGAATTACGTGGATGCGGGAACATTAAAGACCGAAGAAGATATTGCCCTTGCGGTGAGCAAATATACGGTCTTCGGAAGGGTAATCCCGGAACAGAAAAGACAGTTTGTGCAGGCACTGAAAAAGCAGGGAATGACGGTCGCTATGACCGGTGATGGTGTTAATGATGTACTTGCCCTGAAGGATGCAGACTGTTCGGTGGCGATGGCATCAGGAAGCGATGCGGCGGTCCAGGCGTCCCAGGTGGTACTTCTGGAATCCGATTTTTCAAGGATGCCGGAGGTTGTTCTGGAAGGAAGAAGAGTTGTCAATAACATTCAGCGTTCAGCAAGTCTGTTCCTGGTGAAGAATATTTTTTCCTTCCTGCTTGCAATTTTCTCGGCAGTCTTTATGATTACCTATCCGCTGGAGCCATCCCAGGTATCGCTGATCAGCATGTATACGATCGGTATTCCGGCATTCTTCCTGGCACTGCAGCCGAACCGGGATATCATTAAGGGACACTTCCTGACTAATGTGTTCTTAAAGGCACTTCCGGCAGGACTTACGGATGTACTTGCGGTTGGTGCGCTGGTTGTATTTGGACAGACGTTCGGAGTTGCATCCAAAGATATTTCTACGGCGGCGACGATGCTGCTTGCAATTGTCGGATTCATGATCCTTTACCGGATCTGCCAGCCGATGAATGCACTGCGTATGATCGTCTGGATCGGATGCGTGATCGGACTGTTAGGATGCAGTATCTTCCTGCCACAGTTATTTGCGATTACGGGAATGTCCAGAAAATGCATTATGCTTTTTGTAGTATTCTCTATCGCGACCGAGCCGGTACTTCGGTATCTGACGAAGCTGATCGAATGGCTGAGAAAGCAGTACATAAAATTTATCAAGAATCCAATCAAAGAATTTAAAGGAAAAGCTGCCGATTAAGGCAGCTTTTCTTGGAAAATGAGTATTTTTAAAGAATAAAGATCAGATAATTCAGTCTGCAAATTTTGCATTCTGATCCACCTCTTCCGACTGGTTTACGATATGATTGGTCAATGCCTCATCATCCGTGGTAAACACAATATCCGGCAGAAGTTCAAAATAAAAATCCGTATATTTTTTCGCAAGAGCCTGGATACAGAAATTCTGTACGATCTTAAACCGGGTAATGGAAACCAGATCTTTGTCAAAGGTGATGTAAACACTGATCCAGAGCTTTCTTCCGGTACGGAGAATGTCATAGTAGAGTTTTTTGTAACCATAGGCATTTAGGACAGGTTCGATCGTTTCTTTAATTTCATCAACAGTCTCTTCCTCCGGCGGGATCAGGAACAGATCCCGAAGTCCGGTTATTACCGTCTTTATCGGCGTCGGCAGCATAAAGATGGACAGGGTGACGGTAATGATCTGGTCAAGATAAGGTGTTATGGGTCTGAACCATGGAAAAGGCAGCAGAACCGGAAGAAAGAAGGCAATTGCCATACCGAAAGAGGCAATACTGTCGATCTCCCAGCCTTCCATTTCCATTGTGATCAGTGGGGAATCCATCAGACGATTCTTATATTTGAGATAAATGGATACGGTAATTCCCAGAAAAAATGCAAATAATTCAAACCAGGCAATGGTATCAAAAGCGACTTTTCTGCCACCATGGATCATGATTTCGATATTGTTCAGGATCAGCCCGACGGTAACGCCAGTCATGGTAATGCCCTTGACAACGACAAACATAGATTCAATCTGCATATAACCGAACGGGTGCTTTTCATTGGATGGCTTGTAAAGTAGCGGAATCAGAAAAAGCGACGGCAGGAGCATGCAGAACTCGACTCCGTCATAGATTGCGTCCAGAAGAACTGCCTGGGAACTGGTGTAGATTGCCATGACGATCTCAACGATAACGAAAAACAGATTCCCGTACAGGGAGACAGACATGGCTTTTTTTTCTCTTTTTTGTGCTTTTCTTCCTACGTGCATAGGATACCTCCTTTTTTGACTGTAAGAAAATCCCGATAGGATTTTCTGATAAATGAAAGGCATTACGTGCCTGTAATACGCTTTTTTGTTACCATTTATCATACCCGATTTTGAAATTGATGGCAAGAAAGTAAAAGTGAACTGGCAGTATAGTTGTTCTAAACCGGGGAAAGCCCGCATACACTGTATCAGCAATCAAAGGGGGACAGTGTATGGATACATTTGATTTATACAAGGATATACAGTGCCGGACGAATGGAGAGATCTATCTGGGTGTGGTAGGACCGGTGCGGAGTGGCAAATCAACCTTTATCAAGCGTTTTATGGATGTGCTGGTGCTGCCGAAAATGACCGATGAGCATGCAAAAGAGCGGACGGTGGATGAGCTTCCGCAGTCTGCGTCAGGGAAGAGCATCATGACAACGGAGCCGAAATTTGTGCCAAAAGAAGCTGCCGAAATCCAGCTCGCAAAGGATGTGAGTGTGCTGGTGCGTCTGATCGATTGTGTGGGCTATATGGTGGAGGGAGCCGCCGGTCACATGGAAAATGGAGCAGAACGTCTGGTGAAAACGCCGTGGAACGAAAAAGAAATTCCGTTTACAAAGGCGGCAGAAATCGGGACGAAAAAGGTAATCCATGACCACTCCACGATCGGGATTGTTGTGACGACAGACGGAAGTATCGGAGAGCTTCCCAGAAACAGCTACCGGGTGGCAGAAAAGAAAACGATCCAGGAGCTGAAAAGCATTGGAAAGCCGTTCGTGGTCTTGGTCAATACCCGGAAACCGTACAGCGCAGAGGCAAAAAACGTGGCAGAAGAAATCCAGAAAGAATATCAGGTAACGGCACTTCCGGTCAACTGTGAACAGCTACGGGAAGAAGATATCCACCGAATCATGGAAAATGTGCTCTTTGCATTTCCGGTCACAGAAGTAAAATTTTTCCTTCCAAAATGGGTGGAAATACTTACAGCAGATCACAAGGTCCGGGAAGAGCTGGTATCTTATGCAAGAGAAGTCATGGGCAGAATCGGAGAAATCCGGGATGCGATGGAGATCCGGAAGCCGGAGCAGAGTACCTACATAAATGCAGTAAATGTAACAGGTGTGTCCATGGATACCGGTGAGATCTCGGTTGAAATCAAGGTGGAAGATGGCTGTTATTATGAAATGTTAAGTGATCTGACCGGAACGCAGATCAGCGGGGAATATGATCTGATCCATACAGTGCGTAATCTTGCCATGCTCCAGAAAGAATATGAAAGTGTCAAAGATGCACTTGCTTCGGTTAAAATGAAAGGCTACGGTGTAGTCAGCGCGACAAGAGAAGAAATCCGGCTGGACGATCCAGTGGTAATCCGGCAGGGCAATAAATACGGAGTAAAGATCCGTTCGGAAGCACCTTCTATCCATATGATCCGAGCTAACATTGAGACCGAGATCGCACCGATCGTGGGGAGTGAGCAGCAGGCAAAGGATCTGGTAAATTATATCAACGAGGCGGCAAAGAGCCCGGATGGAGTCTGGGGAACCAATATTTTCGGAAAATCGATCGAAGAGCTGGTGATGGATGGCGTGCGAAACAAGATCGCCATGATCGGAGATGAAAGTCAGGCAAAACTGCAGGACACCATGCAGAAGATCGTCAATGACAGCAACGGAGGTATGGTTTGCATCATTATCTAAAATTTTTCTTAAATCAATTCGATTGGCGGCAGGAAACTTGCATGGCAATCCGAGAGTATGTTATACTAAAGTCTATACGTTAGGGGATACATTTTCATGGAATGAATGGTCATATAAGATACCATGAAATCTATACGTGAGGAGAAAAGAAAAGAGGGACATCTATGAAAGTAGCAATTGTATCAGCAGACACCATGATATACAGAAAACAGAAGGATGATACGTGTTCGCCAATCGTGCGAAGAGTGCTCGATCAGGTCAGCTTCAAGACAGAGCTTGTACAGCCGGTACCAAATGACAGGGAGGTTATCCGCAAGATCCTTGCGAAGATCGCGGATGCACAGATGGCAGATCTGATCCTTACGATCGGTGGGATCGGATGCAGAGAAGAGGACTGTGTTCCGGAAGCGACAAAGGCAGTGGTCGATAAGGAGATTCCGGGGATTGGAGAGTCGATGCGTCTTTTTATGACACGGACCAGAAAAAGGGCAATGCTGACGAGAGGAACAGCAGGTATCCGGGGGAAATCCCTGATCGTCAATCTTCCGGGAAGTCCGAAGATCATTAAAGAGTGTCTGGAATATGTTCTTCCGGAGATTGTTTATGCGACAGAGACGGCAGCCGGTGAACATGATGATGTTGAGGAGTAGGCAGACAGATGAGGGTGACGTATATCGGACACAGCGGATTTTCGGTGGAACTGGAATCCCATATTCTATTATTTGACTATTATGAAGGAACGATGCCGGAGTTTGATCCAGCGAAGAAGCTGTTGGTGTTTGCCAGCCATTCCCATCCGGATCATTTTAACAGAGAGATCCTGAAGCTTGCGGATGTGTATCCGGATGTGGAATATATTTTCCCGAAGGATATCAGAATTGCGAAAAAGGAGCAGCGTGAATCGGAACATTTCATGCGAAAAAGGGATGAGATTACTGTCGGGGATACAAAGGTAAAAAGTCTGCGCTCAACCGATGAAGGGGTTGCCTTTCTGGTAAGATGCGAAGACAGGATCATTTATCATGCAGGGGATCTGAACTGGTGGCACTGGGAAGAGGAAGATGATGCGTATAACCGGATGATGCGCGGCGATTATCAAAAGGAGATTGAAACGCTGGCCGGTGAAAAGATCGATCTTGCATTTGTCGTGCTTGACCCGAGACAGGAAGAGCAGTTTTACTGGGGCTTTGACTGGTATATGTGGCATACGGATACGAAGATTGTATTTCCGATGCATATGTGGAAGCAGTACGAGGTGCAGGATCGGCTTATCGGAATGGAAGTATCAGAACCATACCGGGAGAAGATCATGCGGATCCGGGAAATGGGACAGGTATTTGAACTATAAGGAGACAAGTTATGAAAGTCAGTATTTATACAGATGGAGCGGCAAGAGGTAATCCGGACGGACCGGGCGGTTATGGAGTCGTTCTGGAATATGTAGACCCGAAGGGAGAACTTCACGTTAAAGAGCTTTCCGGCGGCTATGTGCGGACAACCAATAACCGGATGGAGCTGATGGCTGTCATCCGGGGGCTGGAAGCGCTCAACAGACCTTGCGAGGTAGAGCTTTATTCTGATTCTCAATATGTGGTCAATGCATTCAATCAGCACTGGATTGAGGGATGGATCAAAAAGGGCTGGAAGCGTGGGAAGAATGAGCCGGTCAAGAATACCGACCTGTGGAAGCGTCTTCTGGAAGCGAAAAAGCCGCACCAGGTGAACTTCAATTGGGTAAAAGGGCATGATGGACACCCGCAGAATGAACGTTGTGATACTCTTGCGACAACGGCCGCAGACGGAAATGAGCTGCAGGTTGATCCGGGAGTGTAGAAGAAATCCTTTACACTGATAAAAAAATGTGATAAAGTATCTAAGGCAAGTAAGACAGACGTTCGCGGATGCAGGTGCCGAAAGGCCGCAGACGAGGAAAGTCCGGGCTTCACAGGGCAGGATGCCGGATAACGTCCGGTAGAGGTGACTCTAAGGATAGTGCAACAGAAATATACCGCCTGCAGATGCAGGTAAGGTTGGAAGGGCAGTGTAAGAGACTACCGCCTGGGTGGTAACACACAGGGCATATGTAAACCCCATCCGAAGCAAGACCGAAAAGAAGTGGTATGGCGGCCCGTCATGCTTCAGGTTGGTCGCTTGAGTCTGCTGGCAACAGCAGAACTGGATAGATGAACGTCCACGACATAACCCGGCTTATCGTTTTGCTTGCTTTTTTATTTTTAATTGAGAAATTTTGAAAAGAATCTGTATTCATATTCATGAAGGATATAGATTCTTTTTTTGTTGCGGTGCCATTTAAAAAACTTTAATTTTTATGATATTGTAGTATTGTGTGAATGATTTTTTGAGTGGAATGAAAAATAAAAAAACGTGATAATCCGTTTGACAATCGTTTGAAAAATATGGTAGTTTTAGGAGGATTAAAGTTATGTAGGAGTGTCAAATGAGGAATAATCGTTTTCAAAGTCGGGAAAGAGGAAATGTAGCATATTACCATCTTCCGGGCTTGTTTGAATTTTATGAACTGTACAGACTTTTTTTGCCGCTGTTTTATACACACAGGGAGTATTTCTATGACTGGTGTGAGATTGGTTCTATTTATGGAGCCCCGGAAGACTGCCTGTGGGGCGGAGGACGTGTGGAAGCAGGAGAAGCTGAGCCGGAAGAAGTGCTTGCACTTATGCAGAAGTACGGGATTTCTGCCCGTCTGACCTTTAGTAATTCTCTGCTCAGGAAAGAGCACCTTGCGAATCAGAGATGCAATATGCTTTGTCAGTTATTTGAGAAAAGCACAGGTGTGAAAACGGTGTGATCGTGCACTCAGAGCTGCTGGTGGATTATCTGAAAAAGAAGTATCCGGGGTTCTATCTGGTCTCATCTACCACGAAAGTGTTGACCGAATTTCAGGAGTGTCTGCGGGAAATCCAGAGAGAAGATTTTCAATATGTCGTGCCGGATTTCCGTCTGAATAAGATGTTGGATAAATGGAATACATTATCAGAAGGTCAGAAGGATAAAGTTGAATTCCTGTGTAATGAGTGTTGTTGGTTCGGCTGCAGGGACCGGAAAGCCTGTTATGAGGATGTGAGCCGGAAGAATCTCGGAGAAGATGGAGAGGAACACCGGTGTACTGCGCCAAATGCAAAGGAAGGCTATCGTTTTTCAAAAGCAATGACAAATCCGGGATTTATCAGTGTAGATGATATCAAAAATATCTATTTGCCGATGGGATTTACAAATTTTAAGATCGAAGGCAGGGGACTTGGAAGTGCGCTGATCCTGGAATTTCTGCTGTATTATATGACAAAGCCGGAATATCAGCTGCATGTAAGAGAGGAATTGTATCTGGATAATATGCTGGATTTGTTTTAAATCAAGGGAAAGATTTTTATGGACAAATACCAGAAGTTTCGAAGACATATTCGCTTTTGTTTTTCTGCGTCTATAGGAGGTATTTTTTATGTTATTAAGTATTGCGCTGATCCTGCTTGTTGGAATGTGTATGAGTTGGATCTGTCAGGACTGAAGAAAATAGGAAGATCCGCAGTGATGATGTGCTTTGTTCCTGCAAGCCTATGACTGCATTCTGTCAATATCCACTGTATGCTGTGCCGGACAAACATACTGCAGAAAACAGGACGAGCAATACCAAGATCTCCTTTCTTACTGTACGAAGGAGACAAAAAATAAAGGACGCATGAAAAAATTTTCTTTTTTCATGCGTCCTTTGCGTGGCACCTGTCCGCCTAGTCCAACAAGCCGACGCTAGCCCCGCTTTCTGTTGTATTTCTCTTCACAGTATTTACATCTGTATACCTGCTTAACAGGGTCAGAAAGAACAAATACATGGTCAAGACCCTGTTCAATAGAAGTAATACATCTAGGATTCTTACATTTGATAACATTAGTAATCTGCTTTGGTAATGAAAGTGATTTCTTATCTACTATCTGTCCGTCTTTAATAATATTAACAGTGATATTATGATCGATAAATCCTAATACATCTAAATCAACAAGGTCAAGTCCGCCCTCAATCTTGATAATATCCTTTCTTCCCATTTTACTGCTTCTTGCTAATAGCAACCTGACAGTCGAGTTCGCCAAGACCAAGGTTATTATATATCATCATTGATTTGCCGGCTTCAATATGGTCTAGTACAAAGCCTTCATTAAGTTGTCCTACATTTAACATAATACCCTCCTATATTTACTTGTTATTAAGACCAAGAAGTGTCATAATAAGAGCCATTCTTACATATACACCGAATTGTACCTGTTTAAAGTAAGCAGCTCTTGGGTCATCATCTACTTCTACGGATATTTCATTGACACGAGGAAGTGGATGAAGAACATACATATCGTCCTTGGCAAGTTTCATTTTTTCCTTGTCTAATATGTAATAGTTTTTCAGACGGACATAATCTTCTTCATTGAAGAAACGTTCTTTCTGAACACGTGTCATGTACAGAATATCAAGTTTTGGCATTGCTTCTTCCAGACGTACAACTTCTTCGTAAGGAATGTTCATCTTGTCAAGTACATCATGACGGATGTATTCCGGAAGTCTTAATTCTTCTGGAGAGATCAGCACAAAACGGATGCCTGTGTATCTCACGAGTGCTGTGATCAGTGAGTGAACAGTACGACCGAATTTTAAGTCACCGCACAGACCGATTGTCATGTTGTCAAGTCTTCCTTTTACGTTAAGGATTGTGAGAAGGTCTGTCAGTGTCTGTGTCGGGTGCTGGTGTCCACCGTCTCCTGCGTTGATCACCGGAATTTTAGAATGCT
>ENA-ORRO01002690-ORRO01002690.1-human-gut-metagenome-genome-assembly--contig:-NODE-2690-length-10956-cov-10.950463_pt1 | contig 10956 bp, 10 predicted proteins | sample MGYA00242176_ERZ509136 | MGnify/ENA primary metagenome ERZ509136 (study PRJEB26280, sample SAMEA2338644) | human gut metagenome | biome: human gut; feature: human-associated habitat; material: faeces... | reverse complement strand
TTGCCGGAGCCGCCGCCTTTACCGCTGCCCAGCCCCTGGCTGAGGGTCTGCAAAAGGCCGCTGCCGGCCAGTCCCTTGCCTGCCATGCCCAGCAGGCCCATGCCGAGTTTCGTCCAGAGCATGTCTGTCGCTCCTTTGCGCCGCCCCTGTACGGCATCATGCCGCCTGCGCCGGTGTGCGTCGTCGGACCGGAAATCAGTGTGATGTCCGGCCTCTCCTGCCATGCCCGAAGCCGTGCCCGCCACGCGGACGGGCAGGAGGACACGGCTCCTCTGTCTGCTCTGCTGTCCCGGGCGTCCGCGTCGCCCCATCCGGCTGCTGTCCGTGTCCGCCGTGAGGGCCATTTCCTCCGCTGTGGTGCTGGCAACGCAGCCGTACGGGACCGCCCTCCATGCCCAGGGGCAGCCCCCGGGTCAGGGCCTGGGCCACACGCCGGCGGGCTTCGGCCAGCAGCCGGCAGAACGTGGGCGGAGAGATCTCCATCTGCCGGGCGGCCTCTTCTTGCGACAGCCCTTCGGCATCAGCCAGGCGCAGTGCCTCCAGCATGTCCAGGCCCAGCGTCATGGCGGGCGCGTCGTTCCCTGTGTCAGGGGAGAAGCGTCGGCACGCGGGCTTGGCAGCGATGAGGCGCAATTTTTGCGGTCGCATGGGACATCCTTGATTTGAAATATATTTCAAAATATCGCTGTCGGCAGGGAAGTCAAGGCATACGCGGACAGAGGGACTCTTCCGGCGGCAGCCCAAAAAACAAGGGAGCTCCCGGGGGAACTCCCTTGCCGGCCGCGCTGTCGGCGGCCTTTCCTGTTGACGCATGTTGGCGGCCAAGCTATTTTTCCCCCAGCATGCGGCGCAGGGGCTTGTTTTTGTTACCCCTGGCGGCGCATGGCGGCCAGACCCAGCAGGATGGCGCCTGCCTGGGCCACGTTGAGCGAATCGAATTTGCGCGCCAGCGGGATGCGCAGCATCCGGCCGCAGCGTTTGGCCACACCGGGGCGCAGGCCCTTGTCTTCATTGCCCAGCACCAGCACGGCGGGCAGCTGCATGGCGTGTTCGAACGCGTCGGCGGCGTCAGGGCCGCAGCCCGCGCCGTAGATGCTGAACCCCGCCTCTTCGGCTTCGTCCAGCGCATGGGCCAGGTTGGTCACCCGGGCCACGGGCAGGCGTTCCAGGGCCCCGGCAGCCGCACGATGGGCCGCAGGGCCCAGATAGGCGCTGTTGTGGCGGGGCAGGATCACGCCCGCGCCGCCCAGGGCATACAGGGTGCGGCACAGGGTGCCCACATTGCCCGGATCCTGGACCTGGTCCAGGGCCACCACCAGCGGCAGGGGCGCTTTCATCTGAGCAATGGCATCCTCTTTGTTCTTCCAGAGGTTTGCACGGTAGTTGGGGTCGTAGGTGATGGTAGCACCCAGCTTTTTGGCACGGGCAGCAGCATCCAGCGTGGCGGTGCGGGAGGGGTCGGCGGTCAGGCTGACAGAGCCGAAGTGGACGATTTTGGCAGCTTTCAGAGCCTCGTCCGAAATGTCCTCCTTGCACAGCATCACGTCAGCGTTGGCGCTGCGGTAGAAGCTGAAATCCCGCTCGCCGGTGGCATCCACCGAGACCACCGCCATGGTGGTGGGGTGGTCTGCATCCACCGCCATGCCGGAAACATCCACTTTGTTTTCTGCCAGAACCTCTTTCAGGTAGCGGCCAAAGGCATCCGCACCCACCTTGCCGATAAAGGCGGTCTGTGCGCCCAGTCTGGAAGCAGCCACCGCCAGATTGGCCGGTGCACCGCCGGGGTTTGCGGCAAACTGGGGGATGCCGCGCGCATCCTTGCCGGTCTGGGTCAGGTCGATCAAAACTTCACCAATCGTTAAAATGTCCATGCGTTTTCTCCTTATTTTTATCCTATAAGCTAAAACCCAACGGTCACCGCTGGAACAGATAATGAATGTAAGCGGCTGCACGCTCCGGGTGCGGTGCATTCTGCACTACCCCAAGATAGACCTTGCCAGAAAAACCTGCCTGCCTGACAAACGGCGTGTCCGAAATATCCAGCACGGTCCCACCGGCGTTCAGACCCGGCAGTGCATGGAAAGACGCATCCAGTGTCCGCAGATCGAGAAAATAATCATCTGCCAACAGTCGATCCCGTGCATATTCGTCCATCAGAACAACATCTAACCGCTGGGCACTGACTGCACCCAGCAGCTTCATCTCCGAAGCATATACATACTGCTCCTCTGCGCGTTCGCTTTCGCTGAGCAGCAAGCCGGACAGCAGATCGACCTGTTGCTTTTTGGTCAGACCCTGCGCCTCGGCAAAGCCGGTGGTAAGCTGTTCCGTCAGATCAGACCCGGCAGTGATATTTACCAGACCAAGGTAAAGCACATCCTCTTTTTTCGTCACATGACGGTAGGCTGCATACCCGAGGATATAGACGACGATGAGCACGATCGCAATGGGCAGCTTGTAATATGCCCAGATGTGCTCCCACTTTTTGCGCCCATGGAGGGAGCGGAGCGTATCCCGGTCAGTTTTTGTCATGGTCGTATTCCTCGTGTACTGCATCAGGGTCTCCACCGATCAGATAGAGGATCCGAAGCATCAGAAAGGAGCAGAGCATGGCGCAGAAGCCCATGCCCAGCAGGAATGCAGGCGTGAACACAAACACTATGACGTACCCCATGATGCCATAGATCGCCGCCATCAGCAGGGTGCAAAACAGATACCGGACACCCACGAGAAACGCTGTTTTCAGGATGCCGAAGGTGGTGTTTTCAAACCGTGCCAGCAGAGGAAAGGCATACAGCAGAACGATGCCGTACAGAACTGCCGCACCAATAAGCACTGCAGTGAGCAGCGTCCAGAAAATGTTTTCGCTCCACATTCGGCGCAGCACAAAGCCATCCGCAGCCAGGAAACTGCCGACTGTCAGCAGGATAAGCCAGAGTTTTGTGGCAGGCTTAAAATTTTCCCGGAACGCCTTAAAAAACATCCGGGTCAGACCATCGTCCCGATCTTCCGCCATTTTGAGTGTGACGTAGAACAATGCGGTCGTAGAAGCCCCTATGGTAACGATGGGCAGGCTGCACATGAGCCATAAGATGTTCAGGTAAGCACTGTAAGTCAATTTCGTCAGCACAGCAAACAGCGGCTTGTCCGTATTGCACAGGTCACGCATGGGGGTTCTCCTTTCGCTCAATCTCCTGTGGACTCGCGCAGGATCAGGTTGGTTTCCGTATAGACGGTGCGATAGTTCAGCGATGGCTCTTCGATGCGGGTCATAAGCAGATTGGCAGCGGTGTAGCCCATGATCTGTCCATGGATATGGATCGAAGTCAGACGGGGGGCAAAGTAAGAAGCCTCCTGACTGTCATCGAAGCCGCAGACCCAGATATCATCGGGAACCGAATATCCCAGCTCATTCAATGCCTTGACCAGATCCATGGCAACAAAGTCATTGGCGCAGACAAAGGCATCCGGCATCGTTTTGAACCGACGGATGGTTTCGTACAGGGATACCGGATAGTTCTGCTGTCCCGATGGCATCGCACAGGTGCTCAGGCCCTCTGTCAGACCAAAATGCTCCACTGCATCCCTATAAGCCATATAACGCTCAAAGAAGGACTGACAGTGGTTTTTATCCCCCGCAAAGCTGATGCGTTTTTTGCCGCGCTGGACCATGTGGGTCACCGCATTCTGGATCTCAATGCGGTTTTCCATATAAAGGCGGTCAGCTTTAAGAGGAGGACGCATATTCATCACAGGGCTGTCTACAAACAGCAGCGGAAGATCCAGATCGCACAACATCTGTGCGTAGTCATAGTCGAATACTTCAAAGCAGATGATGCCAGCTGTGCGCTGGATGTTGAGAGAAGATGGAAGTTTTTTCTCTTTCAGCTCTATGGGAGAAATGCGATGAATGGTCATGCCGCTGTGCAGATGGTTGATTTCCGACTGGAAACGATCCAGCATCGTGGAGGAAAAGTGAGAGCTGCTCAGAAACTGGGTCGTCAGCATGGCGATCTCCCGTTTGTCACTCGGCAGAATGGAATGCTCTGCTGCTTTTGCAGCGTCTTCCTGAAACAGCGGCAGATAGGCAAACTGCTTATAGCCCATTTCGGCGGCTTTGCGCAGGATCTTCTCCCGTGTGGCATCTGCCAGCACACCAGTGTTGTTGATGGCCTTTGAAACTGTGTTGCGGGAAAGCTGCAGTTCGTTTGCAATATCCTGAATGGTGACTTTGGTTGCCATAAGTCATCCTCTTTCTTTATAAATAGGAGCGGGTGTTCTTTCTTTTATAGATAAAGTCCGGTGACGGATCTTATTCTTTGCGACTCCAGTATAGTGCAAATGCACAAATTAGTCAAATGCAAAAATGCAAATCATCATTTTGCATATTTGCGCACTTTTGGATTTGTGCATCTGTACAAATCCACAATAATTTTTGATGTATACCATGAATTATCGTTGACATTCGCTTGCGTGAGTGGTATAAATGAATTACAGAGTTTTACATTTGCACAATCGAAATGAAAAACGTAAAATTCAAAGGTGCAAATGTAAAGTGCGAATCAAACGGCAAGCAAATCAAAAAGGAGGAGAATGATTCATGAAAGCAAAGACGGCCTCGCCGGAAACGGCTGTGCTGACAGCAGAACGCAAGCTGCACAACACATGGGTCTACATCAAACGGCATTGGCAGCTTTACCTGTTGTTCCTGCTGCCTGCCGTGGCGCTGACGCTGGTGTTCAAGTACGCTCCCATGGGCGGTGTGCTGATCGCGTTCCAGAAGTACAACCCCTTCAAAGGTATCTGGGGCAGCGAGTGGGTAGGCTTCAAAAACTTTACCCGCTTCATGTCCTCGCCGGACTTCCAGCGCTATCTGATCAACACCCTGAAGCTGAGCGTCTACGGTCTGCTGTGGGGCTTCCCGATCCCTATCCTGCTGGCATTCCTGCTCAACCGGATCGAGAGCAAGAAGATCAAGCAGAAGGTGCAGCTGGTGCTGTATATGCCCAACTTCATCTCGGTCATCGTGCTGTGCGGCATCGTCCGGGTGCTGCTGAGTGTCACCGGTCCGGTGAACGGCCTGCTTCACACCAGCATCAACTTCATGACGCTGCCGGAAGCGTTCCGCCCCATCTACATTATCAGCGGCATCTGGCAGGGTGCCGGCTGGGCATCCATCATGTACACCGCATCCCTTTCTAACGCCAGCAAAGATCTGAAGGAAGCTGCGATGATCGACGGCGCAAACCTGATCCAGCAGATCATGACGGTGGAGTGGCCCGCCATTAAGGATATGGTCGTTATTCAGTTTATCCTGCAGGCAGGCAACATCATGAGCATCGGTTTTGAAAAAGCCTATGCCCTGCAAACGGACCTGAACCTGAACACTGCCGAGATCATTGCAACGTACGTTTATAAAAAGGGCCTGTTGGACGGCGATTACAGCTTTTCCACGGCAGTCGGTCTGTTCAACACCATTGTCAACGTCATCCTGCTGATCGCAGTGAACAAGATCGTTGCCAAAATGAACGATGGCAAGGGCTTGTAAGGAGGGGTTTACCATGGCAAAACAGAAAAAATCAAAAATGGCCCTCTACACCAGACAAGATAAGATCATCCTGTACTGCGGCTACGCACTTCTGGGCTTGTTCCTGCTGGCAATCATCGTTCCGATGATCTACATCGTTATCGCGTCCTTTATGGACCCGGTCACTCTGCAAAACAAGGGCATCTCCTTTGATTTCAGCAAGTGGAGTCTGGATGCTTACCAGCGTGTCGTTTCGGACAAGCAGATCTGGGTCGGCTTCAAGAACGCGGTACTTTACTCCATCATCTTCACCATCATCTCGGTAGCTGTGACGATGCTTGCCGCTTATCCCATGTCGCTGCCGGACTTCAAAGGCAAAGCAATCTTCAACACCTTGTTTGTGATCACGATGTTTTTCAGCGGCGGTCTGATCCCCACCTACCTGCTCATCAACAATCTGGGTCTGCTGGATTCCATGTGGGCGGTCATTCTGCCGGGAGCATTCAGCGTGTGGAACATGATCATTGCCCGTACCTATTATCAGGGCATCCCGCGTGAGCTGCGTGAAGCTGCGGATGTGGATGGAGCCAGCGAGATGCTTTACTTCTTCAAGATCCTGCTGCCCGTCTGTATGCCGGTGGTGGCAGTTCTGGCTCTGTGGCAGTTCGTGGCAATGTGGAACAGCTACTTTGACGCCATGATCTACCTGAACAGCGCATCGAAGCAGCCGCTGCAGCTGGTGCTGCGTTCCATCCTGATCCAGAGCCAGCCGGAATCCGGCATGATCGCAGATATCCAGAGTACTGCCGAACGTGCGAAGATGGCAGAACTGCTCAAATATGCAACCATTATTATTTCCAGCCTGCCGCTGCTGGTGATGTATCCCTTCTTCCAGAAGTATTTTGATGCCGGCATCATGGCTGGTTCCATTAAAGGCTGAGGATATTCCAGAATTTTATAAGCCGGTACGCTCATCTGTTACACGAAAAAAGAAACATGAAAAAGGAGAAAATACCATGAAAAAGCTGATCTCTCGCCGCAACTTCCTCAAGGTCTGCGCTCTGGCGGGCTCTGCCGCTGCTCTGTCTGCCTGTGGCGGCAAATCCACCGGCAGCGGCGATTCTGCTGCCGCAGCTGTGGACGTGACCGGTGCCGTTACATTTCCGCTGCCCGAAAAGGTCACCTTTACCGGTATGACCAGCTTCCCTGTGGGCAGCGAACCCGAACCGAACAACCGCACCATCTTCAAGCGTCTGGAAGAGCAGACCAATGTGCACATCGACTGGACCGCCATCCAGTCCGACCAGTGGAGCGATAAGATCACCCTGAATATGTCCAACCCCAACACCCTGACGGATTTTGTTTTTACTGCTGATTTTACCGACAGCAATCTGCTGCGCTACGCAGATCAGGGTGTCATCCTCAATCTGGAAGACTACATTGACAACAATATGCCGAATCTCCAGAAGGTCTTTGAGCAGTATCCGGAGTACCGCACCATGTGCACCGACAGCGATGGCCACATCTGGGCACTGCCCTGGATCGAGCAGCTCGGCTCAGAAAAGACCGCCATCCAGACCGTTGGCAACATGAGCTTCATCAACACCAAGTGGCTGAACTTCCTCGGTCTGTCGATGCCCACCACAGTGGACGAGTTTGAGCAGGTGCTGATTGCATTCCGTGATAACGCCGCTTCTATCAAGGCAGAGTATGGCATTGACGGCGACATCATCCCCATGTCCTGCATCGTCAACAACGGCGATCAGGACCCCAGCATCCTCATCAATGGCTTTGGCGAAGGCTACGGCGATGCAGACAAAGACCGCCATATCGCTGTTACCAATGACCGGAAAGTCATCTGTGCCGCCACCCAGCAGGGCTACCGTGATGGTCTGGACTGGCTGCACAAGCTGTATGCCGAAAAGCTCATTGACCCGGAGTGCTTCACGCAGGAGTGGTCCACCTATGTTTCCAAGGGCAAGGCTGGCCGCTATGGTGTCTGCTTCAGCTGGGATGTTGCCAACATTGACAACCTGACCGACTGGGAGCCGCTGCCTGCCCTGACCGCCGATACCCGGAATATCACTCCGCAGAACGGTTCTTTCACCAGCGGCTTTGCCCGCGGCAGATGCGTTGTCACCGCAAAGGCGGATAATCCTGCACTGGTTTGCGCATGGCTGGATCAGATGTACGCACCCCTCCAGTCTCCGCAGAACAACTGGGGTACTTACGGCGATGCGGAAGGCTTTAACATCTTTGAACTGTCCACCAACGATAAGGGCGAGCCCATGCTGAAGCACGCTCCTCTGGGCGATGCTTCTCCCGTGGAAGTCCGTGAAGCGCAGTGTGTCAGTGGACCTCTGGCGGTTCTGGATGATTACTATGGTGTATACGTTACCTGCCCGGACGATGCACAGTACCGTCTGGACTGGATCAAGGATATCTACACCCCGGATATGAACAACGATTATGTCTATCCCAATGTCTTTATGAGCAGCGAGGACACCGAGCAGGTCTCTAACCTGCAGGCAGATCTGCAGACCTACATGAATACGCAGAAGGCCAACTGGATCATGAACGGCACGAAGGATGCAGAGTGGAACGAATATCTGAGCAAGCTGGAAGACTACGGCCTGTCCGACTATCTGGGCATTATGCAGAAATATCTGGATGCTTACTACGCATAAGAATTCTTTTCTTTGGAGGATTCCATGAACGATTTGACTTTACAAAAAGCCCGTGCCTACGAGGCCGAGCACGGCGCTGCCATTTCCCCGGCGGAACGCCCTGCTTACCACATGACTCCTTATGTGGGCTGGCTGAACGACCCAAACGGCTTCTCTTATTATAAAGGGAAGTATCACCAGTTCTATCAGTATAACCCCTACGATGTGCGGTGGGCGCCCATGCACTGGGGTCACGCGGTCAGCACCGACCTGTTGCACTGGGAGTATCTGCCCTGTGCGCTTGCACCGGATTCCCCGGCAGACAACGGCCCCGGCTGCTTCTCCGGTTCTGCTACCGAGATGGATGACGGCAAGCAGCTGCTGATGTACACCAGCGTGGTGGCAGAAAAGCAGCCCAATGGGGAGATGCGGGATATCCAGACCCAGAGCATTGCCATTGGTGACGGTCTCAACTACGAAAAGCCTGCCTGCAACCCGGTGCTGACCCAGAAGGATCTGCCGGAAGGCTTCAGTAAGTTTGATTTCCGGGACCCCAAGATCTGGCGTGAGGCCGACGGCACCTACTCTGCCGTCACCGTCTGCCTGGCCGAGGACGGCAGCGGCGCAGCGGCACTGTTCCAGAGCAAGGACGGCTTCGACTGGCACTTTGTCACGGTGCTGGAACGCTGCAACAATCAGTACGGCAAAATGTGGGAGTGCCCGGACTTCTTCCCGCTGGATGGCAAGCAGGTCTTGATGCTCGGCCCCATGGAGATGCTGCCCAAGGGCGAGTTCCACAACGGTCACAACGTGATTGCCTTCATCGGCAGCTACGACGAAGCCACCCACACCTTCACCAAGGAAAACGTGCAGCTGATGGACGGCGGCATCGACTTCTACGCCACCCAGACCACCCTTGCCCCGGATGGCCGCCGGATTATGACGGCATGGCTGCAGACTTGGTCGGACACCGAGGATAAGCCCCAGGGCTGCAAGTGGTTCGGGCAGACCATCTGCCCGCGCGAACTGCACATCAAGGATGGGCGCATTATTCAGACCCCCGTGCGGGAGCTGGATGCCGTCCACGGTAAGCGCACCTTCCACGAAAATGTGACGGTGCAAAGCGAAACAACGCTGGAGGGCATCAAGGGCCGTGTGGCCGACCTGACCGTCACGGTGCAGCCCGGCGAATACCGCTCCTTCACCCTGAAGCTGGCCGCCGATGCAGACCATCACACCAGCCTGACCTACGACCCCTACACCTCCGAGCTGACGCTGGATCGCAGCTATGCCGGTTCCCGTGCCGACATCGTTCACCGCCGCAGCTGCAAGGTACGCAGCCAGAACGGTGCGCTCAAGCTCCGCATCCTGCTGGATAAGAACAGCATCGAAGTTTTCGCCAACGACGGTGAGCAGACCATGACCGCATGGATCTACACCCCCCAGTCTGCCGACGGCATCACCTTTGCCGCCGATGGCAAAGCAACTGTTACGGTGGAACAGTTTGAGCTGAATCTGTAACCTGATATTCCTTTCATTTCTCCTTCATTGAATACAGCCCCGCTTTGGCTTCTCCTTCGCCAAAGTGGGGCTGTGTTTGTTATGTCATTGATCTTCCAGCCTGCCGTGGTCGCAACCAAGCGAGAGATAATGTCCAATCTCCCCACCCAGCACAAGCTGGGCATACTCCAAGGGCTTGTTGTAGAGCAGCCAGTCCAGCTCTGCCCGCTGTGCCAGGGTGTTGCCGTATTCGTCCTCCACGTTTGGCGTATGGCGTAGTTTTTGCTGGAAATCCATCAAAAGAAAAAGCCTGAAACTTCTCGGTACATCAAGAAGTTTCAGGCTTTGTTTCGCTTAAATTGGAGCTTGTCGGGGCAAGACCCCTCCATCTTGCTGGCGCAAGACCGCTCGGCCGCTTAAAAGCCCCACTGGGGCTTTCATTGCTGCGCAAACGCGGAATTTACTGCTCAATCGGCTTCATCGTGGGGAACAGCAGCACATCGCGGATGGAGGCGCTGTCGGTGAGTAGCATCACCAGACGGTCCACGCCGAAGCCCAGACCGCCCGTGGGGGGCAGACCGTACTCCAGTGCGTTCACGTAGTCGTAGTCCACCTGTGCCTTGCAGTCGGGCTCGATGGCCTTGCGCTCGGCCACCTGACGCTCAAAGCGGCCCTTCTGGTCGATGGGGTCGTTCAGCTCGCTGAAGGCGTTGCCGTACTCGGTGCAGTCGATGAAATACTCAAAGCGCTCGGTGAAGGCGGGGTCGTCCGGCTTGCGCTTTGCCAGCGGGCTGATCTCCACGGGGTAATCGTAGATGAAGGTGGGCTGGATGAGCTTGTCCTCCACGAAGGCATCAAAGAACTCGGCCAGAATGGAACCCTTGGTGGGCACCTCGGGCAGCTCCACGTGGTGCTCCTTGGCGGCGGCGATGGCATCCTCGTCGGACTTCCAGTCGTTGAAGTCTACGCCGGAGTACTTCTTCACGGCTTCCACCATGGTCAGGCGCTCCCAGTGGCCCATGTCGATCTGCTTGCCCTGATAGGGGATGACCATGCTGCCGCAGATCTTCTGGGCAAGGCGCTTGTACAACTCCTCCACCAGATCCATCATGCCGTGGAAGTCGGTGAAGGCCTGATACAGCTCGATGCTGGTGAACTCCGGGTTGTGCTTGGGGTCCATGCCCTCGTTGCGGAAGATGCGGCCCACTTCGTACACGCGGTCCATGCCGCCCACGATCAGGCGCTTGAGGTACAGCTCGGTCT
>ENA-ORRO01002679-ORRO01002679.1-human-gut-metagenome-genome-assembly--contig:-NODE-2679-length-10994-cov-2.531493_pt1 | contig 10994 bp, 11 predicted proteins | sample MGYA00242176_ERZ509136 | MGnify/ENA primary metagenome ERZ509136 (study PRJEB26280, sample SAMEA2338644) | human gut metagenome | biome: human gut; feature: human-associated habitat; material: faeces... | reverse complement strand
AGCCGGAGAGCGTTGTTTTTTTCTCCGCCTCGGAGAGGCTGTCCGCGTCGATGGCCTGCGAGATCTCCGTCAGCGTCGCCTTCGCCGACCAGTCGGCGAGGTTCAGCTGCTCCGTCACGCTGCACAGATACCGCCGCATGCTCTCCAGCTGCTCCTGCGTCGTCTTCCCCGCGATCGACGGGTATGCAAGTGTCAAAGATCCCATTACGCATCACTCCCCGCTTCCAGCACCCGCGCCAGACTGAACAGCTTCATCTCGCCCTTCCCCGTCAGCCGGAACTTCAGATGGTCACACCGGGCCGGGCGGATGGGCAGCAGGAAGGTCCTGAGGCCTCGCCCCTCGATATGCCCGCAGTGCCGCCAGACTCCATCGGAATCGTACTGCACCCAGAAGTCGACCGAGGAACCCTTCGGCAGCTGCATCCGCAGATTGATGCGCGAGACATACTTTTTCCCGACGAGCCCATACGTCATGATCCCCGTCTCCGCCATCCACTGCACACTGTCTTCCAGCGTCCCGACCGAGCCATAGACAGTCCTGAGCGTCCCGTCCTCAAGGAAATACAGCTCATCGTCCACCCGGGCAAAAGCTTCCGCGTGCGTCGCGTCCTCCCGGTGCCACAGGCCTTTTCTCGTGTCGTAGACGAACAGCGACCAGTTATGGCCTTCATCCTCCATGCTGATGAAATACTTTCCTCTGGCGCCGCCCGCCACGGCATTGTAGTAGAGCTTCGTCCCGAAGCAGCTGCCGATCTCCTGCGGCAGACTCCCGTCGTACACGCAAACGCCCATCCGCGATTTGTAATACAGCCGGTCATCCACCACGACCAGGCTCTTGCTCGACCCATTCTGCACGCCCGCGCACTTCTGCACGACCACCTGATGCGCCCCCGTCGCCGACGGATACACCCGGTGGAAGCAGTCCTCCTTGAAGAAGATCGGGCTGTCCGCCAGCGTCGCCGCGCCGGTCCACTTCCCGTCCGTGCCGCAGCTCGCGCGCCACGAATCCGTCGACACGCCCTGGTAGCACTCCCAGTTCTTAAAATCGCCCAGCTTGCAGCAGTAGATCTCATTGACGGTCTCGCCGTCCGCCACACCGTACTTGCAGCCCCACAGCCGGTTCCCGCTCTCGGTGATGAAGTCCATGCTTGGGACCTTCCGCGCCGTCTTCACGGTCCCGCTCGTCACCTTCGTCGTCTCGTCGACGAGGCCGACGATCACGATATAGCTCTCGCCCACGTCGTACAGGATCTGGCTGCCGTTGAGCTTCTCGACCTGCTCGTTTCCGCTGAGGCCCGAAAGCTGAATGCCGTCATACTGCTTGAAACCTCGACCGATGCCATTGGCGGAAAGCTTCAGATACACCGTCGGCACGGATACCCACTGGCTCGTCGCCTCCGCCCACTGCTTGAGCGTGTGGAGCTTGCCGGACGTATCCAGCCAGTACTGGCCATTCGTCGGGTTTTCCGGCTGGCTGGCTTGCTTATAGCTCACCGTCAGCGCCGTCCCGTCGACGAGGCAGAGGGAAATTTCCACGTTCGAGCTCGCCGCGTCGACCACATTCTCCTGCCCCATGTACCCGTTGTCGGAGTACTTCTCGGTGTTGAAGTAGATCCCGTCCGGAAAGATGCACAGATACGCGCCCATGGAAATGAGCTGCTTTTCTCCCGCCGAGATCGACACGGACGGCATATACGCCTCCATGGAAGCGCCATTGATATAAAGCACCTGGTTCTGCACCCAGCACAGCGCATCCTTCGCCAGAATGCCCTGCACGCCCTCGATCGCCTGCGCCGTCCCCCGCCTTGGCCGCGGCGCGAGCAGCGGATACGCATCCGCCGACAGATTCTCCATGTCATAAAATTCCCCGTCTGAAAGCTTCAGATTGTGATCATAGCCGAGGAACGCTTCGGTGGTCAGCGTCTGCTGCCGCTGCTCCGTCAGCTTCGGATAAAACACCCCGCATCCCCCCTACAGTCTGAAATACGCCGCTTCGCTCTTCGGCAGATGCGCCCGGTTGCATGCATTCTGGTATGCCTGATAGTACATGTTGTACTTGGCGGCGGAATTGTTGTACTTCGTCATCTCCCCGTTGGCATCATCGATCTTCATCTCCAGATACCACCGGTAAATTTCGTCATACGGCCACGCGATCAGCAGTACCGTTCCGTCCAGATCCGCTTCCGGCGTGTAGCCCGCGAACGCCGGGACGTCCATTTCATGCTGCGTCAGGATCTCGCGGTATACCGCTCCGTCCAGTTCCGACAACCAGCGCAGCTTGTCTGCGCTGCCATATTGATTGGGTTTCAGCCGATCAACCGTCTCAAGCGCCTCGCGGATGGTCATGCGCCCCGCCTCCTTTCTTCTGTCCGCAGCCCTCAGCCGGCGGCCAGCTCATCCTCGAGCTTCCGTGCCGCCTCCAGCTGCCGTCTTGCGTTTTCCAGCACCTCATACACCGGCTCCGGCACCTCGACCGCCTTTCCGCGCGGCACCTGAAACGTCCGTCCGTTCACGCAGACGAACTCCGACTGCTGCTCCGTGCCGCCCGCGCGCGGCAGCGTGATGCTCTTCATCTCTGCAAATGCGTGTTCCATGCCTTGCTCCTTTCTTCTGCCCGCTCCCGGACCGGCCTGCCGGTCCGGGAGCATCTGCCTCAGTTCGCCTCGTCCTCCGCGGAATACGCGCCGCAGCTCTCCACGCGCACCATGCGGTCCTGATACAGGATCTTCGCCGCGCTGGAGAACTTGTAGCCCAGCGTCGAGAACTGGTTGAGCGGTCCGCCGACCTGGCCCTTGTCCTTGATGATCATCTCCATGTTGCCGCCCTCCGGGTCGATCATGCCGTAGGCGTCCTTGCCGAGAAACAGCGTCGCGTACACGCTGTAATACTCCGCGGGCGTGCCATTGGACTCGTCCGCCGCGGTCTTGACCGGGCAGCCCTCGCCGTTGAAGACCTTGGCCTCCGTCGTCTCGATGAAGCGCACGCCGTGCAGCTCGCCGATCTCGCCGGTAAACAGCTCCGTGATCCCCGCGTACTTGTGCGCCTCGACCCACGCGTCCGACGAGCGCAGGTCATAGGCGACCGACGGATGGATGATGGCGACATACTTGCCGTCGATCTTCGGCGCCTTGAGCTTCTTGAGCAGCGTGACGGCCTTGTTGACCTCGTCCGGCGTCAGCTTTGCCGTGGTGTCAAGACCCGCGCGGCTCGTGACCGCCGTGTGCGCGCCGTTCGTGCCGACCTTGTCGCAGTACTGCACGTTCGTACCGGCCACGACCACGTTGCGCACCAGCTTGTCCTGCGTCGTACCGGCCGACGCGCCCAGCTCCTCCGCCGCACCCAGAATGACGTCGTCGATCGCGTGCAGCTCCAGCTGGTCAGACACCGACACATACGTGCCGTACTGCGTGACGGCCTGCGTCACCGCGCTCTGGCCGAACTTCTGCCCCGTCGGGATCACGCCCTCGGTCAGCGCGCCCGCATCCTCGAGCGTATTCCACTTGCGCCACTCCACGGTCTTGCCGCCGCCGGCAGGCAGGCCCTTTGTGGCCGCGAACTGGTTGTGCACCAGCTGCGGTTTGGCGTTCTCCAGCAGCTCCATGCCGTAGTAGGTCTTCATCTCCGCGCTCAGGCCTGCCGTGGTCTGGGTGTTCTCCGCAAACATCTGCAAATTCATCTCCATGTTTTCTCTCCCTTTCTAAAATCTGATCTTCTCTCCATCCTGTACTCTCTTCCGTATCGCCGCCAGCTCCGCCCCGCTGAGCCCCCTCGGGTCCCAGCGGCTGACGCTCCTGCGCCGTCCGCCGTTCTCCGCCACGCGGCTTCCGCCGCTGGCGATGGCCTGGGCCATCTGCTGCCGCGCCCGGATCACCGCGAATTCCATCGCGGCCTGCAGCTGCGCCTCCTGCTCCCGCTGCCGCGCCGTCTCCGCCGCGGCCGCCATCTCCCGCAGCCTCTCGTTCTCCTGCCGCAGTCCCCGCAGCCGCCCGTCCAGTATCCGCCGCACCCGTGCGTCGAATTCCCCCTTGTACCGGCCGCGTATCAGCGTCTCGAAGTCCTCTTCCCCGCCGGGTACCCCCTGTTCCCCGGCAGGTACCTGCTGCTCCCCGGCGTCGGGAGCCATTCCGCCCGTCTCCTCCGCAGTCTCCTGCGCCGTCTTTTCCAGCTCGTCCATCCGAACTCTCCTCCCCGTGGTAGGTCACGACCCGATCTCCACCCTGTCAGGGTATTGCCGTGCCAGCAGCGCCAGCCCGCACCGCACCAGCGCGAACTCCCGGGCACAGTCCCCTGTCCCCACGATCTCCGCGTATCCCGGCGCGCTTTGGAACCGTTCCAGCCGCCCTGTCTCCCGCAATCTCCCCGCCAGCGCGTACACCAGCGCGGACGCCGCCGCGCATACGATGTCCTTCCCGTACTCGCCGTACCCGGCGTGGCCCCGCACCGTAAGGTGCACGCCGCCGCAGCTGGCCCGTATCATCTGGGCCGTACCGCCTGCCGCGTGGCCTGCCGCTGCCGCGTCACCGCGTCGCTGCTACGGCGCACCGCCGCCTTTCCGCCGCTGCTCTCCCGTTTTTCCAGTTCCCGTTCCAGCGCCTCTGCCAGATGGGTCCCCTGGCTCTTGTCCAGCAGCGTCACCGCCCGCCGCAGCGCCTCTGTCAGCCACGCCTTCTGGTCCGTCTCCTTCTGTCCCTGCCGGATGACCTCCGCCAGCGTGTCCTTGCTGCGGAACTGCATCAGCTCCAGGCACCGCAGCGCCTGCTCTGCCATATCGCTGCGGAAGAACCCCATCTGAAACAGCTGTAGCGCCAACTGGTTGTACTCCATGGTCTGGTACGGCGTCTCGTCCTGTGCCATCACCTCCAGATCAAACTCCGGCACGCGATAGCCCCCGGTCAGCAGCGCCCTGGGCCGCAGGCCCCCGTTGCCGTAGGCGACGAACGCCCCGCCGTCCCGGCCCAGCAGCCGGAACTGCCGCGGCACGTCGTAAAACTGCCGGATCAGCTCGATGCACAGCGTCACCACCTGTGAAAACGCCTCATACCCGTCGTCGATCATGTTCCGCGACAGCTTGCCGCCCGCCTCCTGCAAAGCCGCAATAGCCGTGGCCGCCGTCACGCCGCCGGCGGTGCCGCCGCTCATCACGTCCCGGTTGCCCGCCGTCTCCTTCATCTCCGCGATCTTGTTCTGCAAGACCGCCACATATACGCTGTCCAGCACCGGCACCCGGATCGGCGCGATGGAGTCCGCACCCAGGTTCCCGTTGGTGTGCACGAAGGGCCTCGTCCAGTCGGCATACTCGTTCTCGTTCACCGCGCCGTCCGCCCGGATGAAAAACCGCGGCGTCGCCGCCGCCAGCGTGTTTTTCAGAATAGCCTTGTTCATCAGATCGATCTGCTTCTGCGCCGACTTGCACAGATCCACATACCCATACCCGCAGGGCGTCCCCTCCTCGGGAAACAGCGTATCGAACACGAACGGGTACTTCCCGTGGTCGTACCAGCCCCGCGCCGCCATCTCCGGGTCGTTCTCCGTGGCATACAGCACATTCTCCCCCACGAACTTGCAGTACTGCAGCACCTGCCGTCCCTCACGCTCCGTGTGGTAGTACCAGTCCACCACCAGCGACTGCTCCGACGTGTCCACCTTGTCGTCGAACAGATACCGGCTCACCTGCGCGCCGCCGCGCCCCAGCTTCCCCTCCAGCTCCGGCCACCTCCGCACCAGATGGTTGTTGGGCACCAGCTCCGTGCAGAAAAAGTGCTCCGACTCCTGTATGTCCGTGACCCCCGGCTCCCAAAACAGGTTCAGCACGTCCATGCTGCGGATGCTCACGTCGCCCAGCCCGTGCAGCTTTTCGTTGTCCCAGAACACGCCGTACACGGCGCACCCGGACTTCAGCTTGTCCCACCACGCCTTGGAATACGTCCGCCTGAACCGGTCGTTTTTCAGCAGCACCGGCAGGAATTCCGGGTCCAGTACGTCTTTCATGGCGATGCCGCAGTGACGCAGCTCCGCGTCGAAGGCGGAGCGGCCGTTGGCGATGTTCTCGTCCTTCAATTCCTTCTTGTAGAACTGCCGGATTTTCGCCTTGGCCTGCGCGGTTTTGACGATTTTGAGCCAGTCACGGCTGGGTCCCTTGCTGTTCTGCTGGGTGATGATTTCCACAAAGTCGCCCGTGTTGAGCGGCGTATCCAGCGTCACGATTCGGCCGTTGACCTTCGCGCCGACGCACTTATTGCCGACCGCGCTGTGGATGCGATAGGCGAAGTCGAGGGGCGTTGCGCCCTTCGGCAGATCAATGATTTCGCCCTTCGGCGTAAAGACGAAGATTTCATCGCTGAACAGATCGACCTTGAGCGATTTGATGAATTCCTCGGAATCGCGCGTGTCGTTCTGCCAATCCAGAATCTGGCGCAGCCAATAGAGCTTGTTATCCAGCGAATCCGCAACCTGCTTGCCTTCCTTGTAGCGCCAATGCGCTGCAATGCCGTATTCCGCGATGCGGTGCATCTCATAGGTTCGAATCTGCACCTCAAAGGGCATGCCGTTTTCGCCAACGACCGTCGTGTGCAGCGATTGATACATGTTCGGCTTCGGCATGGAGATATAATCCTTGAAGCGGTTGGGCACCTGCTTCCAGAGCGTGTGCACCACGCCCAGCACGGCATAGCAGTCCTGCACCGTATCCACCAGCACGCGAATGGCGATCAAATCAAAAATCTGCTCAAACGGCTTGTGCTGGAGCACCATCTTGCGGTATATGCTGTAAAAATGCTTCGGCCGGCCGTCGATTTCGTAGTGAATGTTCATCTCCTTGAGCTTGTCGCTCAGGGTGTCGATCACCGTGCGGATGTTTTCCTCGCGCTCGGCGCGCTTCATGCCGACCTTGACAATCAGGTTCTGATATCCCTCCGGATCGAGATAGCGCAGGCACAGATCCTCAAGCTCCTGCTTGATTTTATATACGCCAAGACGATGCGCCAGCGGCGCGTAAATGTCGAGCGTCTCCTGTGCGATTCGCTTCTGGCTCTCCGGCGGCTGAGATTTCAGGGTGCGCATGTTGTGCGTTCTGTCCGCCAATTTGATGAGCACAACGCGGATATCCTTGCTCATCGCCAGGATCATCTTACGGATGGATTCGGCCTGCTGCTCCACGCGGGAGGTAAAATCCAGCCGTTTTAATTTGGTCACGCCGTCGACGAGCAGCGCAACCTCCTGCCCGAATTCCTGCTCGATGACCTCGATCGTCACATCGTCGCAATCCTCCACCGTATCGTGGAGCAGACCGGCGGCGATTGTCGGCGCGTCGAGCATCAGCTTCGCCAGAATCCCGGCAACGGTCAGCGGATGCACGAAATAGGGTTCACCCGATTTGCGCAGTTGTCCGGCATGCGCCTTTTCGGCAAAGTGATACGCCTTTTCCACCAGCTCGACATTGGCCTCCGGGTGATATTTCACCAGCGTTGCAATCAATTCGTCGAGATTCTTACATTCGTCCTGCGTCAAAACGGTTTCCCCCCTTCGTCCTTCATCTGTAACAGCTTCGCGCGAAGCATGCTGCTTTCCAGCGACACTTTGCCGCTGGGGAGGAGCTGAAAGCGAAACGGCTGAAGCGCATATTCGACCAGCCCAAGCTGCTTCATGATGCGCATACCGCATCGAATCATGCTCTCGTCCAGCCCGATTGCGGCGGAAAGCACGTTTAGGGTGCAATCCGTCCGTTCACGCTGGCGCAGCGCCTTATACAATTGGCGCAGCGCATCGTCGCTCGGCAGCAGCCTGCCCGCGCAGGCCGCGCTCTGCGTCCGCATATTGGTCACTTCAATGATGCGCGCCTCGGGAAACTGGCGCTTGGCCAGCGCGCGCTCGCCGTCGCTCAAAAATCCGTCCATCGCGACAATCAGCCTCGGTGAAAACGCGATGTTCGCCCAGTCCGGCGTCATCACCAGCGCGTTAAAGCCGCGAATGTCGCTCGTCCGCTCAATGGCGTAATCCAGTTGAGCATGCATCACGGCCAGATGCACGTTGAGCAGCTTCATCGCCGCCAGCGTGTGCACACCGATCAGAATACCCTGATAGCCTTTTTCAAATTCACCGGCCAAGACCGTTTTTGCCTGTTCAAGGGGCATCTGTTCAATGCCCTGCGCTTCCCCCTCCGGCAGGCACAGGGCGTTCAGCAGCGCGTTCCAGTCACCGGTGTAGCGCTCGAAGAAAAATTCCGCCGACAGGGCGGTATCCGCCCCGGTATCGCAGTCCGCAATGACGCCGGAGAGGTCCGGCAGGGCCAGCACCGATACATGGTCCGCCGCTCGCCAGAGGGCCAGCAGCCGCTCCGTCTGAGCAGGCTCTGTGACCTGCTCCACGGTCATGGTGAAGTCCGCCCTTTCCGCCGCTGGCTGCTCCGCCGGGGACAGGCCGAACTTCTCGATCAGCTTGGTGAACTCCAGCTTCAAAAACAGCGGGTAGGCGTCCGGGCCGGGCTTCCGGCACAGGTTCTCCTCGGGATGGAAGTCCAGAGGCGCGTCGGTAACGATGGTGGCCAGCCAGTAAGACTCCCGGGCGCTCTCCTCCCCCTCCGCCAGCTTGCGGATGGCGGCAGGCTTGGCCTCGATGTCCGGCATTTTGGCGTACAGGTTGTCGATGCTCTCGTACTGCTGGATCAGGGCCATGGCGGTCTTCTCCCCGATGCCGGGGACGCCGGGGATGTTGTCGGAGCTGTCCCCCATCAGGGCCTTCAGGTCGATCATGTGGATGGGGGCGAAGCCGTACTGCTCTTGGAAGGCGGTCTCCGTCATATCCTTGGTGGTGGTCTGCCCCATGCGGGTGGACACCAGCTTCACCATGGTGTGGTCGGTAATGAGCTGCAGGCTGTCCTTGTCGCCGGTGACCACCACGCAGTCCCAGCCGTCCGCCTCGCACTTGCGGGAGATGGTGCCGATCAGGTCGTCGGCCTCCCAGCCCTCCTGCTCATAACGGGGAATGTTCAGGGCGTCCAGCACCTCTTTCAGCACCGGCACCTGGACCCGGAGCTCCTCCGGCATGGGCTTGCGGGTGGCCTTGTAGGCCTCCGACGCCTGATGGCGGAAGGTTGGAGCGTGGACGTCGAAGGTGACGCACAACGCGTCCGGCGCCTCCTCCCCCTCCAGTCGAAGGAGCGTGGTGAGAAATCCGAAGATGGCGTGGGTGTAAAGCCCGTCCCGTGTGGTGAGAGGACGGATACCGTAATAGGCCCGATTCAGGATGCTGTTGCCGTCGATGACCATGAGCTTCATGGGGAGTTCCTCCTGCCCGCAGGCTGATTTTTCCATAGAGATATAGTATATCCCAAATCCGGCGTTTACGCAAGGCGGGTTTGCCTTGCAATGGGCCGCCGTCTGTGATAGATTGATGGAGAGGCGGTCCTGTTTTCGGATCATGGAAAGGAGGGCTACATCATGATGAAGTGCCGTCTGTTTTCCGCCCTGCTCCTGCTCTTTATTCTCATGGCGGCGGGCCGGCAGCGGTAACCGCCGACGACCTCGCCGACCAGGTCTACATCTACGAAAAAGAGGGGTTTGGGAGCGATTTCTATATCGCCCTCAACAGTGACGGAAGTATGCGCTGTTCCGAAGGAGCCCTGAGCAGCTATTTTGGGCTCGGCACCTGGAAACTGGACGGAGACACCGTGATCCTCACCACAGATGATGAAAAATTCGTCAACCGCTTTGCCGTCGAGGACCGTACGCTGGTGTACCAATCAGCGGATTCCACAGGCTTTATGTACCTGACAGTGTCCGACGGCGAAAAATTTCTGCCCTCCGGGGCTCCCGTCGGCAGCCTCGACATCGACGAGGGGTAACACGACGCCCCCACACCATTCCCGCCGGGCGGCAGATTGCCGCCCCTACATTTTTACGGGCTCTTCGCTTTTGCAAGTCCAAGGCCTAGATAAAAGATAAGAGATCCTTCCCGGAGAAGGGCATCTCTTATCCCCTATCTTTTATTTCTTATCTTCACTCTGCCGCCCCGCGGCGCAAGGAGGCACCATGAACCGTCATCCCGCCCACATCCTGTTGTTGAAGGCCGCCCGTGCTTTGGAGCTGCTCATCGCCGCCGTGATCCTGCTGGTGATCGTCTGCGGGGCGGTATTTTTGTTCCGGGAGACTGGCCGGACCCTGCTCCTCTCCCCAGAGGCCTTCGCCCTGGGGGATTTCCTCTCCGCCACACTGCTGCTGGTGATGGGAATTGAGTTCGTGAAGATGCTGGCCCTGCACACCGCCGACGCGGTGGTGGACGTGCTGCTGTTCACCATCGTCCGGCAGATGATCGAGTGCATTAAAGTACACTCGGACGGTAAACTCACCATCATCTTCGGCGGTGGCTATGAAATCGAAGAATCCTTGAAATGATCCGAGAAAGGAGCTACAACATGGAGAACAAACTTCCTGTTACGCAATGCCAGTATTGCGGTTCTCGTGACATTGGTGAGGGCTGGCAGCATGGCGAGGCACTAGTCACCTTCCGCAAGCGTGGCCTGTCAGGAAATCGCCTTCGCTATCTCCTCTGCCGACAGTGCGGAGCCATCCTCTACCAATGTGTCGCTGAGCCCCAGAAGTATAAACAAGCAGATTGAACCAGCAGTTCAATGACAAACGCGTAAATCCACATTATTATGAAGTCAGTGAAACAACAAACGAAGGAGTTGATTGCTATATGAACATGAAAGACGCATTCCGGTTCCAGAACAAGCTACAGACCCTGATGGGTACTGCGCAGGACATTCTGAGCTCCTCTCGGAACATCACTAAGGTCGAGAACACCTATTTGCGCAAGAAGGTGATGCCCGAGGCCGAGGATGAAGTCACTGTCGACCAGCCCACCTCCGAATACAGCGAACAAATCACCTGCGTGGCTGAGTTCCTGCTCTATCTGATGACGGAGAAAGAGAACCTGGGCGCCGCCATCTACCAGGCAAAGGCCACTCTCGACCTGCAGGCTGGTCTCGACGGCGAGAT
>ENA-ORRO01002671-ORRO01002671.1-human-gut-metagenome-genome-assembly--contig:-NODE-2671-length-11017-cov-4.176610_pt1 | contig 11017 bp, 10 predicted proteins | sample MGYA00242176_ERZ509136 | MGnify/ENA primary metagenome ERZ509136 (study PRJEB26280, sample SAMEA2338644) | human gut metagenome | biome: human gut; feature: human-associated habitat; material: faeces... | reverse complement strand
TACAAGCCTCTGTCCCCCCTGCTGCACAAATAACATCCGTAAGCCCGAAACGCAGTCCTCCGTTCTCTCAGGGGACTGCGTTTTTCTCTTGTGCAGCAGCGCAGGCCGTGGTATAATAGAACATATGATTGACTTCGAGGAGGTGTGCCGCCATGGGCGACCGGGTGATTTTGCACTGTGACCTGAACTGCTTTTTTGCCTCGGTGGAGTTGCTGAGCCACCCCGATCTGCGGGACATCCCCACCGCTGTCTGCGGCGACCCCGCCTCCCGCCACGGCATCATTCTGGCCAAGAACGAACCCGCCAAAAAGTACGGAATACAAACGGCTGAGACGGTCTGGCAGGCCAAAAAGAAGTGCCCCGGCCTCGTGCTTCTGCCGCCCCATCACGACCTGTACAAAATGTGGTCCGTCCGCGTTAACGACATCTACGAGCGCTTCACCGACCTGATCGAGCCCTTTGGGATCGACGAGAGCTGGCTGGATGTTACCGGCAGCCTCCACCTCTTCGGCGGCGACGCGGAAAAACTGGCCAATAAAATTCGAAAAATAGTCAAAAATGAGACTGGATTAACGATTTCTGTGGGAGTTTCGTTCAATAAAGTGTTTGCCAAGCTGGGCAGCGATATGAAAAAACCGGACGCTACAACGGTCATTCCGATAGACGGGTGGCAAAATATCGTTTGGCCGCAGCCGCTGGGCAACCTGTTGTACGCCGGCCGCGCCGCCACCCAGACCCTGAAAAAATACGGTATAGAAACCATCGGTCAGCTGGCCGCCTGCGATCCCGCCATGCCCGAGCAGCTGCTGGGAAAGATGGGCCGCCAGCTGTGGGAATACGCCAACGGTCTTGACAAAAGTCCCGTCAAGCCCCGCCACGCCGCCGATCCGGTCAAGTCCGTGGGCAACGGCACTACCTTCCCCGATGACCTGGTGCGCTGGGAACAGATCTGCGCCGGCTTGATGCCTCTGTGCGACAGTGTGGCCGCCCGCCTGCGCCGCCACGGCCTGTATGCCGGCGGCGTCAGCGTGACGCTGAAAGACGTATCGTTCAAAACATTCAGCCGCCAGACCCGCTTGGACGCGCCTACCCATCTGGTCCGGGATATTTACCGTGCGGCTGCGGACCTGGCCCGGCAGCTGTGGAAGCCGCCTGCCCGCCTTCGCTCCATGACCGTAACGGCGCTGTACGTCACCGAGACGTGCAGCACTTTCCAACAGTTGGATCTGCTGGACAGTACCGCTCAGGCCTGCGGTCAGCGGCAGGAGCAGCTGGAGGAGGCCGTGGACGCTATCCGCCAAAAATATGGCAGGACGGCCATTGCCTTCGGCAATGGCGAGGAGGGTGAGGCCCTTCCGGAGGAGGAACTGTAACACGGACGACGCTGCCGTCCGTGTTCTTTTTGTATAGGGACATTCCCATAGGGCATAGGGTGTTGTGAAAGGAGCGATGCGTATGCTGTCTGCTGCACTGTTGCTGCTGTGCAACAGCCTGTTTTTGTCCCTGCACCTGACCGGTAGCGCCGGGTCATTCCCCAAGCCCCTGTCCGCCGCCCGGGAGAGGGAGTGCCTGGAGCGCTGTGCCGCCGGAGATTTGGAGGCCCGGAATATACTGGTGGAGCACAATCTGCGCCTGGTGGCCCACATCATCAAGAAGTATTACACGCAGTCCACTGACCAAGAGGACCTGATCTCCATCGGAACGATCGGGCTTATCAAGGCGGTCAATACCTTCCGCCCTGACAAGGGAATCAAGCTGGCCACCTACGCCGCTCGTTGTATAGAAAATGAGATACTAATGTACTTCCGGGGACAGAAAAAATTGCAGGGGGAGGTGTCGCTGAACGAGGCGCTGGACACGGGGCCGGAGGGTGACGCATTGTATTTGGGCGATGTGGTGGGAGAAGAGGACACCATGCTGGAGGAACTGCAAAGCAAGGAGGACCGCCGTCTGCTGCATCAGCTGCTGGCCCGGGAGCTGACCCCTCGGGAGGCAGATGTCCTGCGGCGGCGCTACGGCCTGGACGGCCATTTGCCCCAGACACAGCGGCAGGTGGCGGCCCATTACGGTATCAGCCGCAGCTATGTATCCCGCCGGAACTAATGTAAGTGATGCCCGGAAAGCCTTGAAAATCAAGGGTTTTCCGGGCATCGGGCATGTTAGGGTAGCGCCGCCATTATTGTAAGCGGTGAGAAATTTAGGAGAATAAGCGGCCATTCATCAATTATTTAGAAGCAATGATCTAACATCATCTATTGTGATATAAGGAGTTGAAACTCCTCGTAAAGGTATTTGTAGCCTACCGTTTTCGCTATGATTTCTAAGTGCTTCTATAGTTGCATCAGAAGGTTCTTTTACGACAATTAGGCAATCAGAAATCAACTTCTGCATACCCGTATATACGCTCCAGTATCCTGCACAGCGACCAATTCGATTAATAACTATATCTCCATGATTGAGGTATTTTCTTTGAGATGCTTTGGTTCCAGTACAGTACCGAAGCCCTGGCATCCAGCTGTTGTTTACAAAGGTGCTGGAACAATGGAGAATAACATCCCCTGTTTTTGAGAAATACTTGCTGGAAATGTTTCCACGGTATATTTGCAAGTGTTGATCTTCTGCTAAAGTGTATGAGTTGTTATCCCATGTACCATCAAGGATTCTTCTCAGTGTAATAGAAAAGGATAGTTTGATGCTCCATTTTGAGTCGTAGTGAGCTTGATACACGCTTGTTGCGGTATTATATACATAGGTAGCACACGGCTCTACTTTTTGAAGGATAATTGCCACTGTATTTAATGTTGCCTTTTCAAAAGTATTTGAAGGGAGCTTTACGATTGCATGTATATTGTAATTGCGCGCTAGCCATTTTCGGCATTCAATATAGCTAGAACCATTCATATACGTTGATGGAAGAATAATTATCAGAAAACTGTCTGTGTGCATCAATTTTAAATTCGCCCATAGCAGTTCTGCTTCATATCGTTTGCTTGTGGTAAAAACATTCCCTGCTTTCCTATATTTTTTCTTCTTTTTTGAGAGCGGGCCAAAAGGGGGATTTGATAAGACGAGATCATACGTCTGTTTTGCCTTTTCTTGACGGTTAGCAAAAGATCTACCATCATCACACACAAATGTTGCTCCTTCAATGCAATGAGCGTGTGCAGCAGGATCAATATCAACACCTGTAATTTTGACTTCAGGATAATGCCTCTTCGCGGCAGCAAGTAGATTCCATGATCCGCAACAGATATCGATAGCACTACTGATAGAAGCCTTTTGAGGAATCAATTCTAGTAACAGGGCGGCTAGTTCAATAGGTGTGTAATAATTATATTTGCTCATAAACCACCACTAAATAAGGTATTGTGAAACATTATAGATTGTTGCGGAACGTACACCACGAGAACATACTGGGCGTTCTTGTGCATAATCATAAATAATTCGCACATTTTGGCATCTAGACGCAAAAATGGCACATGCAGCAGAATGAGGTCTAGTTCCTAACGGAATAAGCACAAAATTCCGTGAGGGATGGTCGGTTAGAATTCCATCTAAAGTCTGCAATGCATCAAAAACACTGTTGGCTTTGCATTTCCGTATTTTTTGTTCAGATGCAGTATGCTTGAGAACCAACATGCAATTTCTCAAGGATTCAAATTGCCAGTATGGATTATCGGAGGGAAATCCAATAATTGGGCATACTTCGTCATAATCCATTCCCTCAAGTATATTGTTTAGTCGATCACCATCGAAGCCAAGGAAAGGAACGATTACCTCGTTTGACTTGTTTCGGGCAGCCATTCCGGGGATCATCGCTGCAGGGAAAGTCTTGGAATAGAATTCATATTTTCCATATGGTGTTCGATTAAGATACTCAAGCGGTTTAACGTATGAGAGAAACAAACGAGCGACTCTGATTTTAGTCAATAAGATGTTAATAATGAACATGATAACAGAATGCTGCAGGCTGGTTATATCGACCAAAACGTTTTTAAAAGAAATAGCAGGCATGCTCTCTAATACATGAGGGACGTTCGAAAATTGAACCCTTTTTGTGGTCGTTATTCCACCGACCGTATAAAAAACAGAGTAAATTTTTGTCGCTAAATCATAGTCTATAGACATGATGGGTGTAGCTGTTTCTTTGAAACAGTCGTAAATGTAATGTGCGCGATCCTCAGAACATTTGGAACCTCTAATAATTAAGGTAAGGTTTTGGTGCAAAAAGTTTGCCACATCCTCGAATTTATATTCTTCTCTACTTTTCATCAGCCGATCACCTTAAAACAGTGTTGTTTGTTGCGAAAGATCCTTGCTTTCCGGAATTGTATTTTTCCTGGCCCAATATCTATCAAGATATGCTTTTGTAACTTGCTCTGCTTTGGATTTGTCTCCGGAAAGTAGATCAGATATTTGAGAATTTGTAAAAACAATTTTCCTTTTTTTGAAATAGGAAATTTCAAAATATGGTGTGTATATTTTGTTGAGGTGATAGTCTAAAACATGGGTGTTTAATGCTTCTTTTCCCTTTGTTTGCGGTAGCTCCTGAAGCGCGGAGCAAGTAATTGCGCAATCCAACACATCGCGATGGTCTAACGAGTCTAAAGCATCCATTGTAAAATGATTTGGCTCGGGTTCACCTAATGTTAAGCGTTCATTTCTATGAAGTTCTTTAAAGATCTGTCCAAGGCACTGAATAAAAATTCTGAGATTAGAGCCATATAATGGGAAAGAGCTGGTTTCTTCGACTTTGTAGCGGCTAACAAATCGGGCTGCTTTTGTTTGTATTTCGGGGGATAAAGGACTTGGTTGTTCCCACCCAAAACCGTTCATTATTGCAAAATTAAAAGCTTGTTCACATAATTCCAAAAAATATCTCACAATTCCAGAGGATAGCATTACATATGTATCAAAGCCGTAATACCATTTTTCCAAACCGGATTCTTTGGCAAGCAGAAAAACTATACCTGTTTTTGTAGTATGTAACCATTCATCGTATTTTTTCTTTTTGGGAGTCTTACGGTTGTATTTCCAATCTAAAAAACAGGAAGTGAGCTCGCTCAAAGTAGGGCGATAATTAGAAGAACGGAGCAACAAGGCTTGGTGCATACGGGCGTTGAGTAAAGGGGCTTCATTACATAGGGTATCATAATAATACTGAAATTCTTCTTCGTCTTTGCTTAGAGTCCAAATTATGCGTTCCAACGATTCTTTAAACTTGAGTGTCCGATTCTCAAATCGAGCTAATTCGCAATCAATACTATAATTACCCAAATAGAATTCAATGTCGGTAGAGCACTCTGGTCTTTGTTCTAATTGATCAAAAAACATTGTAAAGCGCTTCTCGCAAATTGATTTTAAAGTGTTTTTATATTCTGCGGTCTCAAGCAGATTTTCAAATTTAAAATATTTGTAGTCATGCGTCGGCTGTATTATCTCATTGACGCTATTTGTTTCATATGTTTTAAAGCCATTGATCTTCATACATATGTTGTATATTAAATAGCTGTTGCTTTGTTTGATTAGAGTATTTACTTGTTTTTGTTGCCATTCACATAGTGATTCGAATTCATCAATAAACACGCGGAAGGTAACATCAGAAAAATGTGCTAATTTTAAGATTTCCTCTACTACCGATTTAAATATTGACCCCGCAGAAGTAATGCGAAAAATCAATGAATCCGCGATTTGCTCACCATAGTTGATACAGTCTTCGATTGCATTCAGAATATTGTCGCAGTCGTCAATTAAGTCTTCAAAGCATAATAGATTATTGGCGGGAGTAGTTCTCACAGAACGATTGTAAGCTTTTTGGATTTTTTGATACTCCACGTCTCCAATGATATTTTTGCGAGTAGATATTGCGGCAAAATACGAAAATAGTTCTTTACACAGCTCTACGGATAAATAAGTATTAAAAATTCCCGTACTCTCTTGCAAAGCTCTGCTGTTTGTATCCATAGCACTTAGGAATGCTCCATCGACTTTGTAATACAAGCCTACAGATTTTTTATTTAAAAAGCTATCAATTGTTTTAGCGGGATCGTTTTCTGCTGCGGCTAGTTGATTTCTCCAACAATTGCATAAAAATACTGTGGATTTTCCAGTTCCACGTCCACCTTCAATAACTAATGCTTTAGATGTCTCTAAATCCAACTCTTTAAGTGGAACATAGTATTTCCAAAGGTCTCGCATATACTCTGCGCGATTAACGGCAAAGGGATTCAATTCACTCATAAGAATCCTTCCTTTCAATTAGCATGTTCCAACCATTTATATTCTTGTATAACATAGGTAGTGACCAGTCTGGAATTGTGTCGTGAACAGCTACAGCAAAATCCAAATCATGGAAGCCCATAAGCCTGATCCCATATTTAGATAATTCGGTTTCGAGGAGAGTTCGAACAGTTTGCTGCTCTTCGGCATCTTCCCAGCAAAGGTGGTTCGATGTAAATATGCGATGGGATTCATCCAACACTTCTGCAAAAGAAATGTTTATGTCGCTAAAACGAGATTCGAGTTCTGTTAAAGTCTTTTCGTAACCAATCAATGCCAAGTAATTTGCTTGTATTTGGTGTGAACAGCACCAGTCTCTAAGGAGGGTTCCATCCTTGATTTCTGCAGTTTCCCAAAAGTCTGCAAACTGTTCACCGCTTCCAACAAAGTCATCGACTATGACTATTCTGTCATATGGTGCACTCATTGAATCGATGACCTCGGACACATGGCAAGATTGCACACGGGGCTTGTAATAATTATGGATGCATCGCATGATATATAATCCGCTAGCACCTGGGTCCCCCCATGGTGTTAGAGGGATAAAAAGAGTTCGCTTAATTGCTTCGTTGATCTCGTACTCGTTTTCGCTCGGTAGCGACGAAAAATCTTTGCTAAGTTGTAGTGGAAGTACTACTTGCTGACTATAGACATCGTTTATTGCATCAACGAGTAGCTTTTTGATATCTTTGTCTGAGTAGTATAGAAACCGATTTAATAGTCTACATGCGATATATTGGCCATCTGGAATATCATTGAAGTTTGATAACCATTTAGCATATTCGACAGGGGTAATATTTGACCATTGGTGGGTATGCAGCAAAAAATCAAAAAATACCTTGCTGTTATCAACATATTCGTTTTTGTCTATCTTTTCTGCCATAATGAAACCAAGCCTTTCCGGTCTGTTTTTCTAATGGATTGTGGCAAGTGAGTGGGTAGGTGGTTTATAAAAATTATTAGAGAGTTTCTATGCTTGACTTATATGCCCAATGTCCATTTATGCGACACTTAACAAGGGTGTTTCGTGTCACTAAGTCAGCAAGAATCCGGTTTGCCGTAGCGGAAGACACATCAAACAGTGCTCGGACATCCGCATTCATAATAAACTCATGCGCTTCTAAGAACTTCTCAATCTGCTTCCAGCGCATCGTCGCCTTACCCATCGGCCCATCGCTCATCTCATCACTCGTGTTGATTGCGTCAATGAGCGATGCTTTGATGGCTGCGAGCATGAACTCAATAAATTCCGTAGACTCTCCGGCATCGTTAGATGCGTTGATTGCCGCATAGTATTCCGGCTGGCGGGCATGAATCATCGATTCCACTGGCAACCATGCGAAGGCCGGGTTCCATTTAGAAAGCAGCAGTGTATGCCACAGGCGGCCCACACGGCCATTACCATCGGCAAATGGATGAATCAGTTCAAACTCATAATGGAACACACAGCTGCGGATCAGCATATGCACATCGCTGCTCTTGACCCAGTCCAGCAGCTCCATGACCAGATCCGGGACATACTGCGGCAGAATGCCAAAATGCAGGACATGCCCCTCCTGATCTACGACGCCAACGGGCTTGGAACGGAACACACCGGACTCATCCACCAGACCGCGTGTCATGATGCTATGAGCGGTCAGCAGATCATCCACAGAGTAGGGATTAAGCTCGTCCAACCGCTCATAGATCTCATAAGCATTCTTAACCTCGGCAATATCCATAGGGGGAGCCAGAACCTGCTTACCGTTGAGAACGGCGGTGACCTGCTCCAGAGTCAGCGTATTCTGCTCGATGGCCAGGGAGCCATGAATTGTCCGGATGCGATTGGTGCGCCGCAAAGTAGGGTTGGCTGAAAGCTGATTCGTAGATGTCAACCGTCCAACCAGTTCCGCAATCTCAGCAACATGGTCGATCATCGCATTTGTGATTTCAAAAGGAGGTTTTTTGTTCCGCATCCTGACACCTCATGTAAAAACTTGTCTATATTATTATATCAAACATCACTCATTTCATCAATCATGATTTACCGTGATTTGAGTGATGTTATTCTTATTTCGCACATCAAAAACAAAGGAGGCATCACTTTGGCATCAATTGTTCAGCGAGGCGGCAGCTACAGCGTGGTTTACTACACAAAGGAAAACGGTATCCGAAAACAGAAGTGGGAGAGTTTTCGCACGGAAAAAGATGCGCTGCACCGGAAATATATGGTCGAGCAGTACCAGCAGGTAAAGAAGGAACTGGCACATCGCCCGCAGACAGTAGGACAGCTCATTCGGGAATATGTCTGGTTATATGGCAGAGCAAAATGGTCACTGTCCATGTACACATCCACCCAGGGATTGATTCGGAATTATATCAATCCCTACTTTGGCAGCGTTCGCTTGGATGAGCTGACACCACGACTGGTATCTAAACTTTACATGGAATTTCAAAATGGTCCACGATACTGTGGACCATATCACAAATATGAGGGGCAGTCTGTCTCGGCCAGTACATTGAAAAGCGTACACAAGCTGCTGCATAGTGCATTTGAGCAGGCTGTCCTGTGGGAATATGTGGGTCGCAACCCATTTCACAAGGCGGTACTTCCCAAAACCAAAGCAACATCATCGGTATTCCTATCCCCGGAGCAGATCCAACTCCTTTTGCACCATTGCAGCGTATCGTGGCTGCGGTTAGCGATTGAACTTTCTTTCGTATGCACACTACGCAGAGGCGAATTACTGGCGTTGACATGGGACAATATTAACTGGGAACAGAATTCATTGCAGATCAGCAAGACATTGTGTCGGGTCAGCAAGGATGCGATGTTGATGTTAGAAGAGCGAGATGTTTTGCACGTATTCCCAACGGAGGCGCACAGCAAAACGGTTCTCGTTCTAAAATCACCCAAGACGGAATCAAGCAATCGCATCGTCTATCTTCCACCGTCGTTAAAGTACTCCCTGCTTGAATGGCAAAATGAGCAGAAAAAATCAGCCATCGGTGAATTGCCGAGGCTGATTTTCGCTTATGAAGACGACCGGCCATTGCAAGGCGGTGTTCTTACGAAACATTTTCAAGGACTTCTGACTAAATGCAATCTCCCCAAAGTGACCTTCCACAGCTTACGCCATAGCAGTATCACCTATAAGTTGGTTCTGACAGGCGGGGACATTAAGGCGGTGCAGGGAGATTCGGGCCACTCGCAAGCAGACATGATTACGGAGATCTATGGTCACATACTGGATGCAAATCGCCGTAAGACTACGGAACGGTTTGAGGAAGAATTCTATCAAAATTATGGCACCATTTCGTATAATCGAACCTAAGAGCATCCGCTTAGGAGTTATAACATTCGGGTCGTGCCGTGTAGTACGCCGTGCTTCAAAATGTCCGCAAACCCGCATGAATACAGGACTTTTTATCGAACTGCCTGTTGCGGGGTGTTCGGCAGTATTGCCTGATATTGGCAAATTTGGTGCCAAAATCGGGGCTGCTATTAGACAAATATTAGACAGAATCGTGATCGACGACCGCCGATTCAAAGGTGCTTTGGAACAGTTTAACTCTGAAATTTGACAACAAGCAAGAGGAAACCGGCGGAAGCGGGTTTCCTCTTGTGATATATATCTTATTTACAAAACAAATGATTTCAAGGAAAAAGCAAATCAATGTGTGAATGGAAATAGGTTGCTCATATCATGTGCGATATGTTATAATCGGGGCACTATCAGTTCTGAAGGAGAGCGCCTATGACAGAAGTTGATCGTGACATTGCATTAGTCCTGCTGAAGCGCCTGTGGAAACGGAATTTGATTACGAAAGAAGTCTACGTTGCAGCGTGCAATTCCAAGTATTTCGACAGGAAGAATTTTACTCCAGTGGTAGAGTCTTTTGAAACTGGAATTGAGATAAGTGATGAAGCTGCTGGTGGGGCAATTAAGTAAAAAATGCAAATAAGAAGTGAGAAGGGACGGCGCGAACCGTCCCTTTACCTATATCCCTATATAAAAAACGAATGGAAAGGAGGGCGCGTCCATGGCTGTATTCAGGGTGGAGAAAACGCGGAACTACACCGTCATGTCAAATCACCATCTGCGGGACAAGTCACTGTCGCTGAAGGCGAAGGGGCTGCTGTCCCTGATGCTGTCGCTGCCGGAGGATTGGGACTATACCACAAAAGGGCTGGCCTGCATCTGTAAAGACGGCGTGGACAGCATCTGCGCCACGGTGCGGGAGCTGGAGGGCGCGGGGTACATCGTGCGGGCGCGGGAGCGTCACGCGGACGGTACGCTGGGCGGCATCGAATATACCATTCTGGAGCAGCCCAGAGAGCCGGAACCACCTAAACGGGAAAATCCCGTTCAGGCGGGAAATACCGGTGACGCACCTAAACGGGCTTTTCCTGAACAGGTAAAACCTGTCTTGGGAAAACCTAAACAGGAAAATCCCGTGCAATTAAATATACAAGAACAAAGTAAAGAAATACTAAGTACGGATTCTACTAAGTCCTTCCCTTCCTTCCCTCAAGAGAGTAAGACTATACAGGGGAATGAATTGGAACGGAGAGACGGCTATCAAGAGCAGATCATGGCCAATGTGGACTACGATTATCTTGTCGGTTACACAGAGGTTGATCGCGGGCGGCTGGACGAGCTGATGGGACTGATGCTGGATACCGTGTGTTCCACCAAGGCCACCATCCGTGTGGCGGGCGAGGAACTGCCAGCAGAGGCAGTGCGTTCAAGGCTGC
>ENA-ORRO01002670-ORRO01002670.1-human-gut-metagenome-genome-assembly--contig:-NODE-2670-length-11018-cov-2.561981_pt1 | contig 11018 bp, 6 predicted proteins | sample MGYA00242176_ERZ509136 | MGnify/ENA primary metagenome ERZ509136 (study PRJEB26280, sample SAMEA2338644) | human gut metagenome | biome: human gut; feature: human-associated habitat; material: faeces... | reverse complement strand
CCCCAGCCAATACCCCCACCAAGGTGCAGGGAATGGAAATTTTCAGTATGTCAAACAAGGTAATATCGTATCCGGCCAGCATACTCAAAAGGGCAACCGTAGCCGCAGAAATAGGACTGGCGGTAATAGCCTGCTGGGAGGCAATGACGGCAATTCCCATCGGACGTTCCGGACGGATACCCGTCTCACGGGCCACTTCGGCAATGACCGGGAGCACGGAATAAGCCACATGCCCCGTCCCGGCAAAAAAGGTAAAGAGGTAAGTCACCAAGGGACTCAGCAAAGTGATACGCTGAGGATGGCGGCGCAAGATTTTCTCCGCCCATTTCACCATCAAATCCAATCCTCCGGCAGCCTGCATGCAACCCGCCGCTGCAATCACAGCCACAATCATCAGCATCACATCAATAGGAGGAGCGGTCGGTTCCAGACCGAACACGAACGTAAGAACAGCCAGACCGAGGCCTCCGAACACACCCAATCCGATGCCCCCAACCCGTGCACCGACCACAATGGCCAACAAGACAAACAGTAATTGTAACCACATAAAATAGAAACAGTTTTTTGATTTGAGGTGCAAAGATAGGCATATTCCGCGGAATGTGAAAACGAAGAACAGAATACAAAATCCTCCCCCATCCCATAGACCTAATATCACAAAAGAAGCTGTTCCAAATTTGTTTTGAAACAGCTTCTTTCTTATTTTTCAATTTATCGTATGTTCTTTTTCGCTTCTTTCTTGTCTTGGTAATTAAAATACGCCAAACTGACGAGCGCAATAACAATCACCATCACCGATACAATAATTGCTCCCATTATTTGTCCTCCTTCTTATCTTTAAGCAACGTAAGTCCTGTCACAAGAGTTACTAATACGGCAAGGACTACAAGTCCATACATATACCATGCCCATTCATTCACCCCGTTAAAAAGAGAGGTCAGTAACACAGCAGTGGTCATATACTTGGCTATATCTAAAAACCATTTGCCTAACTCTTTTCTCATGATGCAAATATAACAATTTATTTCTAATAGCCAATCGTGCTTACCTTTCTATTTTAAGAAACTTCTTACCCCTCATCCCATCTACCAGTTAAAAGCCAATTCCTATCGATGCAACATACGCAATTACTTCTATTTTTTTCGTTTATTCCGAGGATTTTCCCTACCTTTGTACCACTTTTAAAAGCGCATTGAATATTCATTATAACATACAAGTGCTATGATTCTATTTTTCAGAACACCCACAAACAGTGTGATTGCCACAGAATGCAATCAGGAGCTGAATGCTGAAGACGTCAAGAAACTATGCTGGCTTTACAGCGACGCTACTGTGGAAAATGAAGACAACCTGAAAGGATGGTTCATCGGTCCACGTCGTGAAATGATTACCCCCTGGAGTACAAATGCAGTAGAAATCACCCAAAACAGGGGGCTCACGGGCATCCGCCGTATCGAGGAATATTTCCCGGTAAAGGACGAGAACGCCGACCATGACCCGATGCTGCAACGTATGTACCACGGACTGAATCAGGACATTTTCACGGTGGACATCAAACCGCAGCCTATCATATACATCGAAAACCTGGAAGAATACAACGAAAAGGAAGGTCTGGCGCTGTCACGCGAAGAAATGGACTATCTGCTGAAGGTGGAAAAAGACCTGGGCCGCAAGCTGACCGACTCGGAAGTATTCGGCTTTGCACAGATTAACTCAGAGCACTGCCGCCACAAAATTTTCGGCGGTACATTCATCATCGACGGACAGGAAATGGAATCTTCTCTGTTCCAGATGATCAAGAAAACCACTCAGGAAAACCCCAACAAGATTATCTCGGCCTACAAAGACAATGTGGCCTTCGCCGAAGGTCCGGTGGTAGAACAATTCGCTCCGGCCGACCACTCTACTTCTGATTATTTCATTATCAAAGATATCAAGACCGTCATCTCACTGAAAGCGGAAACTCACAACTTCCCGACTACCGTAGAACCGTTCAACGGGGCTTCTACCGGTACCGGTGGTGAAATCCGCGACCGTATGGGTGGTGGTAAAGGTTCCTGGCCGATTGCCGGAACTGCCGTGTACATGACTTCTTATCCGCGCACGGACGAAGGACGCGACTGGGAAAATATTCTGCCGGTGCGTAAATGGTTGTACCAGACTCCGGAACAGATTCTGATCAAGGCGTCCAACGGTGCTTCCGATTTCGGTAACAAGTTCGGACAGCCGCTGATTTGTGGTTCTGTACTGACTTTCGAACACGAAGAGAACAACGAAAAATATGCTTACGACAAAGTCATCATGCTGGCAGGAGGTGTAGGTTACGGTACACAGCGTGACTGCCTGAAAGGTACTCCGGAAGCTGGTGACGAAATCGTCGTACTCGGTGGTGACAACTACCGCATTGGTCTGGGAGGTGGTTCTGTATCTTCCGTAGATACCGGACGCTACTCTTCTGGTATCGAGCTGAACGCCATCCAGCGTGCCAACGCCGAAATGCAGAAGCGTGCCTACAACGTGGTACGTGCCTTGTGTGAGGAAGATGTGAACCCGATTGTATCTATCCACGACCACGGTTCTGCCGGACACGTAAACTGTCTGTCTGAGCTGGTGGAAGACTGCGGTGGTCTGATTCACATGGACAAGCTGCCTATCGGCGACGAAACCTTGTCGGCCAAGGAAATCATCGCCAACGAATCACAGGAACGTATGGGCTTGCTGATTGAAGACGAGGCCATCGAACATGTACGCAAGATTGCGGAACGTGAACGTGCCCCGATGTACGTGGTGGGTGAAACGACCGGCGACCATCGCTTTGCCTTCGAACAGGCTGACGGCGTACGTCCGTTCGACCTTGCCGTAGACCAGATGTTCGGTTCTTCTCCGAAAACATATATGGTGGACAAGACCGTAGAACGTCACTATGAGAACGTTTCTTACGATGTCACCAAACTGAATGAATATTTGCGCCGCGTACTGCAGCTGGAGGCCGTAGCCTGCAAAGACTGGTTGACCAACAAGGTAGACCGTTCCGTGACAGGTAAGATTGCCCGCCAGCAGTGCCAGGGCGAATTGCAGTTGCCGTTGAGCGACTGCGGTGTGGTAGCCCTCGACTACCGTGGCGAGAAAGGTATCGCTACTGCACTGGGACACGCTCCGCAGGCTGCCTTGGCCAATCCGGAAGCCGGTTCCGTACTGGCCGTATCCGAAGCACTGACCAACCTGGTATGGGCTCCGCTGGCCGACGGCATGGACAGCATTTCTTTATCAGCCAACTGGATGTGGCCTTGCCGCTCACAGGAAGGGGAAGATGCCCGTCTGTACAAGGCTGTGAAAGCGTTGTCTGATTTCTGCTGCGAACTGCAGATCAACGTACCGACCGGAAAGGACTCTCTGTCCATGACACAAAAATATCCGAACGGAGAAAAAATCATCAGCCCGGGAACCGTCATCGTTTCTGCCGGTGGTGAAGTTTCCGACGTGAAGAAAGTGGTATCTCCGGTATTGGTTAACAATGAAAAGACTACCATTTATCATATAGACTTCAGTTTCGACAACCTGAAACTCGGTGGTTCCGCCTTCGCCCAAGCCTTGAACAAGCTGGGTAACGAGGTTCCTACCGTGAAAGATCCGGAATACTTCCGTGACGCTTTCAACGCCGTACAAGATGCGATCGAGAAGAGACTCATCCTTGCCGGACACGATATCTCAGCGGGAGGTATGATCACCGCCCTGTTAGAGATGTGCTTCGCCAACGTAGAGGGTGGTTTGGATGTCAACTTGGATAAGATCTCCGAGAGCGATATCGTGAAGATCCTGTTTGCCGAGAATCCGGGTATCTTGGTTCAGGTAAAGGACAAGAAGGCATTCGAAAAGTTGATGGAAGAAGCTGGCGTAGGTTTCGCCATCATCGCCAAACCGACCGACGAGCGCCATGTATTGGTATCGAAAGACGGCATCCAATATCACTTCGGCATCGACTATATGCGTGACGTATGGTACGAATCTTCTTATAAACTGGATGTAAAGCAGAGCGGAAGCGTTTGTGCCGGAAACCGTTTCGAGAACTATAAGATGCAGCCCGTACAGTACAAGTTCCACAAGGACTTTACCGGAAAGCTTTCTTCTTACGGACTCTCAGCCGAACGCCGCGCTCCGAACGGCATCAAGGCTGCGGTAATCCGTGAGAAGGGTACGCAATGCGAGCGTGAGACAGCTTACGCCTTGTATCTGGCTGGTTTCGACGTGAAGGATGTCCATATGACGGACTTGGCTAGCGGACGTGAGACTTTGGAGGATGTAAACTTCATCGTATTCTGCGGTGGTTTCTCCAACTCCGACGTATTAGGTTCCGCCAAGGGCTGGGCCGGCGGTTTCTTGTATAACGAGAAAGCCAAGAAAGCGATCGACAACTATTACGCACGTAAAGATACGTTGAGCATGGGTATCTGTAACGGTTGCCAGTTGATGGCCGAGTTAGGCTTGGTTTATCCGGAGCACGAGAAAAAGCATAAGATGGTTCACAATGATTCCCATAAGTTCGAGTCTAACTTCGTTAGCTTGGAGATCCCGAAAAACAACTCCGTAATGTTCGGCTCCTTGAGCGGCACGAAGTTGGGTGTATGGGTAGCTCATGGTGAAGGTAAGTTCGAGTTCCCCTACGAGGAGAAGGAGTACAACATCATCGCTAAATACAACTACGATGGCTATCCCGCCAACCCGAACGGTTCTCCTTGGTCCGTTGCCGGTGTTTGCTCAAAGGACGGCCGCCATTTAGCCATGATGCCTCACCCCGAACGTGCGATCTTCCCTTGGCAGTGCGGTTATTACCCCGCCGACCGTAAGGAGAACGACGAGGTCACTCCATGGATCGAGGCGTTCGTGAACGCTCGCAAGTGGATCGAGAATAATAAGTAAAAATAACAGGGGTTGTTTTTAGCGTTCTTTGAACCTTAAAAACAACCCTTGTTTCTATATCTCCTTAAAGTTTCTTGGTAACCGCCTTTTGATTGAACTCATCCACACGGTAGAATAGACTTTACAACGAATCCACGATTTTAATATCCAAGCCGGTACAGGGGGATTATCGGTAACTATTACTTTATACAACCGTAATATCCCTGCAACACCCCGCTAATATCTTTGCCTTCGAAATTAATAGACACAGAATTTAATAGAAGAATCATGGAAAGGTTATTTAAAATCAGAATCTTTACGGTTATGTTCTTTTTGGCCGTAGCTTCTATAGCAGCGAACGCTAAAGAAAGTAAGAAGGAAGGTGACAATTATCATGCGAAGCAAATTCTCATCGTAGGTTTGCACGATAACGTGAAATCAAACTATTTCTACAATGGGATGATCGCCGAAGAGACCGGTATGAAAGCGGATAGTATCGACCAAACGTATAATACGATCATCGCCGAGAATATCGCCGCATCCGTAAAGAACGGAGATTGTAAGTTTATCCCGGCAAACGCTACACAAGTGACCGGACAGGTACTGAATGAGATCAAGGTGAACGGGGAGAGCGAGGATTGCTATTCCGATCTTTCAGCCGTGCCGACCGAAGAGTTACAAAAAGTATTGGATAATGCCGACGCTGATTATCTGCTGGTATTAAACCAGCATTATCTTAAATGGCAAGACCAACCGTTGCGCACACTTTTCCATATCGTCAGCTATACCCTATTCGATAAAGATAAAAACGAGGTATATCGGGGGAATAACTTCTTTACCTGTATGAATCTTGAGAATCCGGATAAACTCAGAAAGAGCAGCCGCAAGAGTTCATCCAAGATAGCATCTAGCATTATCAAGACTTTGGATGAGGACTAACCTTCTTCTTTATAGACACATTTATAATTTTCTCGTTGAGCCTAATGGATATCCTTCATTAGGCTTTTTTCTTTATTTAAACCTACACACGGATGTAATCTCTTTGCAAAACCGGACACTTACTTTTGCGCCGTAAAAGATATTTAGGTTTAATTTTAAAAAGATTGTTATGAGGATGTTTAACAAACGAATTACTTGCAGGTTACTAGCCTGTTTGTTATTTTTTAATTGCTTACCGGCTCTCCTATTCGCGCAAGGAACGCAAGCCATTATCACCGGTACGGTCGTGGATAATAAAGGGGAATCAGTGATCGGAGCCACGATCCAAGTCAAGAATGAATCTACCGGATTCTTCACGGGCTCTATCACGAACGATAAAGGAGAATACACCATCAAGCAGCTTCCGCTAGGTTCTCCTTATACCGTTACAGCGTCTTATATCGGTTATGGGGAACAGAAAAAGACAGGATACGCATTGAACCAAGGGGATATGCTTCGAGTGGATTTCAAGCTAGCGGAGGAATCGGTGGAGATCCAAGCCATCGAGGTAGTCGCTAATTCCTTGAAGAACATGGTTCCGAAGATCGGTGCGGCAACATCTATCTCCGCTCAAAATATCACGAAGCTTCCGGTAAACGGCCGTAACTTCACATCCCTAATGGATCTCTCGCCATTGAGTAGCGGAGGAAATATCGCCGGGCAATTATCATCCTCAACGAATTACACCATCGACGGTATGACGGCTAAAGGAACCGTAGCGAGCGGAACGACTTCCGGCGCTTATACGATATCCATGGAAGCCGTCCGCGAGTTTGAGGTGGTAACCAATCAATATGACGTGACCAACGGACGTTCCGGGGGCGGCACCGTGAGCGCTGTCACGAAATCAGGAACCAATACTTTCACCGGAAGTGTATTCGGATTCGGTCGTGCCGATTGGTTATCCAGTTCCTATGATATACGGGGAAATAAATCGACTTCCGACTTTTCTACCTATCAATATGGTTTCTCTTTGGGAGGCCCGATCGTGAAAGACCGTGCGCACTTCTATGTCGTATGGGATCACCAACAGGATTCCCGTCCGATTTATATAGCGGATATCAAGACGGCGGCGGACGAGTCTCGCTATAATGTCACTCAATCTACGCTAGACCGTTATCTGGATATCGCCCGTACTAAATACGGAGTCTCCAATGATCCTCAATTCGGGGAGTTCGGCAAGAAGAAGCAGACGAACGCAGTCTTCGCCCGTATCGACTGGCAGTTGAACGCTACCAACTTGTTAACCATTCGCAATAATTTCATCAACGAGGATAATAAACAGAGCGAGAGCGATAACTCCAGCATCAATCTTTACGAGGTTTGGATCGATCGCAAATCGCATAACAACAGCTTACTCGCTACCTTACGCTCGGTATTAAGCCCGAAACTGACTAATGAGTTGAAGCTTCAACATTTCTTGGTTTACGAGGCCACGACCCCGAACAAGCAATTGCCAAGTTCTAATATTCCGAGAGCAATCGTAGAGAACGTGGAATCTATTTCTGGTGACAAGAGCATGTACACTTCCATCCAACTTGGAGGTCAACGCTACGCTCCCGAACATTTCAAGGATAATGTACTTCAATTGGTAGACAATATGTATTATAATACGGACCGCATCAACTATACATTCGGAGCGGACTTCATGTACACCAATATGAAATCACTCTACGGCAGTGAGATGAACGGACGGTTTTATTTCACGGGACTGGATAATTTCGAGAATATGACTCCTTACCGCTATGCCCGGGAAATCGCCTTGGTAGATGATCCTACCGTAAAGATGAATACCTTGAACTCCGCTATCTACGGACAATTACAAACGAAGCTTTTCACCGGATTCGAGGTCATGGCCGGTATCCGTGCGGATTATACCCGCTATTTCAACCACGCGAACTTTAACCAGACTGTTTATGACGAACTAGGCTTACGTACGGACAACGTAATCTCCACCTTCCAGTTGCAACCCCGCGTTCAATTCACGTGGGACGTGAATGATAAACATCAAGATATTATCCGCCTTGGCGCCGGTATCTTCGGTTCGGATTTAAACAACTATTCGATGATCAACAATATGCTGTTCGACGGTACGAAGGTAGCGTCCGTGGATATACAAGGCAATTTGGTTCCGACACCGAATTTCCCGGCATACCGAAAAGATCCTTCTACCGCTCCGGGCGTTGATTTATTCAACAACCCGAATATCCAAAAGATCAGCACGATCAATATGAATAGTAAGGATGCCCGTGTACCGGTAGTATATAAGTTGAACGCCAGCTACACGCATTTCTTCTCCGATCGCTTGCGGGTAGGTATCAGTGCTTACGCCAACTGGGCACGCCATAATTATATGTACGTAGACCGTAATATGGTGGACGAGCCTTACTTCCGTATCGCCGCAGAGGGGAATCGTGGCGTGTTCGTCCCCGCCGAGAGTATCAATACCGAGAACGGAGCGACCGACTGGATGCAAGGACGTAAAAGTGATAAGGTAGGCCGTGTGCTGGAATTAATCAGCGATGGAAAAATCAACCAATACGCGTTCGTCGTAGATGGAACTTGGCGTTATTTCAAGGATGGCGAGCTTTCTTTCAGCTATACGTGGAACGATTCCAAGGATAACACCTCTTACAACGGTAACGTAGCGAATACAGCGACTCTAGCCTTGATGGTAAAAGATGATCCTCGTGATTTGAGTACCATGACTTACTCGGACAACCAATTCCGCCATAAGGTCGTATTCTACGGTACGGCTCCTTCTTTCTGGGGAATCAGCGTAGGCTTGCGTTTCTCCGGGATCGGTGGAACCCGCTACTCTTTAGCGGTTAGTGGTAATATGAACGGTGATTTCGTATCATCCAACGACTTGGCTTATATCTATGACCCGAACGATAGTAATACGCCTCAATATCTTCGTGAGGGTATCCAAGCGATCTTGGACAATCCGGAAGCGGAGAAGAGCGTAAAAGATTATATCCGTAAAAACTATGGGAAGGTTGCCGAGCGTAACGGTGGCGTAAATGGCTTCTACGGTACTTTCGATTTGCGCTTGAACAAGAACTTCAAGATCTATAAGACTCATTCCATCGAGGCCTCGATAGACTTTTTCAATTTCCTGAATATGCTGAACAAGGACTGGGGTGCCGGACATAATCTAGGCAAGCAGAATATCTACTCCATCAAGAGTTTTGATGCGGAGAAGAAGCAATACGTATATAACGTAAACAAAAACACGGGTGTATCCAATATGAACGGAAACCCTTGGCAGATTCAAATCGGCGTACGTTATAAATTCTAACTAACATATTCTATATTCAAATCATAAAAAAAATTACGATGAAGAAACAATTCTTATCATTCACGCTTTTACTTGCGTTATCCACTTGGATAGCGCAAGCCGCTACCGTAAGAGGCACTGTATCCGATACGGCAGGCAAACCGCTACAAGGCGTAGTCGTTACGGATGGTTATAATTTCACGCAAACAAATGAGCGGGGAGAATATAGCCTAGATTCGAATCTGGACAAAAGCCGCTTTGTCTACCTCTCCGTACCGGGTAACTATGAGATCGAGCAAACAAAAGGTATACCGGATCTTTTCTATCAGCAACTTGATAAAAGTAAGGAGATCAATGAACATGATTTTACGCTCACCCCTAGGAAACAGCCAATCGACGGGTTTGTCTACTTGGCAATCTCCGATCCTCAGACCATCGACGAACGGCAGATGAAACGTTTCCGTGAAGAGACCATCCCCGACTTGAAGCAGACTATAGAGCGCTACCAAGGAAAAGAGGTCTACGGTATGGCGCTGGGAGACATTACTTGGGATCGCATGGATTTATTCACTCCTTATAAGGAAGCGGTCTCGGTCTTAGGCATCCCGATGTTCTCCGTGATCGGCAATCACGACCACGACTTACGTTACCCAGCCTTATCCAATCAAAAGGTAACCGAGGAGAGCTATGCGGAGCGTATCTACGAGGATCATTTCGGCCCTTACAATTATTCGTTCAATGTCGGGGATGCACATATCATCACCTTAAAAGATATTGATTATTATAAAGACAAGAAATATGACGAACGCTTCGGAAAGGAACAACTGGAATGGCTGAAAAACGACCTGAGTTACGTTAAACCCGGGACACTTGTATTTATCAACGTACATGCCCCGGTATTCAACCAGACGGATAAAGGGGGAGGAAACGCCGAGGACGCTGAGAGCCTGAAAGAGATCGTCAGCCCTTATAATGTCCATATCTTCGCTGGACATACGCATTTCTTCGAGAACAACCAAGTCACACCGAATCTGTACGAGCATAATATCGGAGCCGCTTGCGGAGCTTGGTGGGCCGGCCATGTAAACCGGTGCGGCACCCCGAACGGTTATCTGGTCGTTGAGGTGAAAGGGAATGCCGCTACTTGGTATTATAAGGCAACCGGCCATGATTCGAATTATCAATTCAGGGTTTATAAGCCGAATGAGTTCAAATCGCAAGCGGATTACCTAGTGGTGAACGTATGGGATTGGGACCCGACCTACCAAGTTACATGGAGCGAAAACGGCATAGAGAAAGGTCGCATGGAGCAATTCGATGATGAAGACCAAGACTATATCGACATGCACGGAAAACCTTCCGGATATCATACATCGCACTTATTCCGTTGCCACCCTTCTGCCGGAGTCAAAGACGTACAGATCAAGGTTATCAACCGATTTGGCGAGACCTTTACTAAAAATGTAACACTCCCGTAATCAAATCGTAACAAGTGGCATTTACTTTTGTATCGATAAAATGTAGAAAACTCTCATTACATATTAATGTTAGAATCATTACAAAGGAACAAACCAAACCTTATTCCTAACTTTGAACGGCAACTCGGCTTTCGGCGGAAGGCGGTTGCCGTTATTTTTTTGAGGGTATATCCCATTCTTAACGGGAAAAGTTTCGAGTTCATTCGAAACTTTTGTACTTTTACGCAAAAGTTTCGAGTATGGACGATAGATTTAAGACATTAGAGAAGTATAACCTATGGGGTGGAAACGATTTTCCAACAGGCTATAAACGGCAAGATTATTTAGATAGGATATTATCCTACACCGGAAACAGATTAATCAAAGTCTTGGTAGGACAGCGACGT
>ENA-ORRO01002669-ORRO01002669.1-human-gut-metagenome-genome-assembly--contig:-NODE-2669-length-11023-cov-4.435175_pt1 | contig 11023 bp, 13 predicted proteins | sample MGYA00242176_ERZ509136 | MGnify/ENA primary metagenome ERZ509136 (study PRJEB26280, sample SAMEA2338644) | human gut metagenome | biome: human gut; feature: human-associated habitat; material: faeces... | reverse complement strand
CCGGTTCCCCAACCTGCTGGTCAACGGCTCCTCCGGCATCGCCGTGGGTATGGCCACCAATATCCCGCCCCACAACCTGCGGGAGGTCATCGGCGCGTGCATCTGCGTGCTGGACAATCCCGACGCCACCTTGGGTGATCTGATGGAGCATGTTCAGGGGCCCGACTTCCCTACCAAGGGCATCATCATGGGCCGGGCCGGGATCCGGGCCGCCTATGCCACCGGCCGGGGCCGGGTAGTGGTTCGGGCCCGCCACGAATTCGAGGAATTCGGCAACAACCGCACCCGCATCATCATCACGGAGCTTCCGTATCAGGTGAACAAGCGGATGCTTATCAAGAATATGGCCGACCAGGTGGAGGATAAGCGTCTGGAGGGCATCAGCAACATTCAGGATGAGACAGACCGCAACGGTATGCGCATCGTCATCGAGCTGAAGCGGGACGCCAACCCCCAGGTGGTGCTCAACCGCCTGTTTGCCCAGACACAGCTGCAAAGCTCCTTTGCCATCAATATGCTGGCCCTGGTCCAGAATCAGTCCCAGCCGAAGATCCTGTCTCTGCGGCACATCATCGACGAGTACCTGGCCTTCCAGGAGGAGATCATCGTCCGGCGCACCAGATACGACCTGAAGAAGGCTCAGGAGCGGGCCCATCTGCTGGAGGGTCTGCTGATCGCCCAGGACAACATTGACGAGGTCATCCATATCATCCGCACCAGCTATGACAATGCCAAGGAAAACCTGATGCAGCGCTTTGGTCTGGACGACGTCCAGGCCCAGGCCATTCTGGATATGCGCCTGAAGGCTTTGCAGGGGCTGGACCGGGAAAAGCTCCAGAACGAGTATCAGGAGCTGGAGGAGAAAATCGCCTATTATCTGCGGGTGCTGGGGGATGAGAATCTGGTAAAGTCCATCCTGAAGGAGGAGCTGCAGGCCATCTCCGACAAGTATGGCGACGACCGCAAGACGGAGATCCAGGATGTGGAGGACGAGATCGACATCGAGGACCTGATCGAGGAGGAGGAATGCGTCTTTACCCTCACCGCCAACGGGTACATCAAGCGCACTCCCGTCAGCGAATATACCGCCCAGAGCAAGGGCGGTATGGGCAAAAAGGGCATCACCACCCGGGAGGAGGATACCGTGGTGGATGTGTTCACCGCATCCACCCACGACTATATTCTGTTCTTTACCGACACCGGCAAGGTGTATAAGAAGAAGGGCTATCTCATCCCTGAAAGCGGCAAGGCCGCCAAGGGCACCAACATCGTGAACATTCTTCAGGTGGAGACCGGCGAGCGGGTCCAGGCCATGCTGCACTTCCGGGAGACCGGCGACGACCAGCTGTATTTGTTCATGACCACCCGCAACGGCACCGTGAAGCGGCTGGAGGTATCGGCCCTGAAGAATCTGCGCAACAACGGCATCCGGGCCCTGACCCTGGACGAGGGGGACGAGCTCATCAACGTGCAGGAGACCCACGGCAGCGACCGTATCCTGATTGCTACCCACGACGGGCAGGCTGTCTGCTTTGACGAGACGGATGTGCGGGCTATGGGCCGCACGGCGGTAGGCGTCCGGGGCATCCGCCTGCGGGAGGGCGACTATGTGGTGGGCGCCGCCAAGGCGGTGCCCGGCAAGACGGTGCTGTCTATCACCGAGCGGGGCTACGGCAAGCGCACAGCGGTGGAGGAATACCGCATTACCGCCCGGGGCGGCCTGGGCATCCGCAACTATATGGTCACGGAAAAAACCGGGCCCATCGTGGGTATCAAGGTGGTGGACGGTACCGAGGACCTGCTGCTGGTGACGGAGGCAGGCATTCTCATCCGTACGGCAGTGGAGAATATCCGCATTGCCGGCCGCGCCACCCAGGGCGTCATCGTCATGCGCTTTAAGGAGGAGGGCGACCGCGTCATTTCCATGGCTCTGACGGACCGGGAGCAGGAGACCGAAAAGGAGTGATCTGATGGGGAAGAAGAAGGAAATGTACGCCCCGCTGACCCGGTGGCAGTATTTTACCAAGACCCTGTATCATGACCCCAGCCGCACCAATGAGTTTGAATACGACGGCGTGATCTATCTGAAAAGCGAAGAACTGCGGGACATTGAGTATGCCAACGCACGGGTGAACTGGGTGCTTCTGCTGGTTCTGTGCGCTATGTTCCTGACGGCGGTGAAGTGGCAGAACATTGTGGTCATTGCCGTGGGCATGGTGGTGATCGTGGCGGGAGAGCTGTATCGCATGAGCCGCCTGCCCAAGGATATCAAGGCCCACCTGACGGATTCCGGACGGAGGAAGCGGTGACGGAGATGAAGATCATCGCCCGCATTCGCACGGAACTGCCGGAGAAGTTCGGCGTGCCCCGGCAAAGCGGGCTGGTGCCCCAGCTGAGGGGCCGTGTGGTGTTTGAGCCGGGGTACCGGAATCCGGACGCTGTTCGGGGGCTGGAGGACTTCTCCCACATCTGGCTGATCTGGCAGTTTTCCCAGGCGGTCCGGGAGGACTGGTCCCCTACGGTGCGGCCGCCCCGGCTGGGGGGAAACCGGCGTATGGGGGTGTTTGCCACCCGGTCGCCCTTCCGGCCCAATGCCATGGGCCTGTCCTCTGTGCAGCTGGACCGGGTGGAGCTGGACCCGCAGCTGGGCCCGGTGCTCCATGTGCGGGGGGCGGACCTGATGGATGGGACGCCGATTTTCGACATCAAGCCCTATCTGGCCTATACCGACAGCCATCCCCAGGCCACCGGCGGATTCACCGACGGCCAGGCCCATGCGCCGCTGACGGGGGACTGCGCCCGGTCGCTGCTGGAGCGTATCCCGGCGGACAGCCGGGAGGGGCTTCTGGGCGTGCTGGCCGGAGATCCCCGGCCCCGCTATCAGGAGGACCCCCGGCGGGTGTACGGCCTGGCCTTTGCCGGGTACAACATCCGGTTCACCGTGGACGGGGACCGGCTGACAGTGGTGGACGTGGAGGAGGCGAGATAAGGCGATGAAAACAGTAACCATATATACCGACGGCGCCTGCTCCGGCAATCCCGGACCCGGGGGGTGGGGGGCGATTCTGGAGTGGAACGGCGTGGAAAAGGAGTTGTCCGGCGGCGCGGCGGATACCACCAACAACCGTATGGAGCTTACCGGTGTCATCCGGGCACTGTCGTGCCTGAAGGAGCCCTGCGTGGTGGAGCTGTATTCCGACTCCAAATACGTCATCGATGCCCTGTCCAAGGGATGGGTATACGGCTGGCAGAAGCGGGGCTGGGTGAAAAGTGATAAAAAGCCCGCCCTGAACGCGGACCTGTGGCAGGAGCTGCTGCCCCTGATCGCCCGGCACGATGTGCGCTACCACTGGGTCAAGGGCCACGCCGCCAACGAGAAAAACAACCGCTGCGACCAGTTGGCGGTGGCGGAGAGTAAAAAGTTCTGAAAATCTGCGATGTTCACAAAAAGTTCACGCGGATTTCATGATTTCGCCATGTTTACAAGGTATTCTTTTACCTGTACAAAGGAACCATTCCTTATGTGATTTTCTCTCTCTCCTAACAAACACACAGAAAACTCCCTTCGCCAGCGGCGGAGGGAGTTTTCTGTGTGTTTGTCAAAAAGAACATTGCCCTTTTTGATTTTTATGGAGTGCATTCAATGCCAACTCCCCCGCCAATTTGAAAAGAGCATCCGACATGACCTTTTCCGGTGAAAGTCCACCTGCTTGCTGGCCAACCTTTTTATAAAAGTTGTAAAGGCTTTCTTCCATTGTAAGTGTGATTTGCTTCATTGTTTGCACTCCTTTCTAAAATAGGACCCGTTTCGGTCCCATTCTATCATATCTTTCCCATACAATCAAGAAAAAGAACCAATATTGGTCCTATGGGAGGGGCGTATGGAGCAAAAAATCAAACAGGATTCCATTCACATCGGTGAGAATATTCGCCGAGAGAGGCTTCGAAAGGGAATTGGACAGACGGAGCTGGTCCGCCAACTTCAGCTGGCGGGAGTGGAGATGACCCGCGAGACTCTGGTGAAGATCGAGCGGGGCACCCAGCACATTCAGGCCACACAGCTTCGGGGTATTCGGGATGCCCTGGGCGTCACATACGATGAATTACTGCAATAAGAGGAGCGGACAGCGTCCGCTCCTCTTGCTTGTTATAGGGAGTTTATTCCTCCTCCTGGGCTGTGATGGCAATATGCAGCTCGTCCAACTGCTTTTGTTCCACAGTGGAGGGGGCGCCCATCATGATATCCTGGGCGTTCTTATTCATGGGGAAGGGGATGATCTCGCGGATGGAGCTTTCGCCGGCCAGCAGCATGACCATGCGGTCCACGCCCGGGGCGATACCCGCGTGGGGAGGCGCACCGTAGCAGAAGGCGTTGTACATGGCGGGGAACTTCTTTTTCACGTCCTCCTCGCCCAGGCGCACCAGCTCGAAGGCCTTGATCATGATCTCCGGGTCGTGGTTACGGACGGCGCCGGAGCTGAGCTCCACGCCGTTGCACACCAGGTCGTACTGGTTGGCGTAGATGTCCAGCGGGTCGATCTCGCCGCGCTCGGCTTTCAGCAGGATATCCATGCCGCCGTTGGGCATGGAGAACGGGTTGTGGCAGAACTCCAGCTCGCCGGACTCGTCGCCGATCTCGTACATGGGGAAGTCCACGATCCAGCAGAACTCATAGCGCTCCTTGTCGAAGTGGTTTTCGCAGGCGGCGCCGAAGGTCTTGATAAGCACGCCCACGGACTTGGTGGCGTATTGGCCTGCGGTTGCCAGCACCAGGGTGCCCGGCTTCAGGTCGATGATCTTGCCCAGCTCGGCCTCCACCGGGGCGACGAACTTGGCGATGCCGCCGGCCAGCTGGCCGTTTTCGTCCACCTTGAACCAGTAGGCCTTGCTGCCGGACTGGACCTCGCAGTCGGTGAGCAGCTTCTCCACCTGCTTGCGGGTCAGGGCGCAGTCGCTGATGGGCACCATCTTTACGGTCTGGCCCTTGAAGGCCTCGAACTCGCTGGCGACGAACAACTCGCTGACGTTTTTGCAGGTCAGGTCGATACGCAGGTCGGGCTTATCGGAGCCGTAGGTCTCCATGGCGGTGTTGTAGGGGATGCGGCGGAAGGGGGCGGAGGAGGCTACGTTGTAGGTGCCGAACTTGGCGAAGATGGGGGGCAGCACGTCCTCCAGCACGGCGAAGATGTCGTCCTGGGTGGCGAAGGCCATCTCCATATCCAGCTGATAGAACTCGCCGGGGGAGCGGTCGCCGCGGGCGTCCTCGTCGCGGAAGCAGGGGGCGATCTGGAAATAGCGGTCGAAGCCGGAGGTCATCAGCAGCTGCTTGAACTGCTGGGGGGCCTGGGGCAGGGCGTAGAACTTGCCGGGGTGCTTCCGGGCGGGCACCAGATAGTCGCGGGCGCCCTCGGGGGAGCTGGCGGTCAGGATGGGGGTGGTGATCTCCAGGAAGCCGTGCTCCATCATGGCGGCGCGCAGGGCGGCCACCACCTGGCAGCGCAGGATGATGTTCTGCTTGACCGTCGGGTTACGCAGGTCCAGATAGCGGTACTTCAGCCGCTGGGTCTCGTCGGCCTCGCGGCTGCGGTTGATCTCGAAGGGCAGGGCGTTATAGCGGCAGCGGCCCAGCACCTCGATCTTGGTGGGGACCACCTCGATCTCGCCGGTGGGCAGCTTGGGGTTCTTGCTGGCGCGCTCGCGGACGGTGCCCTCCACGCTGATGGTGGACTCCTTGTTCAGGCCCTTGATGACCTTCAGGTCGGCCTCGTCCTCCACCACCACCTGGGTGGTGCCGTAGAAGTCACGCAGCACCACGAAGGCCAGGCTGCCGCCTACCTCGCGGACATTCTCCATCCAGCCCACGATCTTCACGGACTTGCCCACATCGGCCAGCCGCAGCGCATTGCAGGTATGTGTACGCATCTGCATCATTGTTGTTTTCCTCCCATTTATGATTGTGTTTTGTATAATAATATTGAAATATTACTTATAGTTGTTGCTTCGCGGCCTGCTTCTTTCACAGGGGAGCCCCTTTGGCCTTATTTCTCCACGATGACCTTGCCCTTGTTCCTCTCGGCCAGACCGTCGCGCACCCGCGCCAGGGTGGCGGCAAAGTCCAGGGTGGTTTGCTCGCCGCTGGTCATATCCTTGCAGGCAATGACGTTGTTTTTCACCTCGTCCTCGCCCAGGAACACCACATAGGGCACGCCGGTCTTGTCGGCGTAGTTCATCTTGGCCTTGAACTTTTTTTGCTCGGTGTACAGCTGGGTCCGCACGCCGGCGTCCCGCAGCTTTGTGGCCAGTGTGACGGCGGCGGACAGATCCTCGGTCATGGGCAGGATCAGTACGTCCGCCGGGGCGGTGGGCAGATCGCCGTTGAGCATTCCCTGCTCGCCCAGCACGTAGAACAGCCGGGTCAGGCCGATGGAGATGCCCACGCCGGGCAGCTGCTTGTCGGTGTAGTATTCCGCCAGGTTGTCATACCGGCCGCCGGAGCAGACGGAGCCGATCTCCGGGTGGTCCAGCAGCGCCGTCTCGTACACGGTGCCGGTGTAGTAATCCAGGCCCCGGGCAATGGTCAGGTCCACGGCAAAGTTCTCCTCCGGCACGCCGAAGGCGGACAGGTATTTCACCACGGTTTTCAGCTGGTCCAGGCCCTCGTCAAACGTTTCGTTCCGGCCGGCGTAGCCCTCCAGGGCGGAGAGTACCTGATCGTTGCTGCCGGTGATGGCGATGAATTTCAGGATCTCGTCGGCGCTTTCGGCGGACACGCCCACCTCGTCGGTCAGCAGGGTACGGACTTTCTCTGCGCCGATCTTGTCCAGCTTGTCCACGGTACGCATGATGTCGCCGGCCTTGTCGGTCAGGCCCAGCATGGCATAAAAGCCGTTGAGGATCTTGCGGTTGTTCACCCGGATGCAGAAGCGCCTGAGCCCCAGCTCACTGAACGCACGGTAGATGATGGCGGGCATCTCGGCCTCGTTGGTGATGTCCAGCTTGCCGTCGCCGATCACGTCGATATCCGCCTGATAGAACTCGCGGAAGCGGCCGCGCTGGGCGCGCTCGCCCCGGTAGACCTTGCCGATCTGGTAGCGGCGGAAGGGGAAGGACAGGTCGTTGTAGTGCAGGGCCACATACTTGGCCAGCGGCACCGTCAGGTCAAACCGCAGGGCCAGGTCGGCGTCGCCCTTGTTGAAGCGGTAGATCTGCTTCTCCGTTTCGCCGCCGCCCTTGGCCAGCAGCACCTCCGCCGCCTCGATCACCGGGGTGTCCAGCGGGGTGAAGCCGTACAGGGAATAGGTGCGGCGCAGGATGTCCATCATGCGCTCCATCTGCTGCTGCGGCTTGGGCAGCAGCTCCATAAAGCCGGACAGGGTCCGGGGGGTCATCTCAGCCATTTTCCGTCTCTCCTTTATCTTCGGTGGTTTCGTTTTGCTCGCCTGTCTCCGGCAGCTCCTCCGCGCCGGACGTTAGCGTGTGGGCGGCGGCCTCGCGGGCGGCCTCGGCCTCCGCCTCGTGCTTCAGCTCCCAGGCGACCTCGCGGTAGATATCATCCAGGGCCCGGCCCTTCTTCACGCCGATGCGCTGGCCGATGACACCGCCGACTATGGCCAGCGCCAGGCCCGCATACCACAGTCCCGGCACAATGACAGGCAGCAGCAGGCCCGCCAGCGCACCGAACCAGACGCCCAGCTCCTCGCAGTGGCCCCGGACGGCGTGGTAGGCACCTTTTTTCTCCCGGAGGTGCGTCATTCGCTTCAGCTGCGCCAGGCACATACCGACCCGCAGCAGCGCCAGCGCCGTCAGCGGGATGAAGATGTCCCGCACGTGGTTGTTGATGAAGTCCAAAACAGCCTGCATAGCGTTCTCCTTTGTGTTTGTGTCGGCGGCGCGGACGAAAAAACGCTCCCGTCCCTGCATTGGGACGAGAGCGTAAAACACTTCGTGGTGCCACCCAAATTCGGCCTTGCGGCCCTTTTTGCTCCTGTTACGGGGAGCGCGCCGTGGATGTTTCCATCCCCGCTAACTCGCTGTCTTCACCTGTGCCTTGCCGCGGTGCGCTTTCAGCCGATGGCGCACCTCTCTTGCAGCGGCGGTGTACAGGCTACTCCTGCGAGGTCTGCACGGTTATCCCTTATTGTATGCGATTTGCCGATGGTTGTCAAGCCGTAAAGGGCTTGTTCTTGGGGTTGACGATGTCACGCCAGTCCAGGTCGCCCCGGTCCAGACCCAGCACCAGCATCTCGGCGGTGGCCAGGTTGCTGGCAAAGGGCACGTTGTTCTGGTCGCACAGGCGGGAAATATACGTGATGTCTGCGTCCGGCGTTTTCTGGTTGGGGTCACCGAAGCACAGCACCATATCGATCTCATTATAGGCGATGCGGGCGGCGATCTGCTGTCCGCCGCCGTGGGCGAAGGACAGGAAGCGGTGTATGGTCAGCCCGGTAGCGTCGGCGATCTGCTGGCCGGTGCGGGCGGTGGCGCAGAGGGTGTGCTTGGCCAGGATGCCGCAGTAGGCGGTGCAGAACTGGACCATCAGCTCTTTCCGGTTGTCGTGTGCCATCAATGCAATATTCATGGAGGGCTCCTTTCCTTATATCTTCATCAGCGGGGTTTTCTGCCCCATGATGCGTTTCGCAATGTTTTCATAGGCCCGGGCGGCGTAGTAGTTCTGCTCCCGCAGCACCAGTCCGCGGTTCAGACAGTAGGGGACGTCCGGGTCCTCCGGTATCACGCCCAGCAGCGGCAGGCCCGCCGCGTCGATGGCGTCGTCGATGGTGGTGTGCAGCTGACGCAGCACCTTTTTGGACACGCGCCCCACCACCAGATGCACCGTCCCGCTGGGGAAGGCGGACAGCTCTGCGGCGGTGCGCTGGGCGTCCCGCATGGCGGACACGTCCGTGGTGGTGATGACGATCACCTGGTCGGCCATGCACGCTGCCATCTGGAAGCCCTGGCCCAGTCCGGCGGGCGCGTCGATCAGGCACCAGTCGTAGCTTTCCCGTATCTCACGCGCCAGCGCCTGCAGCTTCGGCACCGACAGGGACAGCGGGCGGTCGGCCATGGGCGCGGTCAGCAGGGAGAGGGAGGGGTATCGCTCATGGGGCACCGCCGCCTCATGCAGGGTGCAGCGGCCCTCCAGCACGTCGGAGAAGTCCATCAGCGCCCGGTCGCTGAGCCCCAGCGCCAGATCCAGGTTCCGCAGAGTGATATCACAGTCCAGGCACAGCACCCGCTGCCCCATGTGGGCCAGTGACAGCGCCACGTTGGCGGTGAAGGTGGTCTTGCCGGTGCCGCCCTTGCCGGACGCCACGGCGATGATCTTGCCCATGGACTTCCTCCTTTCACGGGCCGCCTATACCAGCGGCGCTTTTTTGATCCGGGCAAAGGCCCGGGGAAATTGCTTCGGTGTGTGCTGTGTTTTTTCGATGGATACGATGCGGTGCACCACGTCCGTCTCCGGCACGGTGTAGTCCGTGACGCCGGAGAGCTGTCCGCCCAGCTGGGCGATGGCGCTGCGGGCCTGACGTATCTCCTCGTCGGTGGAGACGGATTTCATGGCGGCGAACTGTCCGCCTACCTTTACCAGCGGCAGCGTCAGCTCGCACAGGACGTTCAGCTGGGCCACAGCGCGGGAGGCCGCCAGATCGAACTGCTCCCGGTGCTGCGCGGCGAATTCCTCCGCCCGGGCGTGAACGCAGGTCACATTTTTCAGGCCCAGGTCCGTCTGGACCTCCTTCAGGAAGTCCACCCGCTTGCCCAGACTGTCCAGCAGCGTGAAGCGGGCGTCCGGCGTTAAAATCGCCAGCACCATGCCGGGAAAGCCTGCGCCGGTGCCTACGTCGATGACGCGCTTGCCGGACAGATCCAGCTGCGCCGCCAGCGCCGCGCAGTCCAGCAGGTGTAGGGTGGCAACGTCCCGGGGCGCGGTGATGGCCGTGAGGTTCATGACCTTGTTCTTTTCCAGCAGCAGTTCGGCGTAGCGCGCCAGCTTGTCCGCGGCGGCGGGGTCCAGGTCCAGGGCCGTCAGGCCAGCGGTCAGGATATCCCTCATTTCTGCTGTGCCTTCAGCAGGTCGCGGATCTCGGTCAGCAGCTCCTCGCTGGTGGGAGCCGGTTCTTCCTCCTCCTGCGGCTCCTCGTCCTTTTTGCCCAGCTTGTGCAGCTGGTTGATGGTCTTGACCAGCAGGAAGATGACGAAGGCCACCAGAACAAAGTCAATGACCGTGCTCAGAAACGTGCCGATGCCCAGGGTAACGGCCTCGGTGACCACCTGGCCTGCCTCGTCCAGCACCTCCGGCTTCAGCACGATATTCAGCTGTCCCAGATCCACGCCGCCGATGAGCAGGCCGATCAGGGGCATGAACACATCGTTCACCAGAGAGGTGGTGATCTTACCGAACGCGGTACCGATGATCACGCCGACGGCCATGTCCATTACGTTGCCGCGCATGGCGAATTCCTTGAATTCCGCAAAAAACTTCTTCATGTGTAAAAGCTCCTATACTAAAAGTATAATTACGGATAACTATTACGATACGCTATCAGTGCAGCGGTACCAGGCGCTCCTTGCCGCCCATATAGGGCTGCAGCGCCTTGGGTACCAGCACGGAGCCGTCCGCCTGCAGGTTGTTCTCCAGCAGGGCGATGAGCATACGGGGCGGGGCCACCACGGTGTTGTTCAGGGTGTGGGGCAGGTACAGTTTGCCGTCCTCGCCGCGGACGCGGATCTTCAGGCGGCGGGCCTGGGCGTCGCCCAGATTGGAGCAGGAGCACACCTCGAAGTACTTTTGCTGCCGGGGGGACCAGGCCTCGATGTCGCAGGACTTGCACTTCAGGTCCGCCAGGTCGCCGGAGCAGCACTCCAGCTGGCGTACCGGGATATCCAGGCTGCGGAACAGCTCCACCGACCAGCGCCACATCTTCTCGTACCAGGCCTTGGAGTCCTCGGGCTTGCAGACCACGATCATCTCCTGCTTTTCAAACTGGTGGATGCGGTAGACGCCCCGCTCCTCGATGCCGTG
>ENA-ORRO01002668-ORRO01002668.1-human-gut-metagenome-genome-assembly--contig:-NODE-2668-length-11029-cov-3.457080_pt1 | contig 11029 bp, 7 predicted proteins | sample MGYA00242176_ERZ509136 | MGnify/ENA primary metagenome ERZ509136 (study PRJEB26280, sample SAMEA2338644) | human gut metagenome | biome: human gut; feature: human-associated habitat; material: faeces... | reverse complement strand
CACCGCAAGATCATGCGCGGGCCGTTCTCGCCCGACCTGTTGGCTGCCATGCGACAGGCGCTGGACGAGAAGAAACAGGTCATCTTGTTCCAAAACCGAAGGGGCTTCGCGCCGATGGTAGAGTGTAACGTGTGCGGATGGGTGCCTAAATGTAAAAACTGTGACGTCAGCCTGACGCTGCACAAGAATACGAACCTGATGACCTGCCACTATTGTGGCTACACTTACGCCGTGCCAAAGATGTGTCCCAACTGTGAGAGCACGGATCTGAGAAGCCGCGGCTTCGGAACGGAGAAGATTGAAGACCTGATAAGCGAACTGTTTCCTGAGGCACGCGTGGCACGAATGGACCTCGACACCACACGCACGCGCAACGCCTACGAACGACTGATAGGCGAGTTTTCGGCAGGAAAGACCGACATTCTTATCGGCACGCAGATGATAAGCAAGGGGCTCGACTTTGACAACGTGAGCGTGGTGGGCATACTGGATGCCGACTCGATGCTCAACTATCCCGACTTCCGTGCCTATGAGCACGCCTTCATGATGATGGCTCAGGTGAGCGGACGAGCAGGACGCAAGGGGCAGCGCGGACTGGTGCTCTTGCAGACGAAGAACGCTGATCTGCCGGTCATTGACCAGGTGGTGAGAAACGACTATGAGGGTTTCTTCCAGGCGCTGATGGAGGAGCGCCAGCTCTTCCACTATCCCCCGTTCTACCATCTCGTCTATGTGTTCATGAAGCATCGCGACGACCACACGGTAGAGTCGGCATCAATAGAGATGGCCGGCCGTCTGCGATCCTTCCTCGGCACACGCATTCTCGGTCCCGACAAGCCCGCCGTAGCTCGCGTGAAGGAGCTGAACATTCGCAAGATCGTGATAAAACTGGAGAACCAGATAGACCTCGCAAAGGTGCGCCTGTGCCTGAAACAGCAACAGACAGAGCTGATGAAAGACAAGCGCTATGGTGCCTTGCAGGTCTACTATGACGTGGACCCGCTATAAGAAAGGGAGGGATGTTGCCCAGACAGCAACATCCCTCCCTTTCATAATTTCTATTTCCACACAGGCACAACGTCTATACTCAAGCCATCGTGGTCTATGGTGCGCTGTTGGTTGTAAGTCACAATTGTGCAGTTCTTACAACCCGTATAACTGGACGCTGCCACAAGACCCTCCACTTCACGACTGAGGTTGTTGTCGTCAAGTTGCCAGCAAACCTGTATGAGTTGCTCAACATGATCGGCCTTCACAACAACAAAATCACATTCTACCGTCTCGTTAAAATAGAACACCTGGTCTTCCTCTCCAAGGTCTCGCTCCAACATCATGTAGACAATGTTTTCAAGCGCCTTGCCCTCATCATCGCTTTGCGGTAAGAGAATGGCGTTGCGCATGGCAAAGTCGGCAATGTAATATTTTGCCGGCGAGAGGTTCTGCTTCACTATCGATTGTGTGTACTTGGGCACCTTACGCAGCAAGAAGATGTTGCAGGCATAGTCGAGCCATTGATACAAAGAGTCTTTAGAGACACGCATGCCTTGCGATTTCAGTTCATTGTAAATATTGTTCACGCTTGTGGGCTTCGTGATGTTGTTCATGACGCGCTTCAAGAAATAGCGCACCACCGATGGCGAAGCCGAGATGCCATAATGTTCTATCATATCGCGGAACAACATGGTGTTGAAGTAAGACTGAAGAATCTTAATCTTTTCTGTTGCCACATCAGCAAGCACCACCTGCGGGAAGCCGCCCTCCTTACAATAATGCTTAAACTCGCTTGCCAGCACAGCAGCCCCATCCTCCGTAAACCGGTTTGCCTTAACATCTTTAAAATCAAGATATTCGTCAAAGCTAAGAGGATACTCACGATATTCGTCTGGCCAACCACGAAGAGCCGACGCCATTTCGCCAGACAGCATCTTTGCCGTGCTGCCTGTTATGTAGATGTGTTTGCAATAGTTCTTGAAAACACGCAGCACGAAGAGTTCCCAACCCTCTATGAGCTGTATCTCGTCAAAAAACATATAGACATCCTTTAACGGTTGGGTCGGGTACATCTCGCGATAAGCTTGAAGAATGTCATCAAAGTCGGCTGTCTGCATTGAAACAAAGCGTTCATCGTCGAACCCGATATATAATATTTGCTCTGGTCGAACACCGCTCTGGAGCAAACGGTTTACAGTGAGAGAAAGAAGTGACGACTTGCCGCAACGACGTATGCCGGTCACGGTGACGATGCAATCTTTGTTTATAGGCAGATGCTGCTTTCTGTCTTTTAAGCGTAACGGCAACTCCTCCTGATGAAGAGCTATAACCGATTGAAAAATGCTGCGTAGTTGCATATTGCTCGTTGTTTGATTCAACTGCAAAGATAATACATTTCCTTCTGAAAAGGAAAGAAATCAGGAAAAGTTTCCTTCTGAAAAGGAAAGAAACCAGAAAAAGCTTCCTTCTGAGAAGGAAAGATTTAAAAAAAGTTTCCTTTTCAGAAGGAATGGCTGCTATTCTGTTGGGTTGTTCATGTCCTCAAGCAAGCCCATATCCTCAAGCCGCTGCTTCAGTTTGCCAAGCAACGACTTGCCCCATGTTGGGCGTTGGCGGTCTGCCACGTCTGCGTTTGAGGTTGAAGATTGTGCAGCGCTTGATGGTTCATTGTCATGGGATGAACCATTGGCAGATGCAGCATAAGCAGAGCCGTTAGCTGATGCTCCATGGGCTGAACCGTCGGCTGATGCAGCATAAGCAGAGCCGTTGGTTTGTTCTGTGTTGGTTGAGGGGTAGTTTTCAGAAACATTGGTTTCATCGGAAGGAGCTGTCGATGAAGAGCTGTCATGAGCTTCGCCTTCCTTATTATATGTGTTCGCCTTATCGTTTTTGTCTTCCTTATCTTCTTCGTCCACATTATTATATATGTCGTCTGAGGCGGTAGCGGCTGACGAAGAGCTAAAACTGTCGGGTCCTGTCGTTGCTTCATGTCCGGCAACGGGTTGTTCTACAGCAGGCTGCCCGGCAGAAAGCTGTTCTGTGTCGAGCCGTTCAGAACAGGGCTGCTCACCAACGGGCTGTTTGGCTTGCGAAAGAAACATCCAGTTGTTCTTCTTCAACGGCTTATAGAGCTTTGCAATGAGAGCGCTGTAATATTCCTCCTCGTGCGACCGGCTCTCTTCATTATAGAGTTTTGAGCCAAAGCCGTCGTCGAAACCCGTGGCGAGAATGGTGACCTTGGCATCATCTTCGAGCGTGTTGTCTTCTGACACGCCCCAGATGACATCAATGTCAGGGTTGAGGGCATCCATGAACGCATCAATCTCGTTCATCTCGTTAACATGAAGCGGCGATTTCTCGCTGGTGTAGATGTTGAACAAAATGCGCTTGGCCTTGCTTATGTCGTTGCCATAGAGCAGCGGCGAGTCAAGAGCGTCGACGATGGCTTTCTCCACACGGCGCTCGCCGCTGGCACGCCCCATGGCCATGATGGCACCGCCACCGCTGCGCATGGTCGACTCCACGTCCTTGAAGTCGAGGTTGATGTCGCCCTCAATGGTTATCAGCTCCGAAATGCTCTTGGTGGCATTGCACAATATCTGGTCGGCACGGCGGAACGACTCCTTGACCGTGATGTCAGAGTCGGCATAGATATCGCAGATGCGCTCATTGTTAACAATAAGAATGGCATCAACGTTCTTGCGCATCTCCTCCACGCCCTTCAGCGCCTTCACAATTTTCCGTTTCTTCTCAAAGTAGAACGGTATGGTGACGATGCCGATGGTGAGTATTCCTTTTTCGCGTGCGATGCGAGCCACCACGGGAGCTGCGCCCGTACCCGTACCGCCGCCCATGCCGGCAGTGATGAAGACCATCTTGGTCCCCGACGCCTCGAAACGCTGGCGCACCACATCGAGCGACTCGATGGCGGCCTTGCGGCCGTTTTCAGGGTCGTTGCCGGCACCCAATCCCTCGCTGCCGAGCCGGACTTTCAGTTCCACGGGACTCTTGTCGAGTGCCTGCTGGTCTGTGTTGCAGACCATAAAGTCCACGCCCTTGATCCCCAGGTTCCACATGTGATTCACGGCATTGCCGCCCGCACCGCCGACACCGACTACCATGATAATGGAAGGATTCGTGCGGGCAGCGGCCAACTGGGTCATTACATCGTCTGTCATATCGTTTCGTTTCTCTTGTCTTAATCGTTAAATCTCCTCGTCATCGGCGGCATTGAAGCCCTCGTTGATCTTGTCGAGCGTCCGCTTGAAAATACTCCGCCAGTTGCGCTCCTTTTTCACCGGCTCCTGCACGGGAGCCTGAGGCGCGGGATCCTCTCCGGCATCTTCCGCCTCGGGCTCGACCGCTGCGGATTCCGCACGGGCAGCCTCCCGACGCGCATACGCCGCATTGACCGTTTCCGTAGAAGGCCGTGTCGGCGCATAGGGCTGGGGTTGCGGCCGCGACTGGGGCTGCGGAGGCTGGAATCCCGGCACAGAGGTCGGCGGGACAGGGCGACGGGGCGAAAGGCCCGCCTTATCCTCGATCACGTTGCACGAACCCATGCCGGCCCCCTTGAGCAACAGTCCGACGACCGTGGCGAACGCAGGGTTCGCAACCGCCTCGCGCGAATCTTCGCTGATGCCTGTTTCGGCGCTTGCGATACGAACGTCCATACCGGTCACACGACGGAACAATTCGTCTATATCCTTGAGTCGGGCCGAGCCGCCCGTCAGCACGATGCCGTAGGCCAGTTTCCCGGCGTATCCCGAATCCTTGATCTCCTGCTGCACGAACTCCGCGATGTCCGTGGCGCGGGCCTCGATCACCGAGGCGAGCTGCTTGCGGACCATGGCGACGTAGGCGTCCTCCAGGGCGGAGGAAGCGGACTTAGCGGGAATCTTCATTTCGGCGAGATGACCCATCAGTTCCTTGGAGGTCATGCCGAACTCTTTGGCCAGGGTGGACACACGGACTTTTGCCATATGACTTCACCTACCCTTTCTGGCACCTTGGGTGCCTAGAGACTGAACGAGCGTGGGAGATGCGCCGGGACCTGCCCGGCGCGACCGCGCGCTAGATCAGGTCCTCCGCATCATCGAAGGCGTCGGTGTCGTGGACACCGCAGAAACGGGAGCCCGGACGGGCCTGGTTGCGGCACTGGACGCCGTCCTCGGACACGTACTCGCAGCGACGGACATCATCGTCCTCCTCGTCACCGATCAGGTCGGCGGCGGGCTCCTCGTGAACGGGGACGTTCTTGAGGATGTCGGCGGCAAGGGTCTCGGACTTGATGTCGATGTGCCAGCCGGTCAGGCGAGCGGCGAGGCGGGCGTTCTGGCCCTCCTTGCCGATGGCGAGCGAAAGCTGGTCGTCGGGCACGATGACGCCGGCATAGGCCTTCTCCTCGTCGATGAGGACGCGGGTGACCTTGGCAGGCGACAGGGCGTTGGCGACGTAGACGGCCGGATCGGCATCCCACAGGATGACGTCGACGCGCTCGCCGCGGAGCTCGCCCACGACGGCGCGGACACGGCTGCCCTTGGGGCCGACGCAGGCGCCCACGGGATCCAGGCGGTCGTCGAGCGAGTGGACGGCGACCTTGGAGCGCTGGCCGGGCTCGCGGGCAATCGACTTGATCTGGACGGTGCCCTCATAGATCTCGGGCACCTCCTGCTCAAACAGACGACGCATGAGCTCGGGGTGGGTGCGGGAGATGACAATCGGCGGACGGCTGTGCTCGCCGCGAACCGGCTGCAGGTTGGAGTTGGGATCGCGGACGTCGATGATCACGGCTTTGATGTGCTGGTTGTGCAGGTATCGCTCGCCCATCGGACGCTCGTTACGCTCGTTCTCGTAACGGCGCTGGTCAAAATGCGGCAGCTCGGCCTCGACGCCATCGCGGATCTTGACGATGGTGAAGTCGGGCGTGGACTGCAGCACGGTACCGCTGATGAGGTCACCGATACGGCCGGAGAACTCCTCGTAGATCTGCTCACGAGCGGAGTTGCGCACGATGGCGTTGATCTCGGCCTTGGCGTGCTGGGCGGCGATGCGGCTCGTGTTCTTGGGGGTGACGTCGATCTCCTCGAACTCGGTGAAGTTGCCCTCCTCGTCCATGGAATCGTCGATCGGCTCCAGGCGGTAGACGTAAATCTTGCCGGTGGTGCGGTCGATGGTCACCTTGGCGCCCCACTCAAGATGCAGGATCTCGGCATAGCTCTTGGCGAGCGACTGCTCCAGGCGGTCGATCAGGTAGAGCTGGTCGATGTGCCTCTCCTGGCAAAGCTCCATCAGGGCGGACATCATGTCGGATGCTGCCATGTTAGTTTCCTTCCTTCGCGGGCTTGAAGTCATAGGTGGGCTTCAACTTGCACTTTTTAACATCACAGAAATCGAGGGTGACGGACTCGCCGTCCTCGAGCTCGAGGGTCACGTTCGTCTCGGTCGCGGCGGCAATCTTGCCGGAGTACTTGCGACGGCCCTCGGTGGCAGTGGAGGTGAGCTCACAGTCCTCGCCCACAAAGCGGGCAAAGTCGCGCGGGCGGCGCAGCGGGCGCGCCATACCCGGGCTCGACACCTCGAGCGTATAGCTCGAAGAAATGGGGTCGAGCTCCTCGATCACGTCGCCGACCCACTTGGTATTGGCCGTGACGTCGTTGAGCGACAGGCTCTGACCCTCGGCACCCTCGATACGCACACGCACGCAGGGGGCCTTGGTGGCGCCCACGAGCTCAACGTCGACAATGTCGACATCGTGCTGGGGAGCGACGGCCTCGAGCGCGTCGATGATCGCCTGCTCGGTCTTGGTCTTGACCATTGCGGCACCTCCATCCATACAAAAAAGAAGCGGGGCCGAAACCCCACTTCTTTCAATTACTACTTCATTTGCAAGCAAACTATACCAATACCTGCGAAAACGTGCAAGCGTCAAAGAAATTCGCAGGTCAGCGCGCCCACAGCTTCTCCACAAGAATAGGACAATTAGGCGAGGACTCCTGTGCGGTGCTCCCCAAAAGCCCCAAAACGGGCCATGCGTCCCAGCGCGCCGACCGAATCGGGCCCTATGGGCATTCCATCCCTGGGCACACATCGGCCAGACTAGAGCTGAGAGGCATTCTGTAGCGAGAAAGCCTGCCGCACGCATTGACCGTACAACCTTCCAGTATCTCTACGGCAAGGAGGCACCATGAAACGCCTAGGCACCCTCTGCGCGACCGCGCTCGTCGTCGCTGCCTGCTCGTTAGCGCTGGCGGGCTGCAGCAACGTCGATGGTAAAACCGGACCATGCGAGCCGGATCTCGGTAGCACCAAGGCCATCGAGAAAACGACGCCTTCGGATCGTTTCGACAAAATAGACGAAGATATCGTCGATCCCCAGGGTTTAGGTCCCGACCCTCAAGAACAGTTCCCCATCGACCTTGAGGCAGACGAGAACGTCCATGTTACCTGCGTGGGCAAGGACACGGATGGCTACGGCGACGCCGTGCTGGTCTTTGCGATAACAAACAACACCGATGTCGACATGATGTTTGGCGATGTCGATGCTTATGCCTACGTCAACGGTATCGTCCGCGACGTGCGCATGCGCCAGCCCGTCGCCGCAGGCGAAGAAACGACCGCAATGCTCACCTTTGTAGGCACCTTCGACGATCCGGACTTTGACGTGAACAACGACCTCAACGATATCTACCTCAACATCTGGATGTTCGAGGAGCAGACGGGCAACGTCTACTTTAGGGACCTGGTACACATTCCGTAGAGGATGACGCTCGGCACAAGTCAAGCAGGGCATATAACGCAAAACGAGGGACGACCCAATCGGATCGCCCCTCGTCTTTAGCACGTCAACAATGCACGTGGCGTTTACTTGACCACCAGGTTGACCAGCTTGCCGGGCACGCAGATGGCCTTGACGACCGTCTTGCCCTCGGTCCACTTGGCGACAGCAGCCTCGGCGGCAGCCTGCATTTCCTCGTTGGAGGCATCGCGGGCCACGTCAATGCGGCCACGGACCTTGCCGAGCACCTGGACGACGATCTGCACCGTGTCCTCGATGGACTCGGCCAGGTCGAACTCGGGCCAGGCGGCGGTGTAGGCGTTGCCCTCGCAGCCGAGCGCCTCGTGCCACAGCTCGTCGGCCCAGAACGGGCAGATGGGCGCCAGGACGCTCACGATGTCCTTGGCCACGCCGTAGCACAGGGCCTTGTCGCGGTCAGTGCCCTCGGTGGCGTTGAGGTAGGCGCTCGCCGCGTTGACGAGCTCCATGACGGCCGAGATCGCGGTGTTGAACTGGCCACGATCGAAGTCCTCGGTGCACTTGGCGATGGTGCGGTGACGCTCGCGATAGAGCTTCATCGCAGCCTCGTCGAGCACGGACTTGTCGAAGGCCACGCTGGCGTCACCCGACTGGACGAGCTGCCACACGATACGCCAGGCGCGCTTGATAAAGCGGTTGGCGCCCTCGACGGCCTTGGGATCCCAGTCGAAGTCCTTCTCGGGCGGGGCGATAAACAGGATCGCCAGACGCATGGTGTCGGCGCCGTAGGGCTCGATAACCGAGCTCGGGGGCACGACGTTGCCCTTGGACTTGGACATGGTGTCGCCGTTCTCGTCCTTGACCATGCCCTGGCACAGCAGGTTGGTGAAGGGCTCGTCAACGCTCAGCAGGCCCAGGTCGCGCAGCGCCTTGGTAAAGAAGCGGCTGTAGAGCAGATGCAGAATGGCGTGCTCGATGCCGCCGATGTAGTTATCGACGGGCATCCAACGGTCAGCCGCCTCGCGGGAGAAGGGCAGCTCGGTGTTGTGCGGATCGGTATAGCGCAGGTAATACCAGCTGGAGCAGGTGAAGGTGTCCATGGTATCGGTCTCGCGCTTGGCCGGGCGACCGCAGACCGGGCAGGTGGTCTCGTAGAAGTCCTTGCACTCGGCAAGGGTCTCGCCGGCGCCCAGGTCCAGGTTCTCCGGCAGCGTCACCGGCAGCTGATCCTCGGGCACGGGCACAATACCGCAGTGCTCGCAGTGGATGGCCGGGATGGGGTTGCCCCAATAGCGCTGACGGCTGATGAGCCAGTCGCGCAGGCGGAACTCGACCTTGCGACGACCGCAGCCCATGGCCTCGAGGTCGGCCACGATGGCAGCCTCGCCCTCGGAGTGCTTACCGCCGCGCATGCCGGTGTACTTGCCGGACTGGACGAGCGTGCCCTCGGCAGCGTGGGCGCAATCCCAGTCGACGGTCTCGGCATGGAAGGTATCGATGGTCTCGCCACTGGCCTCGACGGCAGCGCGATCGTCATCGTCCAAGATGATCGGCACGATCGGCAGGTCGTACTTACGGGCAAACTCAAAGTCGCGCTGGTCGCCGCAGGGAACGGCCATGACGGCGCCGGTGCCGTAGTCGGCAACAACATAATCGGCAACCCACACGGGAACCTTCTCGCCGTTGACGGGGTTCACCACGTAGCGGCCCGTAAAGGCACCGTGCTTCTCGAGGGTGCCCTGGGCACGCTCGACGGCAGAGATATGCTTGGAGTCCTCGATGATCTTAGTGACGGCCTCCTCGTACTCCGTGCCCTCGACGAGCTCGTGCAGACGAGCGTACTCGGGAGCCAAGACAAAGAAGGAGACGCCAAAGAGGGTGTCGGCACGCGTGGTGAAGACGGTGATCTTGCCCTCGTCGCCCTCGATGGGCTCGCCATCCTGGTCGCACAGGGTAAAGTCGACCTCGGCGCCCTCGGAGCGGCCGATCCAGTTGGCCTGCATCTGCTTGACGCGCTCGGGCCAGCCGGGGAGCTTCTCCAGGTCGTCGAGCAGCTCCTGAGAGTACTCAGTAATCTTGTAGTACCACTGCTCAAGGTCGCGCTTCTCGGGCTCGGTGCCGCAGCGCCAGCACTTACCCTCGGTGACCTGCTCGTTGGCCAGAACGGTCTTGCAGTTGGGGCACCAGTTGACCGGGTTCTTCTTGCGGTAGACCAGGCCCTTTTCCCACATCTTCTCAAAGATCCACTGACCCCAGCGGTAGTAGTCGGGGCTGCAGGTCTTGACCATGCGATCCAGATCGTAGGAGAAGCCCATGCGCTTCATCGTGGCGAGCGCCTGGTCCATGTTCTTATACGTCCAGGCGGCAGCCTGCGTATTGTGCTTGATGGCGGCGTTCTCGGCAGGCAGGCCAAAGGCGTCAAAGCCGATGGGGTGCAGCACGTCAAAGCCGCGCATGCGGGCCTGACGGGCCATGGCATCGCCGATGGTATAGTTGCGCGCGTGGCCCATGTGCAGGTCGCCCGACGGATACGGGAACATCTCGAGCACATACTTTTTGGGCTTGCTGTCGTCGGTGTCGACGGCAAAGAGGTTGGAGTCCTCCCAGGCCTTCATCCACTTGGACTCAATGGCCTGCGCGTCGTAGGCAGGGATCTCGTCCTTATGATCTGTGCAATCGCACATATCAGCTCCTTTAATCTTAGCTGGGGTCGGTCGGCTTAGCTTTATTCGCTACTGCGGACAGTCCTGCGCAAGACGAAGAGCACATTTAGTGCTCTTCTTTGCGTGCGGAACTTGTAGCGAACAAAGCTAAGCCGCCCGACCCTAAGGTTGACTCGACTGATAATAGCAAATACAACAAGCGAGATGCCTGCGACTTGCAGGCATCTCGCTTTATCTAAATAACGTGGTTGATGCTCAACCTTTGATATGCTGCTCTTACCTTATCGATAGGAAACACTCTGCTGGGAGTCTTTCACGACAACGTCGTGAGCGCCGCCTTCGACGATGGAGGTGGAGCTGACCAGCGTTAGGCGTGCCTTTTCCTGGAGCTCGGGGATCGAGAGGGCACCGCAGTTGCACATCGTGGACTTGACCTTGTAGAGCGTGCCGCCCACGCCGTCCTTGAGGGAACCGGCGTAGGGAACATAGGAGTCGACGCCCTCGACGAAGCTGAGCTTCGCGGCGCCGCCCAGGTCGTAGCGCTGCCAGTTGCGGGCACGCGCAGAACCCTCGCCCCAGTACTCCAGAACATTTCCAGCACACAAATAAAGCGAACTTC
>ENA-ORRO01002666-ORRO01002666.1-human-gut-metagenome-genome-assembly--contig:-NODE-2666-length-11031-cov-3.120353_pt1 | contig 11031 bp, 6 predicted proteins | sample MGYA00242176_ERZ509136 | MGnify/ENA primary metagenome ERZ509136 (study PRJEB26280, sample SAMEA2338644) | human gut metagenome | biome: human gut; feature: human-associated habitat; material: faeces... | reverse complement strand
CCGCCGACAACGGCGATGCGCTTGTGGGCAGACGCCAGCGCGGCGGTGTCAAAGCCGTTGCCGAGACCGACCAGCAGGTCCAGCTCCGTGCCCGGCGTCAGCGTGCTCAGCTGCGCCGTGCCTGCGCCCGCCACTTTGTAATACAGCGTCAGCGCGCCGTCACTCCAGCTGCACACCGACACGGGGCGGCGCAGAAAGCGTCCGGCAAGCCGGATGTCCACAAACTGCCCCGGCGCGGTGATCGCGGCGGTGTCCCCCATGAGACGCAGACGATACGTCCCGCGGGCGACGGGCGCGTTTTCCGCAATGGTGAAAACTCTCTGCTGCACGGCTTACTCCGCGTGGATCGTGGACACGGCCAGCGTCGTCTCCTCGAGCACGTCGAGCAGTACGCGCACCGTATCGAGCGAGGTAAAGACGGTCACGCCGTTTTCCACCGCGCAGCGCCGGATCGCGGCGCCGTCCTGCGCGTGGACGCTCGAATGGATGGAGCGGGTGTTGATGATGTAGCTGACGTAGCCGCTGCGGATGGAATCGAGGATCTCGTGGCTGCCGTCGCTGATCTTGCCGCGCACGCGCGTGCGGATGCCGAAGGACTTGAGGTAGGCAGCCGTGCCGGCGGTCGCCTCGATGTTAAAGCCCATCTCATAGAACCGGCGCACAAGCGGCAGGCCCTCGGGCTTGTCCTCATCGGCCAGCGTCACGAACACGGTGCCGTAGTTCTGCACGTTCATGCCGGAGGCCTGCAGCGCCTTGTACATGGCGCGCGAGAGCTTCTTGTCGTAGCCGATGGCCTCGCCCGTGGACTTCATCTCCGGGGAGAGGTAGGCGTCCAGCCCGTGGAGCTTGGCAAAGGAGAACACCGGCGCCTTGACATAGCAGCGCTCTTTCTCCGGCGGATACAGGTCGAAGATGCCCTGCTCCTTGAGGCTCGTGCCGAGGATGACGTTGGTGGCGATGTCCGCGAGCTGATAGCCCGTGGCCTTCGACAAAAACGGCACCGTGCGCGACGAGCGGGGGTTGACCTCGATGATGTAGACATGGTCGCTCTTATCGACGATGAACTGGATGTTATACAGTCCGACGATGCCGATGCCCAGACCGAGCTTCTTGGCATAGGTCAGGATCGTGCCCTTGACCTTGTCGGAGATGGAAAACGGCGGGTAGACGCTGATGGAGTCGCCGGAGTGGACACCGGTGCGCTCGACCAGCTCCATGATGCCGGGCACGAACACGTCTCTGCCGTCGCAGATGGCGTCGACCTCGACCTCGCGGCCGGAGATGTACTTGTCGACCAGCACGGGCTTGCCCTCGCCGGTGCGCACGGCATTCTGCAGATAGTGGCGCAGCATCTCGTCGTCGGCCACGATCTCCATGGCGCGGCCGCCCAGCACGAACGACGGACGCACCAGCACCGGATAGCCCACCGCGTGCGCCGCCTTGAGACCGTCGTCCAGATTCGTCACCGCCGCGCCCATCGGCTGCGGGATGTTCAGCTCGAGCAGCAGCTTTTCAAAGCAGTCGCGGTTTTCCGCGCGCTCGATCGCGGCGCAGTCCGTGCCGATGATCTGCACGCCGCGCGTCATGAGCGGCTGCGCCAGATTGATGGCCGTCTGGCCGCCGAGACTGGCGATCACCTGATTGGCCTGCTCCTCGTGCAGGATGTTCATGACGTCCTCGGGCGTGAGGGGCTCGAAATACAGCTTATCGGCGGTCGTGTAATCGGTGGAGACCGTCTCGGGGTTGTTGTTGATGATGATGGCCTCGTAGCCCGCGCGCCGGATGGTCTGCACCGCATGGACGGTGGAGTAGTCAAACTCCACGCCCTGACCGATGCGGATCGGGCCCGCGCCGAGCACGACGACCTTCTTCTTGTCCGAGCGGCGCGCCTCGCTCTTTGCGCCGGGGGCATAGGTGGAGTAGAAATAGGGGATGTAAGCGCCGGTGTGGCTGGTGTCCACCATCTTGTAGGCGGGGTAGAGCCCCAGCTGCACGCGCTGGGCATACACATCCTCCTCGCGCACGCCCCAGAGCCGCGCGATGTAGGGGTCACAGAAGCCCATCTGCTTGGCCTGCTTGAGCGTCTCTCCGTCGCCCTTGTGCGTGCAGAGCGTCTGCTCCATGTCCACGATGCCGCGGATGGTCTCGAGGAAGAACGGCGTGATCATCGTCAGCGCGGCGACCTCGTCCACGCTCGCGCCCAGACGCAGCAGCTGCGCGACGGCAAAGAGCCCGTCATCGCGGAACTGGCGCAGGTACTCGGTCAGCTCCGCCTTGGTCATGTTCTGGAACTTCGGCAGCCAGAGGTGCTGCGCGCCGATCTCCAGCGAGCGGACGGACTTGAGCAGGCACTCCTCGAGCGTGCTGCCGATGCCCATGACCTCGCCCGTGGCCTTCATCTGCGTGCCGAGCGTGTTGGCGGCGGTCGAGAACTTGTCAAACGGGAAACGCGGCAGCTTTGCGACCACGTAGTCCAGCGACGGCTCGAACGCGGCCGTCGTGTTGGCGACGGCGATCTCGTCGAGGTTCATGCCGACGGCGACCTTGGCCGTGACGCGCGCGATGGGATAGCCGCTGGCCTTGCTCGCCAGCGCCGACGAGCGGGAGACGCGGGGGTTGATCTCGATGAGGAAGTACTCCGAGGTCTTGGGGTTGAGCGCGAACTGCACGTTGCAGCCGCCCTGGATCTTCAGCGTGCGGATGATCTTGATCGCGCTGTCGTTGAGCATCTTCATGTCATGGTCGCTGAGCGTCATGATCGGCGCGACGACGGCGGAGTCGCCGGTGTGCACGCCCACGGGGTCGATGTTCTCCATGCCGCAGATGGTGATGGCGCGGTCGGACGCATCGCGCATGACCTCAAACTCGATCTCCTTATAGCCCTTGACGCTCTTTTCGATCAGCACCTGATGGATGGGCGAGAGCTTGAACGCCTGCATACCCAGCTCGACGAGCTGCGCCTCGTCGTCGGCAAAGCCGCCGCCCGTGCCGCCGAGCGTGAACGCCGGGCGCAGCACGACCGGATAGCCGATGGCAGCGGCCGCGGCCTTGGCCTCCTCGAGGTTGTAGGTGATCTGCGACGGGATGACCGGCTCGCCGATGCTCTGGCAGAGCTCCTTGAACTGCTCGCGGTCCTCGGCGCGGCGGATGCTGTCGCTGTCCGTGCCGAGAAGCTCGACCTGGCACTCCTTGAGCACGCCCTTCTGCTCGAGCTGCATCGCCAGATTCAGGCCGGTCTGGCCGCCGATGCCCGGGACGATCGCGTCCGGACGCTCCTTGCGCAGGATACGCGCCACATACTCCAGCGTCAGCGGCTCCATGTACACCTTGTCCGCGACGGAGGTATCCGTCATGATCGTGGCGGGGTTGGAGTTGACGAGGATGACCTCGTACCCCTCCTCCTTGAGCGACAGGCACGCCTGCGTGCCGGCATAGTCAAACTCGGCAGCCTGGCCGATGACGATCGGGCCGGAGCCGATGATCATAATTTTCTTCAGATCCGTTCTTTTGGGCATGTGATTTCCTCCTCAGTACGTAAAAGGTTCTGTATGTGATGTATTTTTGTATGTAGGTGTAAGGCGCTCAGACCTGTGCGTCCTGCCAGACGACGGCGCCGCCGCAGACGTTGCGCACGCACCGCCCGTAGACCGTCTGTCCGGCGAAGGGCGTGCTCTTTCCCATGGAGCAAAACTGCGCCGGGTCGATGCGGTACTCCGTGTTCAGGTCCCAGACGGCATAATCGTCCGCGCGCAGCGGGAAGCCGAAGCGCTTTCGGGGGTTGACCGCCATGAGCTCCACAAGCTTGTCGAGCGTCAGCACGCCGGTGCGCACAAGGTGGGTATAGAGCACGGGAAACGCCGTCTCAAGGCCGACGATGCCCATGGCGCTCCCGGCGAGGCCCTTGGCCTTTTCCTGCGCGCTGTGCGGCGCGTGGTCGGTCGCAATCATGTCCACCGTGCCGTCGAGGATGCCCTCGAGCAGCGCGTCCCGGTCTGCCTGCGTGCGCAGGGGCGGGTTCATCTTGAAGCTGCCGTCCTCGCGCAGGTCGTCCTCGGTCAGCACGAGGTAGTGCGGTGCGGTCTCGCAGGTGACGTCCAGCCCCTGCGCCTTCGCCCGGCGGATGAGCGCCACGCTCTCCTTGGTGGACACGTGGCACATATGATAGGCGCAGCCTGTCTCGCGCACCAGCTCGAGATCGCGCTCCAGCTGCCGCCACTCGCTCTCACTGCTGATGCCCTTGTGCCCGTGGGCGCGGGCATACGCACCGTCGTGGATATAGCCGCCGTGCAGGAGGGTGTTGTCCTCACAGTGCGCGGCGATGAGCTTGCCGAGACTTGCCGCCTTGCGCATCGCGGCGCACATCACGTCCGCATCCTGCACGCCGCTGCCGTCGTCGGAAAAGCCGGCGACGTAGGGCGCGAGCTGCTCCATGTCCGCAAGCTCCCTGCCGCCGCGGTGCGCGGTGATCGCACCGTAGGGCGTCACATCGATGACCGCATCCGTGCGGATGCGCTCCAGCTGGGGAGCAAGCGTCTGCAAACTGTCCGGCGCCGGATCCAGATTGGGCATGGCGCACACGCGGCTGTATCCGCCGTGCGCCGCAGCAAGCGTGCCGGACGAAATGGTCTCCTTATAAGAAAAACCCGGCTCACGGAGATGTACATGCACATCTACGAAACCAGGTAATACCACGAAAGAAGAAATATCAAGTTCGTCACCGGCAATGCTGCCGCTGCCAAGAAAAACAGAATCACGGTTGCCGGAAAAAAGATCCCACCCAAATGCCTGCATATTCTCTGCGGCCGCAACCATTTTTCCTCGCCTCATTTCTGCCGAATCGCAAATTTTTGATATAATATCACAAAAACGCTCGGTCTGTCAACAAATCCGGCGGCTTTGCGCGCCGTCTTTTTGCACGAAAAATTCCGTCATTTTCCGTCCCGCGTTGACACGCATCTCTGCGCCAGGAACCGGATACAGACAGACACGGCGGCGCGCCCGTTTGGGCGCGCCGCCGTGTGCTTCAGAGCAGTTTCAGGATCCCGTCGCCGTAGTCGGCGCAGGTCGCGCCGTCCGGCTGCCCGGTGATGACGACCGGGCAGGCGTTGAGCGCCGCCTCAAGCCGGTCGGCCGCAGCCGCGCGGCCGATGTGCCGCAGCAGCATGACCTCCGCACGCAGGATGCTCTGGGGATTTGCGTAGTCGCCCATGCCGCGCTCGATCATGCGCGGGGCCGAGCCATGGATGGCCTCGAACATGGCGTAGCGGTCGCCGATGTTGGCGCTGCCCGCCGTGCCGACGCCGCCCTGCAACTGCGCGGCCTCATCGGTGATGATGTCGCCGTAGAGGTTCGGCAGCAGCAGCACCTGAAACTGCCCGCGCACCCGCTCGTTGACGAGGTTCGCCGCCATGATGTCGATATAGTAGTCATCGACGGTGATCTCCGGATAGTCGGCGGCCACCTCGTGGCAGAGGGCGGTGAACTTGCCGTCGGTCTTTTTGAGAATGTTCGCCTTCGTGACGACGGTCACGCGCGTTTTGCCGCTGCGCCGGGCGTAGTCAAACGCCGCGCGGGCGATGCGGCGCGTGCCGGGGTCGGTCGTGACCTTGAAGTCCACGGCCATGCTGGGCAGCTCCACGCCGCGGCTGCCGAGGGCGTACTCGCCCTCCGTGTTCTCGCGGAAGAACGTCCAGTCGATGCCCTGCTCGGGAATGGCCACGGGGCGGACATTCGCGTAGAGGTCGAGCGCGCGGCGCAGCTTCACGTTCGCGCTCTCGAGCCCACCGCCCATGGGCGTCGTGGTCGGGCCCTTGAGCAGCACGTCGCAGGCCAGAATTTCCTCCAGTACATCGTCCGGCACCGCCTGATTGCAGGCCAGCCGGTTTTCGATCGTGAGGCCGCGGATGCGCCGCAGGGCGATGCTGCCGCGCGCGATCTCATCCGCGAGCAGCGCCTCGAGCACGCGCACCGCCTGCTCCATGATGATCGGGCCGATGCCGTCCCCGTCCACGAGGCCGATGGTCACGGTCGCCTTGTTCGTATAATCCACCTGCTCGGCGGTCATGCCCGCGACGCGGGTCTGCTGCTCGGTGAGCAGGGTGCGAAACGCCGCACAGGCGCGGTCGATATCGTTCATAGCGCATGCTCCTTTGTATAGTTGAGCAGTCCGCCGGCGAGCAGGATGGCCTGCTGCCGCTCGGTGAGGCTGCACACGACGGGGTAAGCCTTGCCCGTGGCCGTGTCCGTGAGGGTGAGCGCTCCCGCCGCCATACCGGCGCGGATGTTGTCGATGCGCAGGTGTGCGCCCTGCGGCAGCGCGTCATAATCGGCGGGGTCGGCAAACGTCAGCGGCAGGATGCCGGCGTTGATGAGATTTGCCGCATGGATGCGCGCGAAGCTCTTGGCCACGACGCAGCGGATGCCCAGATACATCGGCACGAGCGCCGCGTGCTCGCGCGACGAGCCCTGCCCGTAGTTGCTGCCGCCGACGATGATGCCGTCTCCGGCGGCCTTGGCGCGCGCCGGGAAGGTCGGATCGCAGACCGTGAAGCAAAATTCCGACAGCTTCGGGATGTTCGAGCGATACGGCAGGATCTTCGAGCCCGCAGGCATGATGTGGTCGGTCGTGATGTTGTCGCCCACCTTGAGCACGAGCTCCGCCGCAAGCGAGTCGGCAAAGGGCTTGCTGCGCGGGAAGGGGCGGATGTTCGGCCCGCGCAGGACCTCCACCGTGTCCGCCTCCGCCGCCGGCGCGGGCGGCAGCACGGCGCGGTCGTCGATGCGGAAGCTGTCCGGCAGCGTGACGGCGGGCATTTCGCCGAGGGTCTGCGGGTCGGTGATGCAGCCTGTGAGCGCGGCGGCGACCGCCGTCTCCGGAGAGACGAGGTAGACCTGCGCGTCCTTCGTGCCGCTGCGGCCGAGGAAGTTGCGGTTGAACGTGCGCAGACTCACGCCGCCGGAGTTGGGCGAGAAGCCCATGCCGATGCACGGGCCGCAGGCACACTCGAGCAGGCGCGCGCCGCTGGCGAGGATGTCCGTGAGCGCGCCGCAGTCGGAGAGCATGGTCAGCACCTGCTTCGACCCCGGCGAGATGGACAGGCTCACGCCCGGGGCGATGGTCCTGCCGCGGAGCAGGGCTGCGACCTTGAGCATATCGAACAGGGACGAATTCGTGCACGAGCCGATGCAGACCTGATCGACCTTCGTGCCCGCGAGCGTTGCGACCGGGACGACGTTGTCCGGGCTGTGCGGGCAGGCAATCATGGGCTGCAGCGTGTTGAGATCGATGTCGATAATGCGGTCATACTGTGCGTCCGGGTCGCTCGCGAGGGGGGTGAAGTCCGCCTCGCGCCCCTCGGCAGCGAGGAAGGCACGCGTCACGTCGTCCGACGGGAAGATGGACGTCGTCGCGCCGAGCTCGGTGCCCATGTTCGTGATCGTGGCGCGTTCGGGCACGGACAGCGCCGCGATGCCGGGGCCGCCCCACTCGATGATCGCGCCGACGCCGCCCTTGACCGACAGGATGCGCAGCAGCTCGAGGCTGATGTCCTTGGCCGTGACATAGGGCTGCAGCGTGCCGGTGAGGTTGACCTTGAACATTTTCGGCATGGTGATGTAGTACGCGCCGCCGCCCATGGCGACCGCGACGTCCATGCCGCCCGCGCCGAAGGCCAGCATGCCGATGCCGCCGCCGGTGGGCGTGTGGCTGTCCGAGCCGATGAGCGTCTTGCCCGGCTTGCCGAAGCGCTCAAGGTGCACCTGATGGCAGATGCCGTTGCCGGGGCGCGAGAACCGGACGCCGTGCTTTGCGGCCACGGTCTGGAGGTAGCGGTGGTCGTCCGCGTTTTCAAAGCCGGACTGCAGCGTGTTGTGGTCGACGTAGGCCACGCTCAGCTCGGTCTTGACGCGCGCGATGCCCATCGTCTCGAACTCGAGATAGGCCATCGTGCCGGTCGCGTCCTGCGTGAGCGTCTGGTCAATGCGCAGGGCGATCTCGCTGCCGGGGGTCATGTCGCCGTGCAGCAGATGTGCGCGGATGATTTTTTGAGCCAGTGTCTCACCCATGGAGATCCATCCTTTCGATCATACTTTTCTTTGCGTGGATCGTGTGTTCGGTCGTGAGCGCGGCGGCCGCATCGGCATCGCCCGCGGCGATGGCCTCATAAATGGCGCGGTGCTCTTTGACCACCTGTGCCGTGCGCTTGGCGTCGGCAATGGACGCCTTGCGGTAGCGGCGGGTCTTGCGGTGCAGCGGCACGAGCGTGTCGCTGATGACGGCGTGGCCGCTCATGTCGCAGATGATATCGTGAAACTGGTCGTCCATCTCGCGCAGGTGCTCGGCGTCGCGCTTTTCAAAGTAAAACTCCTGCAGGTCCAGAATGTGCTGCAGGCGCGCAAGGCCGTCGGGCGAAGCGTTTTTCGCCGCGTAGTACGACGCGAGCCCCTCGATCTTGCAGCGGATGTCCATGATGTCCACCAGATCCTCGGCCGTGATGCCGAGCACGACCGTGCCCTTGCCGGTATCGGCGATGAGGTGCTCCTGCTCGAGCCGGCGCAGCGCCTCGCGGATGGGCGTGCGGCTGACGTTGAGCTGCTCGACGAGCCGGAGCTCCGTGAGCACCTCGCCGCGCGGGTAAACGCCCTGTATGATGTCGGATTCCAGCCGCTCAAACACCTGATCGGCCAGCGTAACAGTACGGAAATCTTTCATGCTGCACCTCCTGTCAGACCTGCGCGAAGCGGCCGGGCGCCAGCTCCGCGATCTTGGCGTTGAGCTCCTTGGCCGAGATGACGGTCTGGCGGCCGTCCTCGTATTCCGCGTCCACCCAGCCCTTGAGCGCAAGCACGAGCGGGTCGCGCTTGTCGATCTGCGCATCCCCGGTCAGGCGGTAGTTCTGGTTGATCCAGTAGGCGATGCCCGCGAGGCCGGAGGTCTTGCCGACCTGCACGGACGCCGGGCGGTTGAGGAGCTTTTCGGTGTCGAAGATCGTGTAGATCTCGGCGTCCTTGAGCAGACCATCGGCGTGGATGCCGGCGCGCGTGGCGTTGAAGTCGCGCCCGACGAACGGCGTCATCGGCGGGATGTCATAGCCGATCTCGTGCTGGAAATAGTCCGCGATCTCGGTGATGACGGTCGGGTCCATGCCGTCGAGCGAGCCGCGCAGCGACGCGTACTCGAACACCATCGCCTCGAGCGGGATGTTGCCCGTGCGCTCCCCGATGCCGAGCAGGGAGCAGTTGACCGCGCACGCACCGTAGAGCCACGCAGTCGAGGCATTGACGACCGCCTTGTAAAAATCGTTGTGCCCGTGCCATTCGAGGCACTCGCTCGGCACGTCGGAATACTGCTGCAGACCGTAGATGATGCCGGCCACGCTGCGCGGCAGCGCCGCCTCCGTGTAGGGGATGCCGTAGCCCATGGTGTCGCACGCGCGGATCTTGACCGGGATGCCCGCCTGCCGCGAGAGCTTTTGCAGCTCGTTGACAAACGGCACGACAAAGCCGTAAAAATCGGCGCGCGTGATGTCCTCCAGGTGGCAGCGCGGGACGACGCCGGCCTCAAACGCGTCGGCCACGGTGGCGAGGTAGTAGTCCATGGCCTGACGGCGCGTCATCTTCATCTTCTTGAAGATGTGGTAGTCGCTGCAGCTGACGAGGATGCCCGTCTCGCGGATGCCGAGGTCGCGCACGAGGCGGAAATCCTCCTTCGTCGCGCGGATCCACGTCGTGATCTCCGGGAACTTCAGCCCCAGCTCCATGCACTTTTCGAGTGCCTCGCGGTCTTTCTTGCTGTAGATGAAAAACTCCGTCTGCCGGATGATGCCGTACGGCCCGCCGAGCCGGGAGAGATACTTATAGATATTGACGATCTGGTCGACCGTGTACGGCTCCACGGATTGCTGCCCATCGCGCAGGGATGTGTCCGTGATCCAGATCTCCTCGGGCATGTTCATCGGCACGCGCCGGTGGTTGAACGGCACCTTCGGCACCATGCCCTGGGTGTAAATGTCGCGATGGAGGTTGGGTTCCGCTACATCCTGAAGCGAATATTTATACGCATTCTGCTCCAGCAAATTCGTCTTTCCGGATATTTCAAGCATGGCAGTGGGGCTCCTTTCTGTTACTTTGTATTATTGTATACAATTATACACACAATCGTGCCGTTGTCAACGCGCAAATGTTCACAATATTCCGCTTGCTTTTCGGGCGGATGCTGGTATAATACGAAATCGTTCAAAATTGAACTATTTTCAGGAGGTGACCGCCGTGCTTACCGCATCGCAGGTCTATACGTACACGCGCCGCATCCTCGACGCCTACACCGTCGTCATGCAGCCGCTGAGCGCGGAGCTGGACATGGCACCCAACGCCGTGGACATTCTGCTGTTTCTGGCCAACAATCCGGGGCTGGACACCGCGCGCGATATCTGCACATACCGCCGGCTCAAGCCGGGCATCGTGTCGTTTCACGTCGACAAGCTCGTGCGCGAGGGATATCTGCTGCGCGCACGCGACCCCGGCGACCGGCGGCGCTGCCGCCTCGTGTGCACGGACAAGGCCGCGCCCATCATCGCGCGCGGGCAGGCCCTGCAGGAGCAGTTCATCGCGCAGATGTCCGCGGGCGTCGCGCCCGACGCGCTCGAGACGTTCCAGCGCTGCCTGACGGCGTTCGCGCAAAATCTGGACCACATCGCATATGGGGAGGAACTCTGAATGCAGCAGGACAAAACATTTCTCGGCACGGAGCCGATCGGACAACTTCTGCGCCGGCTCGCGATCCCGACGGTGATCGCGCAGCTGGTGAACATGCTCTACAACATCGTCGACCGCATCTACATCGGCCACATTCCGGAAGTGGGCAGTCTCGCGCTGACGGGCGTGGGCGTGTGCCTGCCAATCATTCTGATCGTGTCGGCCTTCGCGTGCTTCACGGCCTCGGGCGGCGCGCCGCGCGCGTCGATCTACATGGGGCGCGACGATATGGACAGCGCCGAAAAGACGCTCGGCGGCTGCTTCGCGCTGCAGATCGGC
>ENA-ORRO01002663-ORRO01002663.1-human-gut-metagenome-genome-assembly--contig:-NODE-2663-length-11033-cov-17.805520_pt1 | contig 11033 bp, 11 predicted proteins | sample MGYA00242176_ERZ509136 | MGnify/ENA primary metagenome ERZ509136 (study PRJEB26280, sample SAMEA2338644) | human gut metagenome | biome: human gut; feature: human-associated habitat; material: faeces... | reverse complement strand
CATGGCAAAATCCTGAGCAACTTTTTGTTGCTCAGGTACTTATAAATAAAGTTAAGTCAAAGTGTTGCGGAATTAAGGTTGATTTCGTAATTAGGCTCATTCTTATAAGTATTATCCATATTACGCTTCAGGTCCAAGACATTGCGAACGGTGGTCAAAGCTATCGTCTTCAGACATCGGCGCACTTCCTTGAGATACTTATATTTGCGAGTTTCATTATTTTCCTTGAGATAATAGTCTATATTCTCATTCAAGACAGAGATATAATCACGTACCGAAGAAACATTGATTTCCTCATTCACTTCCAGTACATCCTCAAAGAATTTCTGATACACGTCCTCCATCTCCAGACAGTCGCCCGTATCACGAATCACCCCATTCTCTATCAGGAATCGGATTCGTTCCTCCTTGTATTCAGTCATTTCCAGAGCATAGTCATAACGAAACTGAAGGGAATGTCGCTTCGCAAACATTTCCTTCAGCAAGACCTTTTCACGGTCTATAGTTCTTATCAATTCATCTATAGAGCGAAATGTACCCATGGACATTTGTTTTAAATTCTCATTCTACTATCTTCACCTCGAATGGAGTATGAGTCATAGAAGAAATAATCTTCAGCACTTTGTACTTGTCCTTAACTTGTGATGGAACGGTAAGCCATTCTCCCGTTGAAAGCTGAACCTGGCTTGCCGATTTTCTTTCTTTTGTAACAACAGGGTTTCCTGCTATTTGCAAATTTGTCTTCTTCACCTTCTCTAAACCAACGCATCTGATAGTATCAAGAAAAACATGTCGATGGTCGTTGCTGCAAACAACAAAACCATCTGCGAAAACTACCCTTAACTGAGCCTTCTTCTTGTAAACTTTTCGTTTGCCATCATTCTTCTCTGATGCAAGAGATTCAAAATCACCAAGTTCTATCTTCACACTCATTCCCAACTGAAGAAAGATAGATTTCAGCTGCATATATTTTTGTTTCGTATCACTCTGAGCCATCAGATACCAACCACACCCGGGCTTTATCTCCTTAGTCCATTCTGCATATCGAGGAGCAACATCCCGAGAGACCAAAGGTACATGGCACACTTCCATTCCCAAAGCAGCCACTCGCTCCACACCGATTTTATCAATCACTTGCATCATCGTAATCGTAGCACTCACGTCGCAAACAATGGTACCATCAGCAAAACTAACCTTCAAACGTTGCCTCTTGCCACGAACTCGGAGTTTTTCATCTATTGGCATAGAAACATTCACTGCTTTACCTGCTCGTACAGCCTTTTCCATCTTCTGTCGGGCATTCTCTTCCAACTCCTCAAAATACAATTGCTTCTCACTTTTCTTCTTGACAGGAGTTTCTTTATTCTGCTCAACAGGCAGCAATTCATCCCCTTTCGATGAAACATCTTCAAAGAATGAATCATCGAAAAGCGACATTTCCTGATATTGTAATTGTTTTTTCTTTGCCATAACCGATTTGCTTTGGAATGACAAAGATAAGCAAAATCGCCCAAAATGCCAAATATTTCATTCTTTTTATAAGGTTTATCAAAAAACTTCGTATTATTGAATTTCACGAAACATGTAACATAAAACATGAAACAAACATAAGACATGAAGAAAAAGACTTCTTCAAACGCTACAACTTACCTGCCATCAGCAGTGTAAGTCTTGCCCTCAAGACACTACTCAACAAGGAATTCGTATATAAGAGTCATAACGGTAACATCTATGACTGCTTCTTTGGAATGTGGCTGAGAAAAAAAATAATTTGTTTTAACAATGATTTTCTTTACTGTATTGCAAAATATCCGTACCTTTGCAGCGTGAAAACATTCAATTTGCACCACTATGATTATAGAAGAAATTATTAAGTATAATGAGCAATTCGTAGCCAGCAAGGGTTACGAGAAGTATCTTACGAGCAAATACCCAGACAAGAAACTTGCCATCCTTTCCTGTATGGACACCCGTCTGACAGAGCTTCTGCCTGCTGCCTTGGGATTGAAGAATGGAGATGCCAAGCTCATCAAGAATGCGGGCGGACTGGTTATCAGTCCATTCGACTCTGCCATGCGTAGCCTCCTGGTTGCCATTTATGAACTGGGTGTAGAGGAAATCATGGTCATCGCCCACTCCAACTGTGGTGCCTGCCACATGAACGGCCAGCAGATGAAAGAATTGATGCTCAAGCGTGGAATCCATCAGGATGTTATCGATACCATCGGACTTTGCGGCATTAATCTTGACCATTGGCTGGAGGGATTCCACGACACAGAGGACTCTGTCAGAAATACAATCAATACAATCCGAACTCACCCTCTCGTACCCCAAAATGTCAATCTGCATGGCTATATCATCGATTCCCAGACAGGCAGACTGACAGAAGTGAGATAGATGTATTCTTCCTGATTGGCCAAGTTATTACTCCCCATGGTCATTCGGGAAGTTACCAGTTAATGAAAACATGCTTTTTTAGAAAAATCTATCTGGTATTTCATAGAGATTCCATCCATTGCTGAGCATCTGCTGCACTCTGAAAATGAAGAGTCTCACCATTCTTATATTCTTGACGAGCTTCATCAATATCTTTTTGCAGTTTTATAGAAATTCTATTATTTTTGGCATAGACATCATCCCCTTCCTTGCTATTGACAAGGAAAGTTTTAATTCTCTCAAGTATATCTCACTTCTCTTTTCCGTATATTCCCCACATATTCAGCCTTCTATTAAGCCACAGGTTGGTCATCTATTATGACCAACGTCGGTCGTCTATTATGCCCCCAAAAGGGAATAAGAAGTGAAAAGAACAGCAAAAATCTATAAAATATCTGTTTCTTTTGGTAGAGTCTTTAAATAGCCGTATCTTTGCACCATAAAAACAGCAACAAGATGGCAAAGATATTGATTATAGAAGACGATTTGGCATTTGGAACCATGATTCAGACATGGCTCAGAAAGAAAGGTTTCGAAGTAGAGAAAGCCACATCGGTTGGTGCTGCCTTGAGGTTGTTGCAGGAAGACAGCCAGCGCGATCTGATTCTCTCTGACCTCAGACTTCCCGACCACGACGGACTCACCACACTGAGATGGCTCCACAAGCAGGGCCTTCACATTCCCTTTATCGTCATGACAAGCTATGCAGAGGTGCAGAATGCTGTGCTCGCCATGAAATCGGGAGCCAATGACTATGTGGCTAAACCGTTTCATCCCGACATACTGTTAGAGAAAATCAACGAAGCTATCAAGCTGTCAGCCTCATCGGCACCTGTTCCGGCAAACTCTCCTGCCACACCGACTCAACAAGAAACCCCTCAGCAAACTACCACACAGCCCGACGAAGACGAGGCGCCCAAATACATAGAAGGCAAGAGTGAAGCCTCGCAACAGCTATATAAATATGTGTCACTCGTAGCACCTACCCCTATGTCGGTACTGATACTCGGAGCAAGCGGCACAGGCAAGGAATATGTGGCGCATCGCATACACGAATTGAGCAGCCGTGCCGACAAGCCCTTCTTCGCCATAGACTGTGGAGCCATACCAAGAGATGTAGCTGCATCCGAATTCTTCGGTCATGTGAAAGGCGCCTTTACTGGAGCCGAACAAGACAAGAAGGGAGCTTTCGAAGTAGCCAACGGAGGAACGCTTTTCCTCGACGAGATGGGAAACCTGAGCTATGATGTGCAGGTGCAACTGCTTCGTGCCCTGCAGGAGAGAAAGATAAGACCCGTGGGAGGAACTAAGGAAATCGACATCGATATCCGACTGGTGTGCGCCACCAACGAAAACCTGGCACAGAGAGTGGCTGAGGGACAGTTCCGCGAAGACCTCTTCCACCGCATCAACGAGTTCACCATCTATATGCCCGAACTGAAAGACCGCGGCACAGACCTCTTCCTCTTCGCCAACCTCTTCGTCAAGCATGCCAACAAGGAGTTGGGACGGCACGTGCTCGGGTTCGACGACAAGGCTTCAGAGATGATTGCCTCGTACAGCTGGCCCGGCAACCTGCGCGAACTCAACAACGTGATGAAGCGTGCCACCCTGCTGACCAAGGGAAACTATATCGGCAGGACTGAACGCCAGCAGAGCATAAGTCATCTGCAACAACCCACAGAGACCTTGACTTTGCGGGATGAGCAAACTGAGTTGCAACGCATAGAGGCTGCCCTGAAAACCGCCAATGGCAACAAGAGCAAGGCTGCCCAACTGTTGGGAGTGGACAGAAAAACCCTCTACAACAAAATCAAGAAATATAATCTGTAGACCTCTGCAACTTCCTATAACACATAGCAAGGGCGGACTGTAAATCCAATGGGGTTCATAGTCCGTCCTTGCTGTATGATAGCTTTTCTATCATGTCCCGACATCCTGTGCCAAATCCCCATTCCCCAATAGAGTTCCACAACTTTTTGGGGAATTATTCCACACTCTTTCCACACTTTCCACACATCCCCACTTTTTGGCACAACCATTCCAATCACTGATTATCAAGCACTTAGCAAAATTTCTTCATTTTTGGCACGCTGATTGTGATATTAGATAGTGAACTCGCAAACGAACTGAATGTTCAACAAGAGTTTCAACAGAGAATATAAACAAAAATAAAATATTAACAATTTAAAACATTACAATTATGAAGAAGTTATTTTTCGCAGTTATCGCAGCAGCATTCGTTTTCGTATCAGCAAACAACGTATTTGCAAGTAACAAAATGATCAGCACATCAGCTTACGAGCCAACTGACACAGTAGCACCAGCCGAGACTCCTGCTCCAACAGAGACTCCAGCTCCTGCTGACACAACAAATACTCCAGCCGACTCAACAGCAGAACAGGCTCAGTAAACCGCTCCATCTTCAAAAAACAGTATACATGCAGCTTTTAAAATGAAAATATCTTGTCTTCTCTTCCGAAGGCAAGATATTTTTTTGTATTTTTGCACCATGATAAAAAACAATATTCCTCTCAAAGTAGCCTTAGGATATGCTGCCGTAGCCGTGGTGATGGCCCTGGCAGTAGCGCTCGTATACAGCAACACGCAGTCTATCCTGAACATCGACAAGGCTTCACGTGACTATACCGACAAGCGCAATATGGCCGACAGCCTGGTGTACAGCCTGCTCGATGTGAGCAACAACGAACGTTCCATCTATATGGAGACATCGGGAAACTGGGAGGAACTCAACCACTCCATCTCAGAAGCCAAGGTGCAAGCACTCAAACTCAAGGCGCTGGAAAAGGACTCCCTGCAGAAAGCACGCATGGACACCCTCGTCAGTCTGCTCAACCTGAAACAAGTCAACCTGAAGCAACTCCGGAGAGTGTTGATAGCCAACAATCATGAGAGCTTTCTTCACGAAAAGGTGAGCAATCTGAGCAGCGGAAAAGACTCGGTAGTGGTGCACCCCAAGACTGCACAAACCCATGAGAACAAAAGGACAACCGTTGAGGTGGTGAAGACCCGAAAAGGCTTCTTCCGCCGACTCGCCGACGCCTTCAAGAAAGGCGCCACCGACACCATAGCCATACACAATGATGTCAACCAAACTACAACCGACTCGATTTCCACACCTGTCGACATCGCCGGAGAGGTGGCACAGGTGCTGTCGCAGATAGGACAGGAAGACAAACAGAACACACAGAAGAAGGAGAAAGCAGTAAACAAAAAGGTGAGCGACCTGCAGAAAGTGAGCGACCTGCTTTCCGAACGTACTTCCCACTTGCTCAACACCATCCGCCAAAGCGAGATGCTGTCCATGCAGCAGGCTTTAGGCAAAGCGCTGAATGCCCGCCGTTCACTCCTGTGGCAGATCACCCTTATGGCTTTGCTTGCCATGACCGCCGCCGTAGTCTTGCTGTGCTACATCTTCAAAGACACCAAAAAGGAACGCATCTATCGTGAGAACTTGGAAGAGGCCAACACCGAGATTCAGCGCATCATGAACCAACGCGAAAGACTCCTTCTTACCATCACCCACGACATCAAGGCTCCCGTGGCTTCCATTTCGGGCTTCATCGACCTGATGAGAGCACATGTGAGCGACGAGAAAGGCATAAACTATATCGACAACATAGCCAGCTCTGCCAGCCATCTGTCAAGATTGGTGGCCTCGCTCCTCGACTATCACAAATTGGAGAACGGACTGCTGGAACTCCATCCCTCCAGTTTCTCGCCAGCCTCGCTCATTCAGCAATGCATCGAAGGCATGAGGATGCAGGCAGAGAAGAAGAACCTGGTGTTAAGTTCCTCTTATCAGGATAAGGCTGCCGAGCTGCAAGGATTAGCAGCCGATGCCGCAATCACCTATCAGGCAGATGCTTTCCGCATCCGTCAGGTGTTGGACAACCTCATCAGCAACGCCATCAAGTACACCGTGAAAGGAAATGTTACCGTCACTGCCCTCGTCAAGCCAACCCCATCGGCAGGCATCTGCCACCTTATTATAAAGGTAGAGGATACGGGCATGGGCATGACTTCTGAGGAATGTCGAAAAGTGTTCCAGGCTTTCACACGTCTCAAGGACGCACAGGGCATAGAAGGCACAGGCTTGGGACTGTCCATCACCCATGAACTCGTCACTCTCTTAGGCGGACAGATCAGTCTGCAATCAGAGAAAGGCATCGGCTCCACCTTTACCATCATCCTTCCTATCAGGCAGAATCCTCCTTCCGTTCAGGAAGCATCGATGGGCGAAGCTGCCGAAAAGCAGCCGGCAAATATCAGTGCCGTGGGCACAGAACTGTCATCAGCGAACCAGCAGCCCCTTGCCAACCATAAGATTCTGATCCTCGACGACGACCGTCTGCAGCTGCAACTGCTCCAGGAGATGTTGCACCGCAAGGCCAATGACGACTGGCAAATATTTGCCTGTCAGCATGTTACCGAGGCGCTTACCATTCTGCACAACGAGCAGCCCGCCCTGATGCTGATGGATATAGAAATGCCAGAGATGAACGGAACGGAGATTATCCGCATGATCAATCACAGACACATGAAGGTGATTGCCATGACAGCCCACGACATCAGCATCAAGGAAGAACTGACGGAGGCTGGCTTCGACGACTGCCTGTTCAAGCCCATCCGTCCTGAAGCCTTAGAGAGTTTGTTGGCTCCTGCTGCCCGAGAAGCTGCTACAGAAGAGCCTGCCGCAGAAGAAACAACTGCAGAAGAGCCTGCAGCCGATGTATCTGTCCGTGAAAGGCTGTCTTCACTTTTGATCTTTGCCGGAGGCGACAAGGAAGCGGAGATGGAGATTGTGAAAACTGTGACGGCAGAAATAGAAACTTACCAGGAATCGTTGAACAAGTATCTGCCTGCTGCCGAAAAGGAAGAAGAGAAACAGGAGGACAATACACAGGCTATACAGGTGGAAGTCAGCCAGGAGGACAAGCAGAATGTGGCAAGAATCGCCCACAAACTGCAACCCATAGCCCAGATGATGCAGGAGGAATGTCAACAGCAGTTGCAGGCTCTCTCGCCCGAGCACATCGGCGAACAGGAAGACAAAAAAATCCGAGCATACATCCAGGCCGTCTTCGACGACTTAGGAAATATGCTCGGAGAGTTGAGAAATATTCTTTCTGAGTAATCGTTCTTACAGTTCCACATTGTCTATGTGGAATTTCATCAGTCCGGCAGGCACCTTCACCATGACCTCATCGCCGGCTTTCTTGCCCAAGAGAGCCTGTGCGATGGGCGACTTGATAGAGATTTTTCCACTATGAAGGTCTGCCTCGTGAGGATTCACTATGGTGTAAGTCATGCTGCACTTATTGGCCACATTGGTAATCTTCACCTTGCTCAACAGTCCCACCTTGTCGCTTTGCAGTCGCGACTTGTCTATTACGCGGGCATTCTCCAGAATCTTCTGCTTGAAACTGATTCTGCTTAACAGCTTGCCCTGCTCTCGCTTGGCAGCATGATACTCAAAGTTCTCGCTGAGGTCGCCCTTGTCGCGTGCCTCGGCTATGGCGTCACGCACAGCAGGCAGTTCCACCTTTACCATGTGTTGAAGTTCAGCCACGAGCTCATCGTAGCCTTCCTGAGACATATATTCCATGATTGTATCGTTTTTTTCTTTTACGTTTGTTATCTTCGGCGTGCAAAGGTACGCAGAAATCATGAAAGAGCCAAGACTTTACCCGAGTTTCACGTAAAAAGAAAGCCGTGCATAAATATTCAAAAGCATACTGCACTTAACTGCGAAATTTTTTTTCCCAGTTAGGAAAAATTATTTTCCCAGTTGGGCGGATTCATTTTCCCAACTGAGAAGCCGTTTTTTGGCAATTCTCGTATGAATATACAGTATAAACATACATTTTATTTCTGTGTTAGGTCACTTACACGAGCGGAGTCATATAAACAGGCAGAAGCAAAGTCTGCTCATCTTTTTGTAAGTCCTTAGTATATATAAGGTATCTCTGCCCAATCCGGTCGGAGAATTTCCTGCAGAACGCATCAAGCGACGCATGGGTTTTATAACCTGACGACTTCACCTCTATCGGACATAGTTTGTTGCCACGAGAAAGAAGGAAATCAATCTCATAGAAATGAGTCTTGTCTTTTGGAAAAGTATAATAAAACAGTCTGTCGCCCGAAGCCCTCAGCATCTGTGCCACTAAGTTTTCATACACATATCCCATATTGGCAGAGAGCTTGTCACTCAAAAGTTTATTGTAGATAATATTTTCCGTAAAATCCTTGTCCCAAAACGCCAAAGTAACAAAGAGACCAGTATCACCCACATAGAGTTTGTACTTTCCATAATCCATCGTCAACGACATTCCTACATAAGGATCGTCCGCATGATAAGCTATATTGATGGTCTTGCTATCTTCCAGACAAAGCAACAATTCATCTATCTTGTCAGAAGGTATATTACCTACCACAGGAGTCGGTTGATAACGCATCAAGTTCCTGCTCAGCTGTGATGGTATCGACATAAAGAGTTTAGAGATACGACCTGTAGGGTCTATCTTTCGAAAATCATCAGCATAAAGTTGGATTATCTGACGTTTTACCAAATCTACATTTTGCAAATTCTTCGTATCAAGATACTCATTGACAGCCTGTGGCATTCCCCCCACAAGCATATACAAACGAAGGTCGCGCATCTTCATACGATTAATCCCCTCACCCAATGACATTCTTTTCTCAAAAACTTGCTTTAGCAACGACATCCCCGTTTCGTCACCCAATGCCCATCTGAATTCCTCATAATCCATTGGGAACATTTCTACACGATGCTCCTCACTCGGGATATTAATATCTTTGGTATTTTTGTGAATACTGATGAGCGAACCTGTCTCTATATAATCATAACGCCCATCTTTCACCAAGTACTTGATAGCCTGACGTGCCTTGGGACACTGCTGGACTTCATCGAAGACTATTACCGACTCATGTTCATAAAGAGATGTCTGATAAATATTCTGAAGATACAGAAAGATATAATCCAAATCCATCAAGTTTTCAAACAAGTCCTTAACATCTTGCGAAGCCTCATTAAAATCTATCAAGATATAAGAACTATACTCCTTTTTGGCAAATTCCTCTACGATAGTAGATTTACCAATACGCCGAGCTCCTTCCAAAAGGAGAGCACTTCTCCCCTTGGAAGTAGTCTTCCATTCCAACATTTTCCCATAGACTTTTCGTCTGAATTTTCTCTCCGACATAATTATTCACCTAATTAGTTCATTTTCAGCTGCAAATATACATAAAAAGATTATATTACCAAAATCTTTTCTGTAAAATTATAGTCTCATACTAAAATCTTTTCTGCCAAATTATAGTCTCATACCAAAATCTTTTCTGCCAAATTACAAACAAGGTTCATGCCGAGCATACCGAAAAAAAGAGGATGTGTCATGATGACACACCCTCCTTATAATAAATGAAGGAAGTTTATTATTGTTTACTGGATAACAACCTTTCTTGTTGTACCATCAGACATCTTGATGATGTTGATGCCCTTCTGCAAGGTGTTGATCTTCATACCATCGATAGTATAGATTTCGAAACTGCTATTCATTGATATTTCGGGATTTTCAATACCACTTGCAATGTCCTCTACAATATTAGCGAAATCCATCCAACCATCAGCATCCTTATATTGAGCTAAAGTGCCTATAGGAACATGGATTGTACAAGTAGATGTAGGAACTCCATTAAATGCACCATACGAAACTCTTGGAGGAATCATGGCATTGACCTTGATGTCTTGAAGTTTACCGCAATTTGCAAAGGCATTTCCATCAATATAAGTTATAGTAGATGGCAAAGAAACTTCTGTCAATTCAAAATAGAAGAAGTACTTGTTATTACTTGATTATCAGTATTATACGCCCTAAGCGGCAGAAAAGTGACCGTATGGATTCTATATAGATACGAAATGGCTAAAATTTAACGTATTTAACTTTCAGTTACATCAAAATTAAATAGATATGGATTGGATAGGGTCGTTTGAACCGACCCCGTAATATGATAAAAAGGAAACAAAGAAGACCATGTAAGGGAATGAATGATAGTAGCCATTCCACATGTTATTACCTCCATAATGGTTCCGTTTCCCATCCCTGCGGAAAGCCGAGAGCTTTTAAGTCAATTTCAGGAAATCGAATGAACAACCATGTTAGTTTGGATTGCATATCATTATTGGGGGATATAACATTAAGAAAGTACTTGATGATGCAAAGATCAAAGTAAGCACGCATGGAATCTGTTGGTTGCGTTATCCATTCTCCTGCGGAACTATTGGGAATTGCTGGCTGAATAGCATTCTGTTTGTTCCATACTCTGGAATGATGACCACAGGCATTTCGAGTAACAGCAATAACCGTGAGCCATGACTCAAACACATTGATCGGTAAACCAAAACGTTTTGCTATACGTTTGCGTATGCGATTTTGTTTGATGTTACGATAAATGGCATTGACGTTTCCAATAGTAAGCAGCTCTCCTAAAATCCACGATGGTGGGTAAGGCTCTGAGTAGGTTCGTTTGAAATGGAGAATGAACTCCTCCTT
>ENA-ORRO01002652-ORRO01002652.1-human-gut-metagenome-genome-assembly--contig:-NODE-2652-length-11071-cov-2.192720_pt1 | contig 11071 bp, 12 predicted proteins | sample MGYA00242176_ERZ509136 | MGnify/ENA primary metagenome ERZ509136 (study PRJEB26280, sample SAMEA2338644) | human gut metagenome | biome: human gut; feature: human-associated habitat; material: faeces... | reverse complement strand
TTTTCCCCCGCTTCTTCGTATCACGTAAACTTCAAGGACGTTACCGGACTTTCCGACGTGCGGAACGCTATTTACAGCACCAACAGCATGGGGCAGGACGGCGACACATACTTGGGCTATCGGATCGAAAGCCGCGATATTGACATCGTGGGATACATCAAGGAGCGGGACAAGCAAGCGGCGCAGAACCTACGCCGGAAGCTGAACCGCATATTAAATCCGCAGTACGAAGCAACGTTGACGTATGTTTTCGGCGACTTCCGGCGGGTGATCGGGTGCAAAATCGACGACGCGCCGATCTTCAAGCGAAAGCCGATCTTCGAGCAATTCACGGTTAGTTTGTCTTGCCTTAATCCGTTTTGGAGAGAGGAAACGGAAACGCGCGAGGACATAGCAACGTGGATCGGCGGCTTTGAATTCCCTGTTCCGGACGGGCTGGAGCTTTACGACGGCTGGGAAATCGGCTATCGCCAGCCGTCGCTGATTGTGAACGTCTACAATTCCGGCGACGTGAAAAGCGGTATCCGGATCGAGTTCCGCGCGATCGGCGCGGTTACAAATCCCGTATTGCTGAACGTCGATACACGGGAGTTTATCAAGCTGAATATTTCGCTTGTAGCGGGCGACGTTTTAACCGTTTCCACGGGCTACGGTGAAAAAGCCGTGAAGCTGAACCGTGGCGGCACGATTACAGACGCGTTCCGCTATCTTGACGTTGATAGTTCATACTTGCAGATCGCCGTGGGCGACAATCTCTTCCGTTATTCAGCGGACGCGAACGCCGAAAATCTCGAAGTTTCGATCTATCACAATAACTTGTATTTGGGGGTGTAGCGCGGTGGAATTATACGTTTATAGCCGCGATATGACACTTCAAGGGATTGTCGAAAAGATTTCGTCCTTGATATGGACGCGGCGTTATTGGAGTTGCGGCGAATTCAAGTTGCTTGTTCCCTTCACGGAGGAACACGCCCGCTTGCTGGTGAAGGAAAATATCATCATCAAGCGCGGCGGCAACGAAGCGGCGGAAATCCGCTATATTCACATCACGAAGAATTCACAGGGCATGGAGGAAATAGAGGTTCAAGGCAAGTTCCTTCTTTCGTGGATCGGCAAGCGCATTTTGACAACGCAGATCATCACGAAGGACACGACACAGAACATTCTATACGCCATTGTGAAGCAGACTTGCACGAACGCAGGAGCGGCGCGCAATATCCCGAATTTAAGCATATCCACGACCGACGCAGACACCGGAAGCGGGCAGATCGCCTATACTTCAGAGCAGTACGCGAACGCCCAGCTTGCGGCGGAAACGGCGGCGAAGGCGGCGAAGCTGGGTATTCGGGTTCTGACAAATGCCCGCACGGGCAAGCATACATTTTCCGTTTACGAAGGGCGCGATCTTACGGCGGGCAATACCGCAGGGAACGCGCCTTGTATCTTTTCGCAGGAGTTCGACAACATCGTTGAACAGGAATACACGAACAGCGTTGAAAACCTTAAAACAACGGCTTACGTCGGCGGAGAGGAAAAGGAAGGCGTAACGCGGAAGGTTGCCGAAGTCGGCGGCAGTTCGACGGGGCTTTCCCGCGACGAAGTTTTCATCAATGCAACGGACATCGTGCAGGAATACGAAAACGAGAGCGGGCAGACCGTAACGCTTACAACGGCGCAGTATTTAGCGCTTCTTTCCGCGCGCGGCGTTGAAGAGCTGGAACAATACGCGGAAACGCTTGCTTTCGGATCGAAGATCAACACGAACGCGAATTTGAAGTACGGCACGGACTACGACTTGGGCGATCGGGTAACGTGTATCAATAAGCGCTGGAACGTCCGCATTGACGTTCGCATAACGGAGATTGCGGAAACCTACGAAACCAGCGGCGAAGAAATAGATATTACCTTCGGCGAGAGCTTGCCCGCGCTTCTGACACAAATTCGGCAGATTACGAAATAAAGGAGGGCTTCACAGCATGGAAAAATCAAGTTTCTTCAACAGCGTTTCGCACGATCGCACGTACAAAGCGGAGGATTGGGCGGAATACTTCGCTTCGTTCATCGGGAACGGCGTTTTCCCCGTCCCTTCGACGGGGCTTCAAGTCGTCGCAAACGACGGAATGAAGCTGAACGTAAAAACGGGCAAAGCGTGGATCAACGGTTACTTCTACTTCAACACGGGCGATCTTGCCGTCGAGCTTGACACGGCGGACGGACAGTTGAACCGCGTTGATCGCGTTGTCGTCCGCTGGGACTTAACAAACCGCGTTATGTCGGTGAAGGTAAAATCTTCTTCGTTCAGCGCTTCCCCTACCGCGCCCGCATTGCAGAGGGACGCGGACATTTACGAGCTTGCGCTGGCGGACATCTACGTGGGCGCGGGCGTAACAGCAATCACGCAAAGCAAGATCACGGATCAACGCTTGAACACGTCGCTTTGCGGCGTTGTTGCCGCCGTCGTTCAGCAGATCGACACGGCGGCTTTTAACGCACAGCTTCAAGCGTGGTTCGCTGAATATCAATCCCTTTCGGCGGCGGAGTACAACACACTTGTTTCGTATATGAATTCGCTGAAATTGCAGGGCGACGCGCAATACAACGCGTTCGAGCAACACATGGCGGATTTTGAAACACAGGCGGCGGCGGACTTCAACGCATGGTTTAACGGCTTGCAAAACGTCCTTGACGATAACGCGGCAACAAATCTTCTGAATATCACGAACGCGCTTGACGCGCGCGTGGATATGCTGGAAGCGGTGCTTTTCAATGACATTACGACAAATCCGTTCTTGATCCTCTTCGATGATCTCGACGGCGTAACGTCTACGGGCATTTGGAACGAGAGTTTGCAGAGGATCGAATGCTGACGCGGTACGCTTGCACGGTGGCGGAATTATCGTGCGTGATCGGAAACATCTTTGCGGAGCTTTCCCCGCCATGCGCGGCTTGCGGTGCGGAGGTATTACAGATCACAGGAACAACGGTTACAGGGAACGCGGCAACGCTGACCGTTACCGAAGCGGGCTTCGATTTCGACGGGTGCGCCGACGATACCGCTATGATCGAGCGAATGCGGAAAGGACGGTGCATATATGCAAAGACCGGAGCGGGAGCGGAAAGAACCGACGGAATTCAACGTGATTGTGAAAGCGAAAGACCTTGTAAAGCACACCTTCACGATCACGAATTCGACGGAGCGCTACCCGAAGAAATACCGCTTCACGCTTGTAAACAGGATACAGGATAAAGCGGTGGACATTTACGAATGCGTCCTTGAAGCGAACGAATTAGACCTTCGGGACGCGCAGGAATACAGACAACGGCAGAAGCTACAAGCAAAGGCGCTGACCTATTGCAAGGAGCTTCTATTTTTCATAGAGCTTTCGCAGGAAATGGGCTTTATTTCTATGAGCAGTTGCGAATATTGGTCAAAACTTGCGCTTGAAGTGAAGTACATGACGACCGCGTGGAAGAAGCGGGACAAAACGAGGGCTTGAAAAACGTTCGGGGTACATCTTGAAACGCCTAATTCGTCGAACGCCCACAACGTCCGCAACGTCAATTCGGACGGCTCTTTGAACAACAACAACGCGTACAACGGCAACAGGGGCGTTCGCCCGCTTCGGTGGACTATGTGAACGAGTAGGCACAGCCGAAAGCAGAATACCACCATCAAAGGAAGGTGTATCCCGTCGCCGCTATCCACGGCGGGGACAAATACAGGATCGCCGATACCGGAGCATACCGCCTTCCGGCGGCTGGCAAAGGTTATAAACAGCGAGGATTTTTTATTATGACAGACTTTGAAAAGATACACAGTTTTGAAAGCCTATACAATGCCTACCGAAAGGCGCGGCAAGGCAAGAGGTGGAAAGGAGCGGCGGCAAAGTTTGAAGTTAATCTTCTTGAAGCGCTGAACCTATTAAGCGCGCAGATCAGAACGAAGCGCTATACCATGTCCCCGTATAACACGTTCGAGGTATACGAGCCGAAGCGCCGCGTGGTTATGTCGAACAGCTACAAAGACAAGGTTGTTCAACATTCGCTTTGCGATAATGTGCTTGAACCGATTTTGACACGATCGTTCATTCGCGATAACTACGCGTCGCAGGTGGGGAAAGGTACGCATTACGGGTTAGACAGGCTTCAAGAGTTCATGCGGAGGTTTTACAGGAAGAACGGAATTGACGGCTGGATACTGAAAGGCGATATTTCAAAGTATTTCTATTCGATCCGGCACGACGTTTTGAAAACCTTAATCCGCGAGAAGATAACCGATCCGGACGTTTTGTGGCTTGTCGATCTTATCATCGACAGCACCGAAGGCAACGTCGGAATACCGATCGGAAATCAGACTTCACAGCTTTTCGCCCTTCTCTACCTTGACGGGCTGGATCACTTCGTAAAGGAAAAGCTGGGTATCAAATATTACGGGCGCTATATGGACGACTTCTTTTTGATCCATCACGACAAAGCATATTTGCAGGAGTGCCGGAAGCAGATTGAAGCGTTCGTACAGGCGCGCGGGCTTTCGCTGAATGCGAAAACAAATATCTTTCCCTTAAAACTTGGGCTTTCATACATACTTGACCGAAAGCGGCGCGGTGATCCGCAAGGTGCGCCGCAGGAGCAAAAACAATATGAAGCGGAAGTTGAAGAAATTAGCCGCCCTTCACGCGGCAGGACGGATCGACGCAAAGACCGTTGAACAATCCTACCAAAGCTGGAGAGGACACGCCGAAAAGGGAAACAGCTATCACTTGATCCGCCGGACGGATCAGTATTACAACAGCTTAATGAAATCAAAGGAGGCGGCACAATGTCAAAAACATTAGGCAGTTTGACGGTGGGCGCGAAGATTGAAGTTCCGGTTCTTTCGGCGTATCAATCGCGCTTCGGATCGAAGATCGTTTTCAAGATCGCCGACAAGAACCACAGCGGCTACCCGTCGAATTCCGTAACGCTGATTACGGAAAAAATCATTCAGTTAATGTGTTTCGACGCGAAAGAACCGAACAACAGCAACGGCGACCGGAAACAATACGGCAATAACCGCTATCAGTATTCAAACCTTCTGCAATGGCTGAACAGCAACGCGGCGGCGGGCGCATGGTACAGCGCAAAGCACAGCGCGGACGCGCCGCCTACAAACGCGAACGTATGGAACAATTACAACGAGTACGACGCGTGGGCGGGCTTCCTTGCTATGCTTGATCCGAAGTTCGTTGCGGAGCTTCTGACAACAACGCAGACCGTCGCAAGGAACACCGTTACCGACGGCGGAAGTTATGAAACGGTAACGTCAAAAATGTTCCTTCCGTCCACCACCGAAGTGGGGCTTGCGAATGAAAACAATATCGCAGAAGGAACGCTTCTTGCGCTATTCAGCAACGACGCTTCCCGCGTCGCTTATCCTACGGCGCAATGCGTGAACAATTCGGAGTACACGAACGCCAATTTCAGCACGTCAAAGGGCTGGTATTGGTGGCTTCGTACGCCTAATTCGTCGAACGCCCACGGCGTCCGCTTCGTCTATTCGGACGGCTCTTTGAACTACTACAGCGCGTACTACGGCTTCTGGGGCGTTCGCCCGCTTTGTAATCTTAAATCTTCTATCTTGGTATCTGACAGCCCGGACAGCGATGGCGCGTACACGATTGTATGGAACCAAGCCCCGACGACCCCGCCCAGCATCACCGTCCCGGACGAAGTACGCAGCGGGAAGACCGCAGAAATCTCGTGGGCGGCCAGCGTAGATCCCGAGGGCGGCGCAATCACCTATGAGCTCGAGCGGAGCATCAACAGCGGCGCGTGGACGAACGTCTACACCGGCAGCGCCACCAGCTACGACGACACCGGCGTCGGCACCAGCGCAAACACGGTTCAGTGGCGTGTCCGGGCGAAGGACGTCAACGGAGCGTACAGCGGCTACACCAGCAGCACGGTCAAAACCGTTGTCCACAACGTAGACCCCACCATCAGCGGCACCGACACCGACCTCGGCACCGTCACGAGCCCGCCCTCGATGGCCTACACCGTGAACGACCAAGACACCGACGATGAGCTCACCGTCGTCGAAAGCCTCGACGGGAACGAAATCCGCACAATCGAGGACGCCGTGAGAAACCAGACCTACACCTTCGCCCTCACAGAGGCGCAGTTCGCGGCCCTGTCGAACGGGCAGCACACCATGCAGGTCAAGGTCACGGACACCCTCGGCAACAGTGCCACACGGACGACCACTTTCACCCGCAGTGTCACCGGCATCGAGTACATCGTCGGCCCCATCGAGACCGACGCCGCAGCCGAGAAAATTCTCGTGTCCCTGCAGTACTACGCGGCGGCGGAGGACGTCGTCGTCTCCGTGTGCAACAACGCCTTCGACGACAATCCCACATGGGAGCTCGCCACCATTGGCCTCAAGCACATCTTCTCGAACTCCACCAAAACCGCAGAGAAATGGGGCGTCGGCGTCAAGGTGCAAATCTCCAAGAGCACCGGCTACGACACCATCAGCAGCAGGCCGGTAAGCGGCTCTTATGTGTAAGAGAGGAGGAAGACCATCATGCCGAACGTCAACAGCCTTGAATACCAGAGGACTTTGCAGAAGCAGGAAAAGGCCGTAGAGCTCGTTGACATCTGGACGGCCATTCTGGACGCTGGGGAGGCCATCAAGGCCCTCGGCGGCAGCTACCCGGACGAACACATCCGCAAGGCGCAAGACGCCCTTCTGCGAGCCGGGAATCTCGCCACCGGCGACCTCACGGACGACGTCATCAAAGAAATCGCCACCGTAGGAACCGCCCGCATCTGGGCGGCGAGTATGGGGCAGGTGTTCGCCGGCGAGACCATCATCGACGGCACCAGCGGCGAGACCTACATCTGCACCGTCACGCACCAAGCGCAGGCCCTCTACGCCCCCGGCACCGAGGGCGGGCGCACCCTGTTCCGCCTCATCCGGGAGGAGCCGGAGGAGCCCGGCACCTACCTCGACTTCGCATGGGGCGAGCACGTCCCTTACGGAGCTGTCCGCCGCGACCCCATTGACGGGAAGCTCTACACCCCCATCAAGGAGGCAGGCGTCACGCTCTACGAGCCCCATTACCCGCACCTTGTCCCCTCGGAGTACAAACTCTACGAGGACGGTGGTGAGGAGCCCGAACCCGGCCCGGAGCCCGAGCCGGAGCCCGGTGACGTCCCGGATTGGGACGGCCTCGAGGAAGGCCACACCTTCGCCGTAGGCGACCACTTTACCCACGACGGCACTGAGTACGAGGTGCTCCGCGCCTTCAACAAGCAGGAGAACTGGGCACCCCCGGCGCTCCTCAACGACTACTACAAGGAGGTCTCCGCGTAAGCGGGGGCCTCCTTTCTGCGTAAAGGAGGGATGCAGAATGAGCGAGACGACCAAGAAACCGGCACCGCGCAGGTCAAGGGCAAAGCCCAAGACCGCGCCAAAGGCCCGCAGCGACGCCGGAGCGCCCCTGTGCGCGGTCTTCACCGCCGGGCCGACCACCATCCGCACCGGCCCCGGACGCGGCTTTGAGGCCGCCGGAGAGGCCGCAGCGGGAGACTGGCTGCTCGCGCTCCCGGCGAAGGACGGATGGAGCGAGGTGGCAGCCGTCGCCGGCGGCGCGTTCATCCGGGGCTACGTCCCGGAGGGCAGCTTCTCAAAGCACGGGAAACCGGCCAGCAGGACACGCGCCTACACTGCGGCCTGCCGGGCGGCAGGCACAGAAGTCAAGGCCGGGCCCGGACACACCTACGGCAGCGACGGGACGCTCGATGAGGGCGCGCCCGTTATTGCGATGCCCCGCCGGGCCGGATGGTGCCCGGTAGCCACCTTCCTCGGCGGGAGATTTGTCACCGGCTTTGTGCCGGCGGCAGCCATCAAGGGGAGGTGATACCAATGGTCGAAGTCAGCATCGGAGAGCTGCTCCTCGCCTTCGTGGCGGCTATGGGAATTCCGAGCGCCATCATGGGGCTCATCGTCTGGCGCTTCAAGGGCCACATCGAGGCGCGGGAGGAAGCCCAAGCCGAAAAGGCGAAGGCGCAGCAGGATTTATTTCTGCTCATCGTGCAGAGTACGCGGGCCAGCATCGCCCTCGGCGAGGCCACGGCCCACGCCATGCAGCGCGGCCACACGAACGGCGACATGGAGACGGCGCTCGCCTACGCCACAGACATCAAGCACAAGCAGAAGGATTTTCTCGCGAAGCAAGGCATCCACGCCCTGCTCGATGAGTGAAGGGAGGGAGTGACCATGTGAAAAAGCTGCTCAAGAAGCTGAAAAGCTGGTGGCGCAAGAGGAAGCGCGAGAAGGCAAAGAAGAAGGCCCAGAGGAAGCCCCTCGAATTCTCGAAGGTGCTCGCCATCTGGGCCGTCTTTATAGCCACGGCAGCAGCCGTCGCCTCTTATGTGCTCGCAGCCTTTTACCGGGAGGCCGTCTCGGACGTCACCACGACCATCTTTACGGCCTGCATCGGGTATCTGATTACCTACGCAGGCAAGAGCCTCGGCGAGAAACTGAGCCGGAACAAGCACCGGCTCGACGCCGACGGAAACCCGCTGCCGGAGGACACGACCACCAGCAGCGACAGCGCCAACATCGGAAAAGGATAAGACCAAAAGGAGGACATCATCATGTACGACATCACGCCCATCATCGAAGCCGTTGCCGCCCTTATCGCGGCCCTCATCACCGCCTTCCTCGTGCCCTACATCAAGAGCAAGACCACCGCAGAGCAGCAGAAGGAAATCAATGCGTGGGTGAAAATCGCCGTCTCCGCCGCCGAGCAGATTTACACCGGCAGCGGGCGCGGCGAGGAGAAGAAGGAGTACGTCATCAACTGGCTCCGCGAGCACGGCATCACCGTTGACGAAGCCAAGCTCGACGCCCTCATCGAGGCCGCCGTCTACGAGCTCAACACCAACGGCATCGTCCCTGTTATTGGCATCCCGGACGCCGTCGTCACGACCACCATCGAGACCACCACAGAGACCCCCAAGGAGGAATAACACTATGAGCGAACAGAGGAAAAAGCCGCAGCTCAATATGCGCTACTACAACGGAGAAATCGACGACGACCTGCCCTACGTCGGAGAGCTCCACTATGACGAGGAAACCGGCCTCATCTATGACGAGGACGGCGACGTAGTGGATGAGAAGACCCTCGATGCCATGCTCGACGGCGACGGGAAGGGGGACGACGAAGATGAGTAACAGCGCCCTCATTTGCTACACCAAGCTCAGCCCGAACCACTCCGGGAACAGAACCCGCGCCATCGACACCATCTCTATCCACTGCATGGCCGGCAACCTTTCCGTCGAATCGTGCGGAGCCCTTTTTGCCAAGAGCAGCCGACAGGCATCCAGCAACTACGGCATCGGCAGCGACGGGCGCATCGCCCTCTACGTCCCGGAGGCGTACCGCTCTTGGTGCACCTCTTCCCGAGCGAACGACCAGAGAGCCATCACCATCGAGGTCGCCAACAACGGAGGAGCCCCGGACTGGCCCGTCTCCGACAAGGCATACCAAGCCCTTCTGAACCTTGTCGAGGACATCTGCCAGAGAAACAGCATCAAGAAGCTCGTGTGGTCTACGGTCAAGAACAACCGCGTCAACCACGTCGGCGGCTGCAATATGACTGTTCACCGCGACTACGCTGCCAAGGCCTGCCCCGGAGACTACCTCTACGACAGGCACGGCAGCATCGCAGCGGAAATCAATAAGCGCCTCGACGGCGGGAGCTCCACCCCGAGCACACCCACCACCGGCAGCGAGCAGACCGCCACCAACTACACCGTCAAGGTGACGGCCACAGACCTCAACATCCGCAGCGGCCCCGGCACCAACTACGGGCGCAAGGGCTTCATCGCCCCCGGCATCTATACCATCGTAGCGGAGGCAGACGGCACCGGCGCGACCAAATGGGGCAAGCTCAAATCCGGCGTCGGCTGGATTTCCCTCGATTACGTCACCAAGACCGGCACCGGGGCCACGACGGCCCCGGCCATCAAGGTCGGCAGCAAGGTCACCATCGACGACGGAGCCGTCTACGGCGGCCTCGCTACCACCAGAGGGAAGGCGGTTCCCTCTGGCGTGTCCGGCCCGAACCGCAAGTACACCGTCAAGCAGCTCGCCACACACAAAGGCGAGGAGGAGGCCCTCTTGCAGGAAATCGTTTCTTGGGTCGCCCTCAAGTACCTTAACGCGGTCTAACCCGCAGCACAGAGAGAGCCCCCGGCCAGCAGGCCGGGGGCTCTTTTTTCGTTTCCGGGCATCATTTTCGTGACCCCACGAAAATGGTCGCCCAGAGAGATTTAATGCCAAAATAATGCCACGGGCAAATGCGACACCGAGAAAATGCAGGCACCATGCGGCCTCCGGCTATTCCGGCCATTACTCCCACTCGATCGTAGCGGGCGGCTTGGACGTGATATCGTACACAATCCGGTTGATATGGGGCACTTCGTTGACAATCCGCACGCTGATCCGGTCCAGCACCTCGTAGGGAATACGGGTCCAGTCGGCGGTCATGAAGTCCGTGGTGGTGACGCTGCGGAGGGCCAGAGTATAATCATAGGTCCGGCCATCGCCCTGCACACCTACGGAGCGCATATTGGTCAGCACTGCGAAATACTGACTCATGGCGCTCTCCAGATGCGCCTTGGCGACCTCGTCCCGGAAGATAAAATCCGCCAGGCGCAGAATATCCAGCTTTTCCTTCGTCACATCCCCCAGGCAGCGGATGGCAAGGCCGGGGCCGGGGAAGGGCTGGCGCATCACCAGATACTCCGGCAGACCCAACTCACGGCCCAGCTGCCGCACCTCGTCCTTAAAGAGCATCCGCAGAGGCTCGATGATCTCCTTGAAATCCACATAATCCGGCAGACCGCCCACATTGTGATGGCTCTTGATCACGGCTGCGTCACCTGCGCCGGACTCGATCACATCCGGGTAAATCGTACCCTGAGCCAAGTAATCCACCTGGCCGATTTTTTTGGCTTCCGCCTCAAAGACCCGGATGAATTCCTCGCCGATGATCTTCCGCTTGCGCTCCGGCTCCC
>ENA-ORRO01002650-ORRO01002650.1-human-gut-metagenome-genome-assembly--contig:-NODE-2650-length-11089-cov-2.614555_pt1 | contig 11089 bp, 9 predicted proteins | sample MGYA00242176_ERZ509136 | MGnify/ENA primary metagenome ERZ509136 (study PRJEB26280, sample SAMEA2338644) | human gut metagenome | biome: human gut; feature: human-associated habitat; material: faeces... | reverse complement strand
AGCGGGATCAGGATGTTTGGCTTACGAAGGGCAAGGATCTCACAGATGGCATTGGCTCCGGCGCGGGAGATCATAATATCTGCGGCAGCCATAAGATCTCGTAATTCCTCCTTTATGTACTCAAATTGTACATAGCCCTTTGTGTCCTTGAGGGAATCATCCATCTTACCTTTGCCGCACAGATGGATGATTTGGAAACGCTCCAGAAGCTGTGGCAGGATCGCACGAACAGCCTCATTGACCCGGACGGCACCAAGACTGCCGCCGATGATCAGGATAACAGGCTTCTCGTCGGTAAAACCGCAGAAAGCAAGTCCCTTTTCTTTGCTGCCCTGAAAAAGCTCCTGGCGGATCGGAGAACCGGTCAGAACGCCTTTGTGCTCTGGCAGATGCTTTAAGGTCTCCGGGAAGTTTGTACAGACTCTGTCTGCACATGGAATACAGATTTTATTGGCAAGTCCCGGTGTCATGTCGGACTCGTGGATGACACATGGGATATGACGGGATTTGGCTGCAACAACCACGGGAACGGAAACAAAGCCGCCCTTGGAAAATACCACATCCGGACGGAGGAGCTTTAACAGCTTTCGTGCCTGTCCGTAGCCGCGAATGACTTTGAATGGATCACTTAAATTTTTCGGATCAATATAGCGGCGCAGCTTGCCGCTGGAGATACCATAATAAGGAATACCAAGCTCCGGGATCAGACGGCTTTCAATGCCTTCGTAGGAGCCGATGTAGTGGACTTCGTAGCCCTGCTTCTGAAGCTCCGGGATCAGGGCGATGTTTGGTGTTACATGGCCGGCTGTACCTCCGCCGGTAAGAACTATTTTTTTCATTTTATATACCAATCCTTTCTTGAAGAATAAACAGATTATTATCTAATTTATTATATTAGTATTGGAGTATTTTATCAACTGAAACTTCGTTTCACAATTTGAACACGGCTTCTACACTTTTTCAACAAGAAATTTGGGTATGATTTGGAACATATTATTCGATTTATTTGTTAGAAAGGTAAGGTGTCATATGAAAAAGAAACGTGGGAAAAAGTTTAAGGTGATTGTCTGTGGAGGTGTTGTTTTGGTTCTGGCAGGAGGGATTCTGGCAGGAAGACATTTTCTTCAGGCAAAAAAAGCCTCCTCGGAGGGAGTGACCGGACAGAGTACAACAACCCTGGCCAAAATGGATCTCACCGATTCCATTAGTGCATCCGGAACCATTGAGAGCCGGAAAACACAGACGGTATCGGCTTCGGTGAATGATGTGACCGTGAAAAAGATTTATGTCAAAGTAGGGGATAAAGTGAAAAAGGGGGATAAGATAGCTCTTTTTGATTCGGATAGTCTGGAGAGCAGTCTGGAGGAAGCACAGGATGCTTTATCGGAAGCACAGAGTTCTGCTGCGTTGGAGATAGAATCTGCGCAGGAGCAGTATGACACCGCGCTCAGTGACCAGAGCTACAATAATACGAAGGCTGCCAAAAATGTGAAGAAAGCGAAAAAAGCAAAGGAAACGGCTGCAAAAGCATTACAGACTGCCAAAAATAAAGTAAAGAAGCTCCAAACCGGTGCAAAGGGGAAGAACAGTCAGGAACTTACGGCGGCAAAGGAGGCTCTGACGAAAGCCCAGGAGGCATATGAGCAGGCAAAATCCGCGCTGGAGACAGCAAAGGACAATCAGACAGATACTGCAAGACAAAATAAATCCTCTGTGACCCAGGCAAAGAGTTCCGTGAGCAATGCCAGAAGCAATCAGACCAAGAGCGTCAAAGAGGCACAGAAAAAGGTTGAGGAAGCGCAGGAGTCACTGGATAAATGTACAGTGACAGCTCCTATGGATGGTGTTGTGACAACGTTAAATGTGTCTGTGGGAGACACGTATACCGGTGGAACCATTGCAGAGCTGGATGATACCAGTGGATATACGATTACTACAAGTGTAGATGAATACGATATCAGCGATGTGAAAAAGGGACAGCGTGTGGTGATCCTGACGGAGGCGACAGATGAGGATGAACTGGAGGGTGTTGTAACATTCGTGGCGCCGTCTACCGGCAACAGTTCCTCAGCAGAAACCACCGGAAATGCCGGGAATACAGGAAACAGCAGCAGTGATGGTTATGAGGTCCGCATTCGTTTGAAAACAAAGGACAGCCGTCTCAAAATGGGTATGACCGCTAAATGCAGCATTATTAAAGAGGAAGCAGATGATGTATATGCTGTACCATATGATGCGGTCAGCGAGGCACAGGATGGCAGCTATTATATTACAGTGGTAGATAACGATAATACCGATGATCAGAAAACGGAAAATAATACAGACCGACAAAAGAGTAATGACACTGGCGGACAGGGCGATGACGCCGGACAGATGAATGGAAATCCTGCGGATGATCAGAAGGGGCAGAAGCCACAGGACAGTGACAGTAAAGAGGACAGTGGAAAAAGCAGCAGCCAGATCCGGACAAGTCAGATCACAGTAACCAAAGGAATGGAGACTGATTATTATGTGGAGATTTCCGGAGATGATCTGCAGGAGGGATTGGAGGTTGTGGTTCCGACTGACAAGGTTTCTTCCGGAAGTGATTCCTCCTCAGACAAAAACAGCAATGCTCTTGGCGGGATGGGAGGCATGAACGGAGGCGGTATGCCGGACGGTGGTAATATGGGCGGCAAAGGCGGCTTCGGCGGCGGACCGGGAGGTGGAAAATAAATGGAAAAGCGACAAAAGGATTCCTCTGTAATCTCTTTGCATGGGATTGTAAAACGATTTTATATTGGAAAGCCGAATGAACTGGAAATTCTTCATGGGATTGACCTGCAGGTGGAGCAGGGCGAATTTGTATCCATCGTGGGGGAATCCGGTTCCGGTAAATCCACGCTGATGAATATCATTGGTGCGCTGGACCGCCCTACGGAGGGAGAATATTTTCTCCGGGGAAGAAATGTGGGAGAGACGGGAGATAAAGAATTGTCCATGATACGAAATCAGGAGATCGGCTTTGTATTTCAGACATATAATCTGATTCCACGGACCACCGCTCTGGAAAATGGGGAGCTGCCGATGTTGTATGGCAAGGTGAAAAAGACAGAACGCCGTGCCAGGGCAAAGGAGCTTCTGGAATTGGTGGGGATGGGAGAGAGGATGTTTCATAAGCCGGAGGAATTATCCGGAGGCCAGAAACAGAGAACGGCCATTGCCCGTGCCATGGCGAATGATCCTTCTATCATACTGGCCGATGAGCCGACAGGTGCCCTTGATTCCGAGACCAGCCGGAAGATTATGGATATTTTCCATGAGCTTCACAAGGAGCAGGGAAAAACGATCGTACTGATCACACATTCCGGGGAGCTGGCGGAGGAAACGGACCGGGTTATCCGGATTTCGGATGGCAGAATATAAAAAAGGAGGCAGAAAATGCTGATTTGGGAAAATATCAAGATTGCATGTAAAGCATTGTTTTCCAATAAGCTTCGAGCGTTATTGACGATGCTGGGTATCATTATCGGTATTGGTTCTGTCATTGCGATCATGACGGTGAGTGAATCATTGACCACATCTATATCCGACAGCTTTCAGGAGATGGGAGCCAATAACATTACGGTAGGACTATCCGCCAAAAGTGAGGAAGAAGAGGTTCGTGTCGACGGAATGAGATTTGGAGCCGGTAATCGGAATGCATCTATTACGGAGGATGACAGGATCACGGATGCTATGCTGCAAAAAATGAAAAAAACATTTCAAAACCGGATTTCTGCGGTGGCGATCAGTGAATCGGCAGGATCTGCTACGGTAGAAAAGGACGGTGATTCTGCCAGTTTAAATGTATCGGGCGTAAATAAAGATTATTTTCGAAGTGACAAGGTTACCCTGCTGGCGGGGCGTTCTATCAAAAAAGCTGATCTGGAGGGAAATAAGCATGTCATTATGGTATCGGATCAGATGGTGGAAACCCTGTTTGATGGAGACAATGAAAGTGCATTATGGCAGAAGATCAGTCTGAATATTGATGGGAATTATCAGGATTTCTATATTGTAGGGGTGTATCAGTATGAAAGCGAGGGAACGGTCAGTGATAGTTCGGAGGATGTTACGACAAATGCGTATATTCCGCTGACAACCGCCAAGGAAATCATGCATTCCGATGATGGCTATACGCAGTTTACCATTGTGACAGACACTTCTGTTTCCAGTGTATCGGATTTCGCAGATCAGATCGAGACGTTTTTTACACCTTATTATATGAGTAATGACAATTATGAGATTGCCACATCTACAATGGAGTCAATGACGGAGTCTATGAGTGAAATGATCCGGACCGTGTCCCTGGCGATTTCGCTGATCGCGGGTATATCCCTTCTGGTGGGCGGCATTGGCGTTATGAATATTATGCTGGTTTCCATTACAGAAAGGACAAGAGAGATTGGAACAAGAAAGGCGCTGGGAGCGACCAATGGATCGATCCGTCTTCAGTTTATCATAGAATCCATGGTACTTTGTGTGGTGGGTGGCTGCCTGGGAATCGCGCTGGGACTGATCCTTGGATCTGTGGCGGCATCGGTACTGGGATATTCCGCAACGGCACCGGTGGCAGCAATTATGATTGCTGTACTGTTCTCTATGGTCGTCGGGGTATTCTTTGGATATTATCCGGCCAACAAAGCGGCCCGGCTGGATCCCATCGAGGCACTGCGATACGAATAAAGCGAATAGAATTTGCCTGGCAACTTTGTGAAAATAAAATAACACCTTCGAAAACGGCTCCAAACGCTGCTTTCGAAGGTGTTTCTTTATGCTTTCTGTTTCTTTTTGCGGTGACTTTCAAAGGAATCTTTCCAGATGGCAGGATGGAACAGGATCAGCAGCGGAAACAGCTCCAGTCGGCCGGCCAGCATATCAAACATCAGTACAAGCTTGGAAAAGACATTGAAATGTCCGAAGTTCTGTGTCGGTCCTACCTTGGAAAGACCGGGTCCCATATTATTGATGGTGGTGAGAACTGCGGTAAAGTTGGTGACCAGATCCTCATCCTCGAAGGAGATCGCAAAGACGGAAAGAGAAAAAATAATCATAAACGTAATAAAAAATACATTGATGGAACGGACGACCTCGTGGTCCACCGGTTTGCCCTCTACATTAATTTTGCGGACGCTTTTTGGATGGATATAACTGTTTAATTCCTTTAAAACAGTTTTAAACATAATGACAATCCGCGACACTTTAATACCGCCGCCGGTACTGCCTGCGCAGGCACCCACAAACATCACAATGATCAGAATGGTCTGGCTGGTCTGCGGCCACAGGTCAAAATCAGTGGTGGAAAATCCCGTGGAGGTGGCAAGGGACGCAACCTGAAAAACGGAATGTGTCATTGCTTCAAATCCGGTTGGATACATGGTACGGACATTTAAGAATATAATCGTTACGGCGATCAGGATCATGGCGAGATAATAATGAATCTCCTCCATAGATATCGCCTTGCGGAAATGACGGTACAGGATATAAAAATAAAAGTTGAAGTTGATACCAAACAATATCATAAAGATGGCAACTACCCATTGTATATAGGGTGAATAGCCCATTATACTGTCATTTTTGATACCGAAGCCTCCGGTGCCGGCAGTACCAAAGGCGGTAGTAAGCGCATCAAAAACAGGCATTTTGCCTGCCAGCAGAAAGATAAACTCAATAACCGTCATGCCAAAATAGATGGTATACAGGATCATTGCGGTATAACGTACCTTTGGTACCAGCTTGCCCACAGATGGTCCGGGGCTTTCTGCACGCATCAGGTTGATACTGGAGCCGCCACTCAACGGGAGGATTGCCAGAAGAAAGACGAGAACGCCCATGCCGCCGATCCAGTGTGTAAAGCTTCGCCAGATCAGTGCAGTGTGCGATAAGCCTTCTACATTGCTGAGAACCGTGGCTCCGGTGGTGGTAAAACCGGAGATTGTTTCAAAAAGTGCATTTTCCCATTGGGGAATCTCGCCGCTGATCCAGAACGGGATCGCACCAAAAAGACTCAGAATGATCCAGCTTAAGGAGGTGGCAAGACATCCTTCCTTCAAATAAAAGACCGTGTTTTTGGGTTTGCGGTATGTCATAAGCACGCCCAAAAGCATACAGACACAGGAGACGAGAAAGAAATAGCGTCCTTCTTTCTCATGGTAAATAAGAGATGTAACACAAGGAAGCAGCATAAACGCTGCTTCTATTTTTAGTACATAACCGAGAATATATTTTAATATCGAATAATTCATAACCCTTCATCCTTTATTTCAGAATATCCTGAAGATCATTAAAACCGGTATGGGTAGTTACTACCATAACCGTATCTCCGACCTGAATGGAATCAGAACCGGTCGGGATCAGAATGGATCCGTTGCGGCTGATAAAGCAGATTAACAGATTGTCCTTGAGAGACAGATCCATTAAAGGTATATCTGTGACAGCAGATAGTTCATTGACGCGGAATTCAATGGCTTCTGCACGGGAATCAAACATATGGTACAGTGTTTCGATATTGCTGCCCATAGAATCCTTTTTGGCGCGGACGTATGCAACGATGGTCTCGGAGATGATATACCGGGGGTAAACAACGCTTCCCAGATCCAGACGGCTGATCACGTCCTTAAAATTCATCCGATTGATCTTTGTGATGACTTTCGCTTTGGAAATCTGTTTGGCATGGAGAGTCAAAAGTATGTTCTCCTCGTCAATACCGGTCAATGGAACGAAAGATTCAATCGAATCAATGCCTTCCTCTTCCAGCAGGTCTTCGTCTGTGCCATCTCCGTTGATAATGGTAGCTTTGGGAAGAAGCTCACTTAAGGCTTCACATCGTTTCAGATCCTGCTCCACAATCTTGACGGAAACGCCCATCGGCAGGAGCTGCTTTGCGAGATAGTATGCCGCTTTGCTGCCGCCAATGATCATGGTACTTTTTACCTGATTTGTTTTGATGCCGATATCCTCCAGAAAAAAGCGACCGTGTCCCTTCGGTGCGACAAAGGAAATCTTATCTCCGCCCAGAAGAAGGGAATCTCCGGATGGGATGTACATGGCACCACTGCGCTCAATGCCACAGATCAATACACTTGTGTTGATCTTTTTACTGAGCATTGCCACGCTCATTCCGTCTAATATATTATTTTCGGGGATTTGAATCTTGATCAGCTCAGCCTGCCCATGGGCAAAAGAATTGACTTCTAATGCGGTTGGCAGATACAGGATCCTTGCAATCTCTCTGGCAGCCTCCAGCTCCGGATTGATGATCATGGCAAGTCCAAGCTTGTCCCGGAGATAACTTGCCTCTCCGCTGTAATCCGGTGTGCGGACGCGGGCAATCGTGGAGCAGTTTGCAACCTGATTTGCCACGGTGCAGCACAGAAGATTTAATTCATCCGATTCTGTTACAGCGATCAGCAGATCCGCAGAGGCAATACCGGCGTCCATCTGAATACGGTGGCTGGCACCGTTTCCGGCTACGCCCATAACATCATAAATGCTTCCGACTTCCTGGACCTTTTTGGCATCCTGATCAATGATCGTAATATCGTGTCCTTCTTTTACAAGCTGTTCGATCAGTGTAAGTCCTACTTTTCCGCAGCCAACGATAATAATATTTAGTCCCTGTTTCGCCGGCTTCTTTGCGATCAACATAAATCTTACCTCCCAAAACAAATACCCGGACGACACACAAAAAACGTGGAAGACAGGGTGACATATCTAAACACTCTATACTATATTCTTTTTTTACACAAGTTTCAAGAAAAATTTATCCGGAATCATAAGAAAGAATTTTCTGCATAGGATGAAGTAAGGTATGAAATGAGGAGAAACACTCAGTGGAAAAGAAAAAATATGAAAAATATCGGTTAGGTTCATTGTCAGAATGTCTGGAGGAACGTGCCGTTTTGCTGGCACAGTATATGATCGAACATAAAGCAACGGTCCGGCAGACAGCGGCAGTATTCGGGGGCAGCAAAAGCACGGTACATAAGGATCTGACGGAGAAGCTTCCGGCGATCAATCACGCTCTGGCATCGCAGGTACGGGAGGTACTGGATGTCAATAAGTCCGAACGCCATATCCGGGGAGGACTTGCCACGAAAGAAAAATATCTTCTAAAAGAAAAAGAACAGGAGAAATTCCGGAATGCTTATTAAATGCATGGAAAATTCTCCTGCTTCAGGAAGCTCTCTGTCAGAGCTTAAAAACTGTATTATGACTGCTTCTCATTGATGGCACGGATCGTTTCCTGAATATCTTCCCAGGTCAGCTGGTCTGTGCTGAATGAGAGAATGGAATGCAGAGGGGTATCATTATACATTGCCCGCATCATCATTGCTGTTCCGCCACCCATACTGTCATTCTCTTTGTCAGCGGAATCAATAAAGCCGCTTTTGACCATCAGATCATCAAGAGGAGACGGATCGTTTGCGTGATCATATACATCACCGCAGGAGGTAATATCTGTTACGATAAACGGCAGTTTCTGCTCATTTTCCAGATGAAGCGTCAGACGCTGACGTACATCCCTGGAGGAAGCGGAGAGTAACACTTCATAGTCTCCGGATGGTGCATACCAGTCATGGATCTGTGTATTGTAGTAGGCAAAGGAACGTTCATCCAGCTCCAGGGTGATCGTTTTGGTTTCGCCCGGCTCCAGACCGATCTTGGTGAAGTTTCGCAGCTCCTGTTCCGGACGGATGGCATCGCATGCAGCATTTTTTACATAGAGCTGGACAACCTCTTTACCGTATACATCACCGGTATTTGTAATATCTACAGATACCAGGATCTGATCCTGCGGTTTTGCTGTAATGGAAGGGATCACATTTGGCTCGGAACCCTCTGCATTATTTGTGGCAGAGCTGCTGACAGACTGGCCGTTGACGATGAGCTTGGCATTGGAGTACCGGAAGCTTGTGTAGCTGAGACCGTATCCGAATGGGAAAAGGACATCCATTTCCCGTTTATCATAGTAACGGTATCCTATAAAAATGCCTTCGCTGTAATGGGACTCATTCTGTGCTCCGGGGAAATTCAGATAGGTTGGATTGTCCTGGACACGGAGCGGGAAGGTTTCCGCAAGCTTGCCGGACGGATTTACTTTGCCGTAGAGCAGATCTGCTGCGGCAGCACCGCTCGCCTGGCCGGAAAGATACATTTCCAGTACGCCCTTTACCTCGGAAAGCCAAGGCATACGGATTGGAGAGCCGTTGTGCAGGACAACGACGGTGTTTGGCTGTACCTTGCAGATTTCATGGATCAGATGGTTCTGGCTTTCCGGCATATCCAGATGGGTCCGGTCAAAGCCTTCACTTTCAAAGGAATCCGGCAGTCCCGCAAAAATCACAGCGACCTCAGCAGCCTTTGCTGCGTCAACCGCTTCTTTTAACAGAGCTTCGTCTGTCTCATCCTGTTCAGAACAGAAGCCCTTGCTGTAAGTAATGTTTGAATTATCCTTCAGGGCTTCCAGTGCACTTTCCACGCGGAAACAATTAATATGACTGGAGCCGCCGCCCTGAATACGGGGGATTTCCGCAAACTCACCAATGATGGCGATCTTCTGGGATTCCTTTAGAGGAAGGATTCCATCGTTTTTCAGAAGAACAGCGCTGTTGCCGGCCATTTTGCGGGCAAGCTGATGGTGGGCTTCCTTATCATAGGAAGCATTTTCTTTCTTATTAGAATAATATTTATCTACCGCAGTCAGGATCCGTTCTACGGTTTTGTCTAAAGTATCCATAGAAACGGTACCTTTTTTGACCGCTTCTACGATCTGTTTGTCAGTTTCTCCGTGACAGTCCGGCATCTCCAGATCCAGCCCGGCATTTAAGGATTTCACGCGGTTATTCATGGCACCCCAGTCTGTCATAACAAGACCCTCAAAGCCCCACTCATCCCGGAGGACTTTGTTTAACAGCCAGTCATTTTCGCAGGAATAAGTGCCGTTGATGCGGTTGTAGCTGCACATAATGGTCCATGGCTGCGCTTTTTTGACAACCTGCTCAAAAGCGGTCAGATATGTCTCTCGAAGCGTGCGCTCGTCCACCTGGGCACTGACATTCATACGACGGGTTTCCTGATTGTTCGCAGCAAAATGCTTCAGGCTGGTTCCGACATTCTTTTCCTGAACGCCATTTACAAAGGCCGCACCGATCTCTCCGGCTACATAGGGATCCTCGGAGTAATATTCGAAGTTTCTGCCTCCCAGAGGGGATCGTTTCATATTGATACCCGGTCCCAGAAGAACGGCAACATCTTCTGCCTGACACTCTTCTCCAAGGGCATTGCCTACCTCCCGGACGAGATCGCGGTCAAAGGAGGACGCCATAGAGGAAGCAGTAGGAAAGCCAACGGCGAGAATGCTTTCAGCCCATCCCATATTGTTTCCGACCTCTTCCTGCTTGCGAAGTCCGTAAGGTCCGTCAGAAACCATAATGCTCTTTAAGCCGACCCGGTCCACCGCTTCGGTGTGCCAGAAATCTGCACCGGAGCAAAGGCTTGCTTTTTCTTCCAGTGTCATCTTTTTCATCAGACCGGATATGAAACGATTCATTTGAGCCTCATCCTTTTGATTCTGCGCCATGCTTCCCATAGCGAAAATCGCCATACACGAATATGTAATTAGTCTTTTCATCATTTTATTATAAGAGTTTATCTGTATTGATTTAAATGTTAATATCCTCCATACGTTTTACTTTCTATCGCAAAGATAGCCGCTGGTCAGATTCACATTGGCGAATTGCGTACAAAAGGACAATAATATCGTAAAGTCTGCTTTTTTTCTATTTCTTTCCGTATAGCATTCAAGCACTTCTGTCATTTTTTTGCCTTTATTGATACGATTTTCTCCTTACTCTTCACTTATTCGTAAGAGATATTATCCAGCACTTTTATTCCCTCTTTCCGAACACCTGTCTCAAACAGATTCTTAAACGATTCTACCGACAATGAAGTGGACGGTTTAAAATCTGAAGAATTCATATACGCCAGCAAAGCGGCATAGAATTGTAATCCTTCCGGTGTGTCACGTACCGCTTCCAAGTCGGACATACAAAGCAGTAATTTACTG
>ENA-ORRO01002645-ORRO01002645.1-human-gut-metagenome-genome-assembly--contig:-NODE-2645-length-11103-cov-3.652426_pt1 | contig 11103 bp, 10 predicted proteins | sample MGYA00242176_ERZ509136 | MGnify/ENA primary metagenome ERZ509136 (study PRJEB26280, sample SAMEA2338644) | human gut metagenome | biome: human gut; feature: human-associated habitat; material: faeces... | reverse complement strand
TAACAAAACGACACCCGATCAGACAATGACGCTGAAAAGAGCATTCAATGTGGGGCTGTTTCAGTGTATTGCTATGATACCGGGGGTATCCCGTTCGATGGCTACCATTGTCGGAGGTATGGCCCAGAAGCTGACTCGTAAGGATGCTGCCGAATTTTCATTCTTTCTTGCCGTGCCAACTATGTTTGCGGCAACCGGTTACAAGGTGTTGAAACTCTTCCTGGATGGTGGCACCGAGATTCTTGTCAACAACATGCCGGCACTTATTATCGGTAATGTGGTGGCTTTTGTCGTTGCTTTGCTGGCTATCAAGTTCTTTATTAGCTTTGTTACGAAATATGGCTTTAAGGCGTTTGGCTGGTATCGTATTATTGTTGGAGGAATCATCCTTCTGCTGTTGCTCACAGGACACAATCTAGAGGTGGTGTGATGATGGATTTTAAAGAGGGAGAAGTTCTGTATTTCAATAAACCGCTGGGATGGACATCGTTCAAGGTTGTGGGACATGCGCGTTACCACATCTGCCGGCGGATAAAGGAGAAGAAGTTGAAAGTAGGCCATGCCGGTACCCTCGACCCGCTTGCTACGGGGGTGATGATAGTCTGTACGGGCAAGGCCACGAAACGGATTGAGGAATTCCAGTATCACACGAAGGAGTACGTTGCCACCATCCGGTTGGGTGCCACCACTCCCTCTTACGACCTGGAACATGAGATAGATGCCACCTATCCCACGGAGCACATCACCCGCGGACTGGTGGAGGAGACGCTGAAGAAGTTCATCGGCGAGATACAGCAGGTGCCGCCGGCATATTCCGCCTGCAAGATAAACGGGCACAGGGCTTACAAGCTGATGCGGAAGGGACACGACGTGCCGCTCAAGGCAAAGACTCTCAGAGTGGACGAAATAGAGATGACATCATTCGACCAGAAGACGATGCAGCTCTCGATAAGAGTAGTGTGCGGAAAAGGAACCTACATACGTGCCTTGGCAAGAGATATAGGCACGGCTCTTGGCAGTGGTGCCTTTCTTACCGCCCTGCGTAGAACACGGGTGGGGGACATAAGAGTGGAAAACTGCATAACGCTTGACGATTTCCCGGCATGGCTCGACCAGCAGGAGATAGAAGGCGTGGAAAACAAATAACAGAAAATAAAAAAAAGATCAACAGAATATGAAACTATCGCAATTCAAATTTAAATTGCCAGAGGAACAGATTGCTCTGGAACCTTCATATCATCGTGATGAATGTAAGCTGATGGTGTTGCATCGCAAGTCAGGCACCATCGATATGTTTAAGAAAGATGCTGATGGAAAAGAGATGAAAGATGAGAACGGTAATCCGGTATATCTGGATTTCCGCAATGTTCTTGACTATTTCGATGAGCACGATACATTCATATTCAATGACACAAAGGTGTTTCCTGCCAGACTTTATGGTACGAAGGAAAAGACCGAGGCAAAGATAGAAGTGTTCCTGTTGAGAGAGCTTAACGAGGAAATGCGTCTTTGGGATGTACTCGTAGAACCGGCAAGGAAGATAAGAATAGGAAACAAGCTGTTCTTCGACGAGAGCAGCTCAATGGTGGCTGAAGTTATCGATAACACCACAAGCCGAGGCAGAACGCTCCGCTTCCTGTATGACGCTCCACACGATGAGTTCAAGAAAGATCTCTTCGCTCTTGGCGAAGCGCCGCTGCCACGCTATATCGTAGACAAGCGTGCTGCGACGGAAGAGGATATGGAACGCTTCCAGTGTATATTCGCAAAGAACGAAGGAGCAGTGACCGCTCCTGCATCAGGTTTGCATTTCAGTCGTGAGCTGATGAAGAGGATGGAGATAAAGGGAATAAACTTTGCTTTCATCACCTTGCACTGTGCACTCGGTAATTTCCACAGCATAGAGGTGGAAGACCTTACGAAGCACAAGATGGATTCGGAGCAGATGGTCATTAACAAGGAAGCTTGCGAAATTGTAAACAAGACAAAGCTTGAGGGCAGACATGTATGTGCTGTGGGAACCAGCATACTGAAAGCTACAGAGACCGCTATCGGTACCGACAAGATGCTGAAGGAATATGAGGGATGGACAAACAAGTTCATCTTCCCGCCATACGAATGTGGACTGGCAGACACTATGATTGCCAATTTCTATCAGTCAATGTCGCCGCTGCTTATGGCAACAGCAGCCTTCGGAGGCTACGACCTCGTGATGGAGGCTTACCAGAAAGCTGTAGACAATGGCTATATGTTCGGTTGCTATGGCGATGCAATGCTGATACTTAACGACTAATGTCTACACCAACCCTCATAAGGGCAAGAATAGAAAAGCATGTCGGAAGTATATTTGGGATTAGGAACAAACCTCGGCAATAAGGCAGACAATATCGCCGGGGCTATAAGGAATATAGAGGAGCTGATTGGTGATGTCGTTCGCCAGTCGGCTCTTTACGGCACCAAGCCCTGGGGCTTTGAGTCGGACAATGATTTCGTAAATGCCGTGGTGTGTGTGGAGACAAGGCTCTCTCCATATGAAGTGCTTGCCATGACGCAGCAGATAGAGCGCAGCATGGGAAGGACAGAAAAGTCGGAAAACGGAATATACCACGACCGTATAATAGACATAGATATTCTGCTTTATGATGAGCAGCATATCAACGAGCCTACACTCATGGTGCCGCATCCGCTTATGATGGAGCGTGACTTCGTGGTAGAGCCGTTGTCGGAAATAGCAGACATGGAGAAAGTAAGAAAGATTATAGGATAAAACATATACAATGGGTATAGAGAAAGGAATATTCAAGAGAATGGAGCTGCTCGTAGGAGAGCAAGTGATGCAGCGGACAGCCGATGCAAAAGTGATAATCTTTGGTGTAGGCGGTGTCGGAAGCTGGTGCGCTGAGAGCCTCGTCCGCTCAGGAATACGTCATCTCACCATCGTTGATTCCGACCGTGTTTGTATAACGAACATAAACCGTCAGCTGATGGCAACGACAAAGACCGTGGGCAAGGTGAAGGTGGAAGTGCTGAAAGAACGTCTGCTTGAGATAAATCCTACGGCGGAGATTGATGCGCAGCAGAAGATTTATGACGAGAATACAGCGGCAGATTTCCATATCGAGGACTATGACTATATTATAGATGCCATAGACAGCTTGAAGGACAAGGCGCATCTGATTCTTGAAGCATGCAAGACAAAGGCGGTATTCTTCTCTTCGATGGGTGCAGCCTTGAAGATGGATGTGTCAAAGATCCATGTCGCAGAGTTCTGGAAAGTGAAAGGCTGTCCGTTGGCAAGGGCGCTGAGAGGTAAGTTCAGAAAGATGAAGGTGCGCCCGGCACGTAAGTTCAAATGTGTGTACAGCGAGGAGCTGCTTTCAAATATGGAACATAACTCAACATGTGGAACGGAACATTGTATGTGCCCAAAGGCACAGGCAGGACCTGGTGATCCGGCTCTTGTTAACCATGAATGGTGCAGTTCTAAAGCCCAGATAAACGGTACTGTCGCCCATATAACGGCAATCTTTGGCTTTACCATTGCCGGAATGGTGATGCAGGACTTGTATTCAAAGGCTCAGGAAGAGGTGAATGGCAAATAAGGCGCGGCAGCTTTTCTTTTTCTATATAAGTCTGCCGTTTTGGCTTTATAAGGTGACTTTTTCGTTGGACTAAATTTGTTCCATTCGAAAAAAAAACGTACTTTTGAAGAAATTTTCTATTTTAATTAAGGTAAGGGAAGAATACTTTTTATGAGCGACGATATCAAAGACAACGAGATTAAAGGCGAAAACGAATTGAACGAACAGCAGGAGGACATGGCGCAGACGGACTCTTCCGAAACGAAAGAGCACTCTGACTATACTCCAACCAACAGGTTCGATGCTTCGGCTGTACATCATCTTAGCGGAATGTACAAAAACTGGTTCCTGGATTATGCATCTTACGTAATTCTTGAACGAGCTGTGCCCCATATCGAAGATGGTCTAAAACCGGTGCAGAGGCGTATTCTCCATTCTATGAAGAGGATGGATGACGGCCGATACAACAAGGTAGCAAACATTGTAGGACACACCATGCAGTTTCATCCTCATGGTGATGCCTCCATCGGTGATGCTCTTGTTCAGCTCGGACAGAAGGATTTGCTTGTGGACTGTCAGGGAAACTGGGGAAACATCCTTACCGGCGATCGTGCTGCTGCTCCACGATATATTGAAGCGAGACTGTCGAAGTTTGCCATTGATGTAGTGTTTAATCCGAAGACTACTGACTGGCAGCTCAGTTATGACGGCAGAAACAAGGAGCCTATCACTTTGCCGGCCAAGTTCCCTTTGCTGCTGGCACAGGGAGCGGAAGGTATTGCTGTCGGACTGTCGTCAAAGATTCTTCCGCATAATTTCAATGACATCTGTGACTCTGCTGTGAAATATCTGCATGGGGAGGAGTTCAATCTCTATCCGGATTTCCCTACGGGAGGAAGCATAGATGTAAGTAAATACAACGACGGACAGCGTGGGGGCGTGCTCAAGGTGAGGGCAAAGATAGAAAAGCTCGACAACAAAACACTCGTAATCAGGGAAATACCGTTTGGCAAGACTACGCTCATCGACTCTATATTGAAGGCAATAGAAAAGGGAAAGATAAAGGCACGTAAGGTGGACGACAATACGGCAGCTGAGGTGGAAATACAGGTGCATCTGGCTCCTGGCATATCCTCCGACAAGACCCTTGATGCGCTTTATGCCTTCTCAGACTGCGAGATGAACATCTCGCCGAATTGTTGCGTTATAGAAGATGACAAACCGCAGTTCCTTACGGTGAGCGATGTGTTGCGCCATTCCGTTGACCGCACGAAAGCTCTTATACAGAAGGAACTTGAGATACGCAAAGGGGAACTTTTGGAACAGTTGCACTTTGCATCGCTCGAAAAGATATTTATCGAAGAGAGAATATACAAAGACAAAGGCTTTGAGAACGCTCCGAATATGGATGCTGCATGTGAGCATATCGACAAAAGACTCACACCATTCTATCCGCAGATGATCAGAGAGGTGACGAAAGATGATATCCTCAGACTCATGGAGATAAAGATGCAGCGTATTCTTAAATTCAATAAGGATAAGGCTGATGAGCTGATGGCTAAGATAAAGGCCGAGATAGAAAATATAGACCGTGACCTGAACAATATGGTGGAGGTTACGGCAAACTGGTTCATCTATCTGAAAGAGAAATACGGAGCCATGCATCCGAGACTGACGGAAATTAAGAACTTTGACACCATTGAGGCGACAAAGGTTGTCGAGGCTAACGAGAAACTCTATATCAACCGTCAGGAAGGTTTCGTGGGAACCGGTCTGAAGAAAGATGAATTTGTATGCAACTGCTCTGATATTGATGATATAATAATCTTCTATAGAGACGGAAAATACAAGGTCATAAAGGTGGCAGACAAAGTGTTTGTCGGAAAGAACATCATCCATGTGGCGGTGTTCAAGAAGAACGACAAACGGACAATATACAATGTGGTGTATCGTGACGGAAAGCAGGGCTTCTATTATATCAAGAGGTTCAACGTGACGAGCATGACCAGAGACAGGGAATATGATCTGACACAGGGCAAGCCTGGTTCAAGGGTTAATTACTTCACGGCTAATCCTAACGGAGAGGCTGAGGTGATAAAGGTGACACTTGACCCTACACCGAAGCTGAAGAATATCTTCATAGAAAAGGACTTCTCGACGATACTTGTAAAGGGCAGGGCTGCAATGGGTAATATCCTGACCAAGAATTCGATACACCGTATCTCTCTGAAGAGTCATGGACACAGTACCTTGGGCGGCAGGAAGGTATGGTTCGATCCGGATGTAAACCGTCTGAACTATGATGACCATGGCAGATTGCTCGGAGAGTTCAATGAGGGTGACTTTATCCTTGTTGTCTTGAAGAGCGGAGAGTATTATATGACAAACTTCGATGCCAACAACCATTACGAGGATAATATCCTTAGGATAGAGAAGTTTGAACCACACAAAATATGGTGTGCGATAGTGAAGGATGCCGATCAGAACGGACTGCCGTATATAAAGCGCTTCCTCTTTGAGATGACAAAGAAGAAGCAGAGCTTTATAGGTGAGAATCCTAAGAGTGAGCTGATGCTGCTTACTGATGCAAAAGCACCACGACTGTTGCTTACATTTGGAGGCAATGATGAGTTCAGAGGTACTCTTGAAGTGGATGTAAACGAGTTCGCCCTCGTGAAAGGCTATAAGGCGAAGGGAAAACGTCTTACTACGTTTGAACTTGCCAAGCTTGATGAAATCGAGACTGACGAGCCTGTGGAAGAGGAAAAGGGTCAGGACAACGTGACGGAAGCTGATGGCGAATCTGACAATACTACTGTAGCTGACGCACAGGAGGAGAATCTTGACCCTGATGCAGGGAAAAGCAAACAGCAGGTTATTGATGAGATAACCGGGCAGCTCAATCTCTTTGATGACGACAATGGGTAAAACAAATAGAACGCTGCGTATGGAATATTTGTATTGTAGACGTTTTTTTAAGTGCTTCATATTGGAATGTGTCTTGCTTCTTCCGTTAGGAGGAACAAGACATGGCTTCCTCTTTGCCCAAGACAAGGTTATTACTAACACAAGAATGATTGGCATCGGTGGGGTTAATATCCTTGACACCTATCTCTCGCAAGAGAAATACCGTGGTACGGAGGTACGCTATGTTTCACAGACAATAAGAGAAAGGGAAGGGAAACGCTGGGCAAGACTCATTGAACACCAAGGCTATATCTCGTTTTCTAATAATCGTGCCGATAATGGAAATGAGATGGCTGGCACATATGACTTCAGTTATGGTCTGTTGAGAGACTGGACTTTCTTCGACGGTAAACTGGATGTCAAGGCAGGTGGAAAGATTGATGCCGCAATAGGTTTCCTGTATAATACAAGGAATGGCAATAATCCGGCACAGGCACGGCTGAATGTTGATATTGCACCTATGGCTATTGCTACATATCGTTTCAATGCCGGCAGACTGCCTATGGCATTAAGGTATGAGGTGAGTTCTCCTTTGTGTGGACTGATGTTCAGTCCTAATTACGGACAGTCGTACTATGAGATATTCTCGAAAGGAGACTATGACCATAATATTGTTCCTACAACTTTTGTTGTTACCCCTTCGCTCCACCAGATGCTGTCGGTGGATTTTACAATTAAAAAGACAACATTGAGAGTCGGCTATCTTGGAGACTGGAGACAGTCGAAGGTTAACGGTCTGAAATACCACTCCTATTCCAATATGTTTATGATTGGTCTGACGCGCAGGTTTAAAATGATAAAGATGAATCCATGAGAAAGACGGAGAAAATAAACTCTTATACCTTATTATATAATATAAGGTGTATATTCGGAAAGCTATGCTCTGCAGTATGTCTGTTGTCGACAGTTCTTTTTACGGCTTTGTCGTTTGCGTCGTGCGTTGACGAAGAAGAGTACGACGATACTCCGAAGGGAAACTTTGAAGCCCTTTGGAAAATTATAGACCAGCGCTATTGCTTTTTCGATTATAAAAAGCAAGAGTATGGCTTGGACTGGAATGCCGTATATGCAAAATACTCAGCACAGGTAGACAAGACGATGACTGAGCAACAGCTGTTTGAAGTGCTTGGAAACATGCTTGGAGAGCTGCGCGACGGACATGTTAACATGTATTCTTCTTTTAACTCTGCACGCTATTGGAGCTGGCATGAGAATTACCCGAAGAACTTCAGTGATACTCTCGAACGTAAATATCTGGGGACTGACTATAACTTCGTCAGTGGGCTGAAATACAAGAAGCTGGACGATAATGTTGGTTATGTAAGATGTGAGAGTTTCCAAAGTGCTATCGGAAATGGCAATCTGGATGATATGCTTCTCTTTCTTGCTCCATGCAACGCTCTTATAATAGATGTGCGTAACAATGGCGGCGGACAGCTAACAATGGCGGAAAGGTTTGCTGCACGGTTTACCAACAGAGAGCTTCTCGTAGGCTATATGCAGCATAAGACGGGTACAGGCCATTCTGATTTCTCTAAGTTGAAAGAGCAGAAGCTGAAGCCTTCGAATGGTATCAGATGGCAGAAGCGTGTTTATGTGTTGACAAACCGTTCTGTGTATAGTGCTGCAAATGAGTTTGTGAAATACATGAAATGTTGCCCTCAGGTAATAGTGATTGGTGACAAGACTGGTGGTGGAGCAGGTATGCCGTTCAGTAGTGAATTGCCGAACGGTTGGAGTGTTAGGTTCAGTGCCTGCCCTATGTATGACAAGGACAAGCAAAGCACGGAATTCGGAATAGAGCCGGATTGTAATGTTGGGCTCGGTGATGCTGATGTCGCCCGTGGCGTTGATTCTATAATAGAATTCGCCCGCAGCATGGCAAAGCAGTAGAGTATGTTAATCAGAATTGTTTCAAAGTTACAAACTTTTAACGAGATAATAAGGCTAAAATGTTGGAAAAAGTGTAACTTTGCAAAATATTTTAGTAGTAAGATATCAATTAGAGATAAAGAAAAGAATAAAACAATATAAGAACATGGCACAAGAAGACGTTTTCAAGAAAATCGTTTCACACTGTAAAGAGTATGGTTTCGTATTCCCAAGTAGTGATATCTATGATGGACTGGCTGCCGTTTATGACTACGGACAGAATGGTGTGGAACTGAAAAACAACATTAAAGAATATTGGTGGAAGAGCATGGTGTTGCTGCACGATAATATCGTGGGTATCGACTCTGCTATCTTCATGCACCCGACTATATGGAAAGCCAGCGGACATGTTGATGCTTTCAATGATCCGCTTATTGACAACCGCGACTCAAAGAAGCGCTATCGTGCCGACGTGCTCATCGAAGACCAGATCGGCAAGTATGAGGAGAAGATAGCAAAGGAAATAGCAAAGGCAAAGAAACGTTTCGGAGAAAGCTTCGATGAAGAGAAATTCCGTGAGACTAATCCACGCGTACTGGAGAACCAGCAGAAGCGTGATGCTTTGCACGAGCGTTATACAGAGGCGATGCAGGGTCCTGACCTTGAGGAGCTGAAGCAGATAATCATTGACGAGGAAATCGTTGATCCTATCAGCGGAACAAAGAACTGGACAGACGTACGTCAGTTCAACCTTATGTTCTCTACAGAGATGGGTTCCACATCAGATGCCGCAAGCAAGATTTATCTCCGTCCGGAGACTGCACAGGGTATCTTTGTGAACTATCTGAATGTACAGAAGACTGGTCGTATGAAGATTCCTTTCGGTATTGCACAGATAGGTAAGGCTTTCCGTAATGAGATTGTAGCCCGTCAGTTCATCTTCCGTATGAGAGAGTTCGAGCAGATGGAGATGCAGTTCTTTGTAAAGCCCGGGACAGAGAAGGAATGGTTCCAGAAGTGGAAAGAGTTCCGTATGAAGTGGCATCAGGCATTGGGCTTCGGTGCTGACAACTATCGTTTCCATGACCACGAGAAACTTGCGTTCTATGCTAATGCCGCTACCGATATTGAATTCAAGATGCCATTCGGATTCAAGGAGGTTGAGGGAATCCATAGCCGTACAGACTATGACCTCAAGCAGCATGAGAAGTTCTCTGGTCGTTCAATCAAGTACTTTGATCCTCAGACAAACGAGAGCTATACTCCGTATGACATAGAGACGAGTATCGGCGTAGACCGTATGTTCCTTTCTATCATGTGTCATTCCTTTGAAGAGGAGAAACTGGAGAACGGCGAGACACGTACAGTATTGAAACTGCCAGCAGCGCTGGCTCCTGTTAAGCTTGCGGTATTGCCGTTGGTTAAGAAGGATGGCCTGCCAGAGAAGGCTCGTGAGATTATCAACAACCTGAAGTTCCACTTCAACTGTCAGTATGATGAGAAGGATACAATCGGAAAGCGTTACCGCCGTCAGGATGCTATCGGTACTCCATACTGTGTGACAGTAGACTATGATACGTTGAAGGACAACTGCGTGACACTTCGCTTCCGCGACACGATGGAGCAGGAGAGAGTGAACATCGACCAGCTGAACGGTATCATTGAAGACAAGGTGAGCATCGCAAGCTTGTTGAAGAAATTGCAGTAATTATTAATTATATTATTCTTGATGAATAGAAAAGTCTTTTTAGCATTTATCATGTTTTGTGGCGTGATGGCAGGAATGATGACCGCATGCAGCGAAACGGATGATGAAGAGGTGGAATATCCAAACTGGCAGAAGCGTAATGTGGCGTATTTTGACAGTATCTATAATGAAGCCATTCAGAACAAGGATGGCAAGTGGGATACTATCAGAGCATGGTCGCTGAGCGATACTGAGGCTCGTCTTCAGCCTTATGACTATATTGTGGTTCATAAGGAAGAGGTCGGCACAGGTAGTGGTTGCCCTTTGTATACGGATTCTGTTATGGTTCATAATCTTGGAAAGTTGCTGCCGTCTACAAGCTATCCCGACGGATATGTGATAGAAAAGAGCTGGACTGGCGACTTCGAAGACTATAATCCCCAGACTGCGCGTGCAAAGAAATGGTATGTCGGCGGATTGATAGACGGATACACTACAGCATTGCAGCGTATGCATATTGGTGACCGTTGGCGCATTTATGTTCCTTATAAGTTGGCTTACGGCACGACAGACTACAACGGTATTCCAGCATACAGTAATATTATTTGGGATATAAAGCTTCTTGGGTATTATCATCCGGGAGGAGAACAGCCCTATCTGGATGCTAAAAAGGCCAATACCAACCTTTGGGTGATGGAATAAAGAAAGATTTTGTCATATCATAAGACAAATAAAGATGCAGCTTCTCGTATGGGAAAAAGCTGCATCTTTTTGTTTGTGGCTTATCGTAATGTTGTGTGCTGCCGTAGTTGGGATAATAGGTGAATAAATACTGATATAAGGCTGTTTTGCGTGTAAAATGCACTTTTTTATAAAAAAGTTGCAAGAAAATTTGGTAGATAACAAAAAAGTCTATACCTTTGCACTCGCTAAATAAGAGCAAGGGCGTTTAGCTCAGTTGGTTTAGAGCATCTGCCTTACAAGCAGAGGGTCGGC
>ENA-ORRO01002644-ORRO01002644.1-human-gut-metagenome-genome-assembly--contig:-NODE-2644-length-11108-cov-2.466389_pt1 | contig 11108 bp, 10 predicted proteins | sample MGYA00242176_ERZ509136 | MGnify/ENA primary metagenome ERZ509136 (study PRJEB26280, sample SAMEA2338644) | human gut metagenome | biome: human gut; feature: human-associated habitat; material: faeces... | reverse complement strand
TGCCATCATTTCCAAGCCGTGAAAAATATATGCGCAAAGCAAGATCAGACCGAGAAGTACAACAGCCGCGCCTCCCTTCCCTATCACAGAAGACAAAGCTGTTCCTATTCCACGGCCAATAATTCCACCGCTTCCCTTGCCGTGCTTTGCCACATCCTCCAGTGACATATAAAGACATTTAAAATATTCATGATGAAGTACATGATTGCTCGTGAAATATTCTGTCAGTATTTCCTGTTGGAAGATCAGCTCTGTCAGTGCTCCCAAAAGTACCATAAGTACACCGCCACTGATAATCTTTCGCGGTACTCTGCGATCTCCGGCATTAACAACAGCAAATACATAGCTAATAACTATCATTGCCGGCATCAGCCAGGAAATCCATCCAAACAATCCAAAATGAATCCCTGTAAGAACGATCCCAATTTTTCCACATACACCCAAAAAGCACAAATAAAAAAAGATACTGATGATCGATAACACAAGAATCGTAATCCCTGTCTCAAATGCCAGTTGATCCTTATATGTATTAATCTCATCGGCAGTTCTTTTATGCTGTCTCGCTGTATTCCCCGCTCCGGATGATTTTCTGCCGCCAGCCGTACTCTTTCTGCCGGCAGAATTTTTTCCATTGGAGGTCGTTTTTCTTCCCGATGTATTCTTTCTGGTCGCCGTTCCGGAACTTTTACGTCTGGCCGTACTGTTCTTTTCCGCTGTCCCGGATCTCGTCTGGCTCCCGGTTGCTCTTGCTGATGATTTTCTTGCCGCTGCCATACTCTTCCTCATTTCTACATTTTATATAACTGATTTCTACGCCCGGATGGATGCAATAATGGATACAATACCAACCACTGCGCAATAAATTGCAAAATACTTAAACCGCTTACCACGGATCAATCCCATCATAAAACGGATTGCCAGATAACCGGAAACTGCCGCCACCAGCATGGAAATAATACAATACAAAACATCTGTCTGCGTCAATGCCAGAGAAGAAAGGTCTCCGATTTCCAATAATACTGCTCCCAGAACTGCCGGTATGGACATAATAAAGGAATACTTTACAGCAAATCTCTTATCAAAACCACAAAGCAGACATGCCGTGATCGTGGTTCCCGATCTGGACACTCCCGGTAAAGTTGCAATCCCCTGAGATACTCCCACTAAAGCGGCCTCTCCATAACGGATATCCTTCGGCTTTTTGCTGCCCGGCTCCACCAGATCCGCAATCACAAGAAAAACTGCCGTCACAAGCAGACAACACGCCGGCACCAATGCAATCTCATTGGCCTGCTCCACATAATCCTTAAAGATCACGCCGATCAGTCCTGTAGGTATCGTTGAAACGATCACCAGCATCACATATTTGCGATAGGAGCTTCGGACTACTTTATGATAAGGCCGCTGCTTTCCGGTAAGATTCTGAAAAAAACGTCCCACGTTGGAAAAACTGTCCCCTAAGATATGGAAGCCCTCCCGGATCAAATGACTAATGTCATTCCAGAATGCCACAAAAATTGCCAGTAATGTACCAAAATGAAGCATGACGTCAAAAAACATCCCTCCGCTCTCCAGATTCACATGAAGAAGCTGTTTGATCAGCACCAGATGCCCGGAGCTGCTCACCGGTAAAAATTCTGTCAAACCCTGTACTAAACCAAGCAAAACCGCCTTCCATAGAGACATATCATTTCCTCCTTTGTGCTTTCCATCTCATTTTAACCTTAGCTTCTTATTATAGCGTTTTTTGTTTGGAATTGCAAACAGACGCATATTCGAAAAAATATGGCAGATTGCCGCAAATCGACAGATAAGGGATATAACAAAAAACTGTCCCACATTTGTGAGACAGCCATTTCCCGGATATTGATACGTCCTCTTCCCGTCCTACTCATCCTGCCGGATTTTTTTCACAATACTTATTTCCTGTAATATCCTGCTTCTCCTCTCTTCGCTGAAAATCATCCGGAAAACTCGATACACCCAGTAAAACGGCAACAGCCAGTGATGCTTTTTCAGTGCCGGACAATAATCATAATGCTCTTTTCCCGGAAACAGTCTTTTTAGCACATAAGCAGCCTTTGAAATACTTCCATCTTTTTTCCGGTACTGACTCATATTGTTTACTACCCTACGCTCTGTCGTACCATATGCACCAGAAGTCATATAATAACAGAGCAGCCTTTTTTCTTCCGTCGAAAGGGTATAACGAAATCTCTCCGTCCCTTCTTCTACAAGAGTATTGTTCATTCGAAACACTTTCTTACAAAGAACCCTGTTTTCTTTTTCAAAATCAGCAATGCCAAGAATCTCACACTGCTTTTCAATGTAACGAAAATCAAGGGCATCTTCCAACTGGTTCAGGTACACATACTGATCCAATAGAGAACGTATCCCTGTTCCACCTTCCTCAAAATGTTTGAAGGTATGCGTCATAATATATACATAGAAATCCTCATACGAAAAATGATACTCTAATCCTCCTTCTCCGGGAATCAGACGGTCTTTGATCCGGTCATAATAGTTTACCCACTCTTTGTTATGACCTGCTCCGTAAAGGGAAGTATGCATTTCAAAATTATAGACCGGTTCCTTTTCATAGACATCATGATTACCCTGATCAAAGGCTTCGACCTCATAACCACGGCTTACCATGTAATCACGGATCTGCTTTGCATAGGCTATATCAAACAAAATGTCATTGTCCGACATCTGCCGCATTCCAATAGACGGATAAAACTCCTTTAATATCACGCCTTTTAGTGGCATATGCCAGATGCCCTGCTCCTCCATATAAGAAAAAATCTCTGCCCGTTCCTGATCAAATAATATAACCTTGCGAATTGCTTTGGCAATACTCTGTTCCCATACCGGAAGAATCTTTATACCTGCATTTTTCAGCACAGTTCCTGTCAATGCATCCACAAAATGAACCTTGCTGAATTGATACAGCATCTGCATTTTGTCTTCATCATATACTTTCTGAAATGTCTTGATATAAGTCTTAGCGGGCATTTTCCCATTCACCCCAACAGATAAAGCAGATCACACATGATATCTGAAAGGTCAGCGTTTCTAATTTCTTTTTCCATCCTTTTCTCCTATTTCAAATGAAAAACTCTGTTATGACTTACAAATTAAATAGCTTATGCAGTAATTTTCACTCTGTCTTATTCTTCATCTGCACCATTCCCTCTTCAAAATGAAGCTGTTTGCTGCAGATCTCCAGTGCTTGCAATCTATGAGAAACAAATAACACCGTCTTATCCGTAAGCTGTTTCAGATTATCAAGCAACTTTCGTTCCGTCTGCTGATCCAGCGCACTGGTGGATTCATCCAAGATCAATACCGGACGATCCGCATACAGTGCCCTTGCAATGGCGATCCGCTGCATCTGCCCCTCCGAGAGCCCTGCTCCCTTTTCCCCAAGGATCGTGTCAAGCTGCATCGGCAGATCATAGACAAAATCTGCACAGGCAAGATGAACCGCCCGCTCTAGTTTTTCATCAAGATCCATATCATTTCTGTCAGCGTGATCCCCGTCGGCATTATCTGTTTTCAGGCAGTCTGCAGTCCCATCCTTTGACTTTCCAAAGGTGATCACATCCCGGACGCTGCCTCCCATCAGAAAATTTCCCTGCGGTACATAAGCAAATAGTCTTTTCATATTCTCTATGGCAATGCTTTTACCATCGTTCAAGATCACCGCTATCGTTCCTGTCTGCGGTCGATAAATTCCCATCAGAAGCTTTAACATAGTAGACTTGCCACAGCCGGAAGTTCCGGTAACCGCCACATAATCGCCCTTCGCTATGGAGAAGGAAACGTCCTGCAAGATATCCCTTGTATGTAGAGCAACACCCGGATCCATGCTATTTTCCGCTATAATATCACTTTCCCGCACAGCTTTGCTTTCTCCCGCCGCTTCCATAGCTGCACCATTTTCATTTGGATAGCGGAATGAAACATACTCAAAAGCAATCTCCCGGATCTGTTCCTCATATAACTCCCGAACCTCTTCGATACTGTGAAGCCCCGACTCATCTGCATCTTCATACTGCTCCACTTCCATCAGCCGCTCAGCACTGGCAATCATGGTGTAATACCTCGGCACATATCCCCCAAGACCGGCAAGAGGTGACTGGAGCTGCCCGATCAGCTGGATCATGGCGGTCAGCGTACCAAAAGTCACATTTCCATGGATAATGCCATAGCCGCAAAACCCAATTCCCAGAAGATACATTCCATTAATAGCAAGACTGAACCCACTATTACAGATATTTGAAAGCCACGCCTTCCTCATGCGGGAGCCTTTATGAACCTCCATGATGTCTGCCGCCTGTTCCACTGCTATATTTTCTACTCCAAAGACTCGTACCACAAGCATGCTGCTGATCCGCTCCTGCAGATACATTCGGACTTTCCCGTCTTTTTCCTGCACATCCTTATGAAATCTCTTGAGCGGTCTTCGAAGCACGACCGTAATGATCACAAAAAGTATCCCACCGGGGATCATGATAACTGCCAGTCCCGGCTGTAAATAAAGAATAAGTACCAGAGAGCCCACAAGCCGGATCATCATTCCCAAAAGCCCCGGCAAAAGGTCAGTCATACCATCCGCACAAACGACTGTATCTGATGTGAGGCGATTCATCCACTCCTCAGAATGCTTCAAACTAACGCTTCCATAATCTTTTATCAGAATGGACTGGAACAACCTTTGCTTCAGGGTATTCTCCATGCTGCTTCTGGTATATTCCGAAATCTGTCTTGTAATGATACGGATCATAAGCTGTCCTAACACCAACATCCCAAAGCCGATCATTCCCATCACAAAGCCATGGCTGTCTTTTACTACTGCCCGGTCAACCATCTGCTTCATCACAAGAGCATAGCAGATACCAAGTCCACTCACGATTATTTCAAATACTGTCAACAGCCCAACAAAGAAACGGTATTTCTTTGTCACTTTTTTAAGCCATGTATGTGTACTTTTTTCTTTCACCGATGCCCTCCGATCCTTCTTATCTTCAATTTCAATAATTTCCACAATCTTCGGACCGGATACAACATATACCACACTTTGGCATAGAGCAGGCATCCCCCTGCGTCTGCCGCATACTCCTTCCCATCCCGTACAAAAGAAGTCATCACGCCAAGCACATCCTGATCCGTAATCCCATACTCCTTGTTCAGACAATTGTCTCCAAGAAATACATACCCATCCGGCAGCACTTTAATAATACGGTGCAACACATAAGCTCCATCCGCGCGCTTATAAAGTGCCACATCGTATTTCTTACATCTACTCTGCCTCTTTGTTATGGTAAAAAGATCCTTCTGCTGCCTGAGTAAGGGAAGCATACTGACTCCCCTGCAGGTATAAGTAATCGTGCCTTTTCTGTCTAATTCCTGTTCAAATGTAGATTGTATCATATCTATCCAATATCTCCTGTGCAGCTTTATTCCTCAACCGCCCCAATGCCACGCAGCTTTGCAAGTATGTCTCCTACATCCTTTGTGATCTGCTCCTTCGTTGCATCATACTTTGCAAGCATCTTCTCGACGATCTCTTCCTCGGTCACTTCATCTTTCAAACACTCCACAATGAAGCCGGCAGTCTTATTACTTCTTACCATGCCGCTAAAGGATAACCCTCCTGCCGGAACAGTAATATGTTCCTCTGCTCCTTCGTGTGTGATAAATCCATCTTTTAATCGCATCTTTTTCCCCCTTAATGTCTGATTTTAATCTGATTTCATCCCATTGTATGCTACCTCTACTGCCTCCTTACTGATGTTACAGTGAAGCTCATAGAAATTCATGATACCTTTTAGCTGATCTAAAATCCGCATCGTAGCCGTCAAGGCTTTCGTATCCATCGGACGATAGCTCTGCTGCATAAGCATCGGATACGCTTCATGTGCTGTAATCTGCCGGATCACATTCTCTCTGCCTCTTCTTAAGATGCAAATGCCAGCCAGCGGTGCATGGGTGTTAGTGCTTAATCGGTGTTTTCCATCCCAAGGTGTGCCATATGCATACACCCTATCTTGTGTGATCTTAACCAATGGTTTATCATCATTGATCATAACCGCCCTGTTGCCGAAATACTCCCTCCAAAGTCTTGTATGCGTGGATTTTCCTATTCCGCTTTTTGCCGTAAACAGATAAGCTTTTCCATCCACTGCGATCACCGAACCATGAAACAACACGGTATCCTGCATCCACTCAGCAATCTTGCGATATACGGCAAGAGTTTCCAAATAGGCATCCGAATATGCTGCCATCTTCTGCCCCGTCATCTCCGCCTGCCTGTCAGAACGTATTCTTTCATAATCAATATCTTGCGGAGTTATCTGCACATCCAGATTTACAGGAAAGGACTTATTTTTTTCGTAATTTTTGCAACTGATTATCTCCTCTGGATTTGCATAAATATCCGAAATGATATACTCTTTGCAATATTCCTTTATCATGGCATACAACGGTCTGATGTGGATTCTTTTTTCTGCCAGTTGTATCGTAAACGATCTGCCTTCTTTCATCTTACGCCCTTTCTGCTCCCAATATTAAGGCGGGAATTACCCGCCTACCATTATCGTTACTATTTTCCTGTCGGTACAAAAGGCAGGTTGATCACTCCATCATCCTGTTTGCCACCACTTGCAGTAATAATATCTTCTGTTTCAAATGCAATGATCTCCATCTGCGGAGTCCTATACTCTTCTTTTATGACGCCATGCTGTATCCTTGTCCGTTCTTTTAAACTGTTTTTCATAAGCAACCTCCTATTCAGCCGGAACAAATGGAAGCTCTATCGTATCCGAACTTTTTTTGCCGGAATCTTTACCATTGCCATCATTGCTTTGATCGCGATCTGGATTCTCCGGCTGATCCTCCTGTTTTGTTGTATCCTCTTTAGAATCCGATGGCTCCTGATTTTCCGAATGTGAGGGCTTTTTATCTGCTTTTGCTTTGCTGTCTGCACCGGTTGTATTCTTTTGGTCCGGCGATTTCGAATCATTCTTTTTCCCATTGGACTCCGCCTGCTCCCGTGATGCCTTTTTTCCATGCGTACCACTATCACTCTGTGTGGTTGATGTATCATCTCCCGACTGTGGAGTATCTGTACCAATCGGCAAAACCGGAAGCTCATTGTCCTTTTCCTTACTCTCTGTCGTCTGCCCTGATGTAGCCTGACGGCTATTCTTCATAGTACCCGGACGGCTTACCGCAATCGTCACTCCAATAGCGATTGCCATAATGACAATTCCAATTCCGGATACCAGCAGTATCTTTCTCTTATTTTTCATCTCTACACCTCTGCTCATTTTAGCCATAAACACTATTATAGTAAGCTTACCATACAACGCCTGTAACCACAAGAAAAACAAGGCTGTTCAAGGCATCTCCCGTTTCCGTAACATTCCGTTTCTTATGCAAAAAATGCCAGACAGTCAAGTCTGCCTGACATTTTAAGTGCATTATTCTACAACATAATCCTTTTATGGAGTATCAATGCCCACTGGTGGGAGATCATTGCCACTGGTCGTAATAATATCCTCTGTTTCAAATTCTACAATCTCCATCTCCGGTGTTTCATATCTTTCTTTCATGCTTGTTTACCTCCCTTTAATTCTTGTTTTTGTAGTATTCATATCCTTGTGCACAGCTGCCATATGCAGAAAGTGCCTTGACAACTTCTCTGAGTGATTCAATATTATTGATATTATCACACGCACTGCTCATGACCGTATACGCATAACTGGTTGCTCCATATTTAAGCACTGCAGGTCCCGTGTCAGGCAACGCCACTTCAAATTCATACTGCTTCTGCAGCTGACTTGCTTTTATTCCGTGCAATGTGATCTTATAACAGTTCTCTTTATTGACTTTTGTTATCTCGTACTGATCCTTTGATATTTCTTTGCTATCAAACAAAATTTCAAACATATCTTCCTGCACTGTCACATCTTCCGCAAACTGCACAGAAACACATAGATCTGTCGTAGAATTCAGTGATAAATACGCGGATTTAAACGTAACTTTATCTGAATCACTATAGTATGTAATGGAAGCTTTATTTTCCTCACCCTTTATAAAACTTATAATGCTTGTATCATCAAACACTGGTTCTGTCAGATCCAAGCCATCTGACGCAAGCTTATCTGTCTTATATCCAAAATATTTCTGCGCTGCACCACCATAGTTTAACATACCCTTTACCAACTGTATTGTTGCTCTACTGGTGAGACTTTCATCTGCAGACATATGTGACAGTATATAATCTGCATATTCTTTTACCGTGTATGTATACACGGTTCCCTTCTTTTCACCATTGTTACCAATCATCTGTGCCTGAATATCTGAAGTCATTTCTTTGGCAGCCACTTCACAGGTAAAGACGTAATACGTCACACCATTCTTTACCGTTGTATCGGTTGTAGCGGTCGAACCGTCTTCATGCGTTCCACTTACATATACCTTTGATGTCGTGCCATTTGGCAAGATAAAATTCATATATGCGGATTCATCATTTACAATGTCATTCGACAACTCCATATAGAAATTAACGCCGATATTACCGGTAAGACTTAAGGAATAACCGGCGAGTTTTGCGCCGATGCCGTCAATATACTGACCGCAGTCATCACATTTTCCATCATTGTCCGTATCCGGATGGTCACCGTAGGTATTCTTCTCTGTATTGGAATATTCATAGGATACTGGCTCTCCCGGTTTGCCCTCACATCCTTTATAAATAGCAGTCTTATAAACTTTAGCTCCACCTAAAGTCGGATAGGTGTCTGTTCCGATGGTCTGTCCCCAGATGGAGCCATCGTAAGTCACAGTGTTATCACCTTCTCCGGTTGAGCAGCCCTGTGACAGGAGATAATCAACTTCACCGTTTGCGAATTGTGCGGCGGTTTTGCTGCCATTTTCATCTTCTGTGTCTGCGAGGTAATAGCAATTTGTGACTGGACCAAAATTGAATCCACATATACTGCTTATATCAGCACCTGAGCTAGCAGTAACAGTTCCTGTGTTATAACAGTTTGCGATTGTGCCATCATTGTCTCCACATATACCGCCTATATTAGCACCTGACTGAATAGCGGTAAGATTCCCTGCATTATAACAGTTTGTGATTGTGCCTTCATTGCGTCCACACACACCGCCTACAAACTCATTCCCCTTGAAATAGGAATCAACAACTCCAACATTTTTTATGTTGCTATCAGCTTCTGAACTTCCGAATAATCCAATACGTGGTGAATTACCATTAAAGTATAAACCACTTACGGTTTTATTATTTCCGTCAAACGTTCCTGAATACCCTATTATATCTCCCATACAATCTGCAATCGGTGTCCAGCTTATAAAATCACTTCCGTTGGAAACGTTGCCCTCTGCATCGTATTGTAAAGAATCAAGAAGATTTTCATTTGCTGTGATGTTGGCTGTCAGAATTGCATTGGCTGATGTGTTTTGTTTAACTCCATCAAGAGTGCCGTTTACAAGTCCTGCAAACCAGTATAGCTGACCTGCATTGCTGATTTCGTAAACAGTGTCTTTCGTGCTGTCACCGTCAATATCATACTTGTTTGTGGTGAGCACTGCCGGCTGGCATACATTATCACATGCACAGAAACCATTCTCGCCGATGCTATGAGGTTCCATTTCTTTCGTCACATATCCGATCGGGCAGTCCTTGCATGCCACATTTTTTATATGCTCCTTGTCATCTTTCCAAGTGTATGTAACATCACCGTCTTTGTTATGTATATGCTCTTCTCCATTTACAAAAAGACTCGCGCCATCTGCCAAAGCGAGTTTTTCCGGATTGGTAATGCTGGCACCACTCTCAAATTCAATACTTTCCCCACTTGCAATCGTTAAAGCTTCTTTTAAAGCGGCTGTACCATATACAGATGTTTTCGTTACAGCTACATCGGAATCTATCCACTTCTTTGTGATGACAGAGTTGCTACTATCAACATTTTGTATTACATATTTTTCTCCAAATGCTTTACCAGTTTCCACCAGAATCTGACTGCCTGATATAGTAATTCCATTCTGTGATGAAATTGGATTCGCCGTATCTTCGGTACACTTAGCTTTAACATAACTATCCTTTATACTTACTGTATTACCCGAAAGTACTGATTGATATCCATCAACGCAGGCAACAATATGACTTTTCTCTATTGTCAAATCACCATTACATTCGATATCGACAGTTTCTGTTGTTGCTCCCGAGATTTTCAAATTATTTGTCGAATCATCACCAGTTCCAACCGTAATCTCGCCTTTTCCGATCAGACTTCCATTATCATTGCCACCGTTTATTTCCAGTGTATTACTTCCACCATCTACATTAAACTTAATCTCTCCACTCAAGGTATTTTCCCCGGATAACAAAACAGTAAGATCACCACCTTCAACAGTAATATGTTGAACAGACGCATTTTGGAGTACAAGCTGATTCTTCTCTCTATCATAATACCAATTTGTTCCCGCGTATAACGTATTCGCATTACCGGAAACTCCATCATCTTGAAGTTCCCCGTTCAAAATAATATATCTAAATTCCGCGTTCTCATCTTTTATGGATAAGTTTTGTGGAGCTTTTTCCACTGCAGACTCCTCCGCCTTCGCATTCATCACGCCCCAGCCGTTCACATCCACCGTCGACAGCATCATAAGAGCCGCCATGGCTCCGGCAAACATCCGCCTTATTCCTCGTTTTCTTTGTTTCATATCTTCCTCCTTTTCCTTGCGATGTACTCCCAGTACCTTCGTTTAGAAGATTCCGGGAGTACATTGTGTTATGCATCACTTATTTCTTTCGTCGACACACACAACATACCTTGACTCCCTCTCTGTCACTCAGAGGTTTTTGCATAATTTAAGATCATTTCCTTGATCCTGAGTAACTCCGAAGTATAATCCTTGTTGTCCTCTGATCCCCAGATAAATCCGCTGGCACAGTACGTACAAGCCATCATCATTGTATGCACTGTCACACGGAAAAACTCCTCCCTCGGAATATCCGTGCGGAACGTGTAATCCTCCTTTGCTTTCTCATACATCCATTCCAGTCT
>ENA-ORRO01002638-ORRO01002638.1-human-gut-metagenome-genome-assembly--contig:-NODE-2638-length-11115-cov-3.866637_pt1 | contig 11115 bp, 8 predicted proteins | sample MGYA00242176_ERZ509136 | MGnify/ENA primary metagenome ERZ509136 (study PRJEB26280, sample SAMEA2338644) | human gut metagenome | biome: human gut; feature: human-associated habitat; material: faeces... | reverse complement strand
TCCGGGGTGAGCGAATGCGGCAGGGTCGGCGTGCGCGGCAGATCCGCCTCGGGGGAATCCTCGACCGGGGAAAAGCGGCTGGGCGTGACCTTGGGCGGAAGCCCGGTGTGCTGGCGGCGCAGCCCCAGCAGGCGGCAGACGCGCAGGCCGTCCTCCCCGCCGAGCGCGGCGCAGACCTGCTCCGGCGTGAAGGCACAGCTCTCCCTGTCGTAGGTGAGGCAGGGGTTCAGCGCGCCGCCCGGCGCAAAGCAGGCGGAGAGCAGAAAATCCAGCGTGCGGACAGCCTCGGCGCGGCGGCCGCTTTCCAGCAGCGTCAGCGCCAGCAGCGCGTTGATGGCCAGCGGCTTTTCCGGCACAAAGGCGCGCCAATCCTCCGTCAGCGTCGCGCGGAAGAACGCGCCGTCCAGCGGGTCGTAGAGGTCGGAGGCGAGCATCGCGTCGAGCGTCTGGTCAAGCGCCGCGTGCGCCTTGGCGAACGCCTCCCGGTGCGGGGTTCCCTTGTAGAACTCGACGCGCGTGCGCGGGTGGATGATGAGCTCATGGATGGGGTAGCGCGCGAACACATCCAGAATGGCGGCAAACTCGTCCGGGCTGCTGAAGCCCAGCCGGGTCTTGACCGAAATAGGCCCTTCCGCATGGGAGAATACCGCATCCAGAAAGGCGTCCAGCACGGCGGGGTCCCGCAGCATGCCGGAGCCTTTGCCCTTGGCGGTCACGGTGCCGGAGGGGCAGCCGAGGTTGAGGTGCACTTCGCCATAGCCCATGTCGCCGAGCGCCTGCGCCGCCCAGAGGAAGAGCGCCGCATCCTTGCAGAGAAGCTGGGGCACGCCGAAGCCGTTCTCCGGCGCGAGGATGGAAAGGTCGCGCGCGGTGAACGCGAGATTCTGCGTCGGGCTGACGAACGGGATGAAGTATTTGGCCACGCCCGAAAAGCAGTCGCGGTGCACCCGGCGGAAAACTGCGTCCGTCACGCCCTCCAGCGGCGCAAGATAGACCGTCATCGCTTTTCCTCAACGCCGATGCGGCAGATTTGATCCGCCGTCCCGTCCTCGACGATGGCTTTCAGCAGGGCAACCACCTCCGCGTCGTATTGGTGCGAAAGCGTCGTCAGCTCGGCGATGGCGCTGCGTGTGGACATACCCTTTTTATACGGCCGGTCGGAGGTCATCGCGTCGAAGGTATCCACAGCGGAAAGGATGCGGATTTCCAGCGACATCTGGTCGGCAGTCAGCCCGTCGGGGTAGCCGCTTCCATCCAGCCGCTCGTGGTGGCCGCGCGCAATCCGGGCGACGTCCGGGGAGAAGCGGGCGGAAAGCAGGTTGAAGCTGTCGATGGGGTGGCGCTTCATGGCGGCGTATTCCGAATCGGTCAGCCGCCCCGGCTTGGATAGGATCTCCGTCTGCTGGTAGCATTTGCCGACGTCGTGATACAGCGCGGCGAGCAGCAGCGCGTGCGTCGCCTCGGGGGACATGTGCAGGCGCTGGCAGACGGCCTCCGCAAAGCGCATCACGCGGCGGCTGTGGTGATAGGTGTAGTGATCCTTCCGGTCGATCTGCGTGTTCAAATCGTTAAGATCGTTGACAAACCCCATGAAATCATCGAAAACCGGCTTGGATGTGAAGCACAGAAGCCGCACGTCCGTCTTGGGCGTGATGGAAATGTCGTGGTCGAGGCCGGTGGTGTAAAACGAATCGCCGGCGCAGAGCGTCTGCGCCTCGCCTTCGTCGGTGTGCAGCGTCAGTTCGCCCGTCAGCAGCGTGTAATATTCCAGATAGACCGGCCTTTCGGGATCGGGCGTGAGCCAGACGACAGAGCCCGCGTCGATTTGCAGCAGGATGACGTTCGTGCCGTCGAAATTGGCCAGCAGGCGATACGTATTGCGGTTTTGGGTCACGTTGACCAGAGAATCGCCCGCGCGGGAAACAAACAGATGGTGCAAACCGAAAAGCCTCCTTCCGGATGTAATACTAATTCTTGTTAAAATGGCTTAATCCGCGCACCATCTTTTTCGCTCTGACTTTGCCTCGTTCCGTTCAACGTACCTCCAGTACGCCTCACTTCACTTGGCTTCGTCAGAACAAAAAATCTGATGCGCTCTGTTAAGCATTTTAACTGCGAATTCGTATAAAGATCAAACAGAATAAAATCAAAAAAGAGAGAAGAACAAAAGAAAGGGCTGCCGCAGCAGCCCGTTGACATGCGCCTTACACGGAAACGACGCGAATCGGATCGACCATGACGGTATAGCCGCCGATTTCGACCGCCACATATTCGCAGACGGTTTTGACCCCGCAGACCGCGGCGGCCGCTCTGGCCGTGTAGGAAACGGTGTGCGTGCGCGTGAGCATCGAGAGAATGATGACGCGAACCTCCGCGTCACATTCGGCGCGCTCGGCCATCCGGCAGGATTGCGCGATGATGGTTTCGATGCGGGCGTTGGCCGCTTCCACGGTCTTCAGCCCGTACTGCCTGAAAGCGTCGCTGATGTCAAAGCGGCTGTTTTGCAGCCGAAGCGTTTCAATCTGAGCGACGGCGGACGGTTCCGCAGCCGCGCAGGCCTGCGCGGGGAGAAGCGCCGCAAAGAGCAGAAGCATCGACAGAAAAACGAGAGAAATCCGGCGTTTCATGGGGGGAACCTCTTTTCCTTTGTCCTGCGTGTGACGTTTCTCCGAGCAAAAAGGAGAAACCGGTTTCAATCAGCAGGATTATTATAACAAAGCAAAAAAGCCCTGTCAATGCGTCCCTTGTATCTTTAGGGGTCGATTATGCCGCGCAGCTTGCGGCGCTCGCGCAGCTTGAGCTCCTGCCCCTGGTCGGAGGGGATGTAATAGCGCCGCCCCTTGACCTCCGGCGGCATGTATTCCTGCTTGACCCAGTGGCCGGGGAAATCGTGCGGATACTGGTATTGCGCGCCGCTGCCCAGCCGCTCGTGCCCGGCGTAGTGCGTATCCCGCAGGTGGATCGGCACGGGGCCGAAGCCGCCCTTTTCCGCGTCCGCGACGGATTGATCCAGCGCCATGACGACTGAGTTGGATTTCGGGCTTTCGCAGATGGCGATGATCGCCTGCGCCATGGACAGCCGCGCCTCCGGCAGGCCGACCGCCTCGAGCGCCTGCGACGCGGCGACCGCTTGCAGCATCGCCGTCGGGTTCGCCAGCCCCACGTCCTCGCTCGCGTGGGCAATGATCCGCCGCGCGATCAGGCGCGGATCGACGCCCGCGTAGAGCAGTCGCGCAAACCACGCCATCGCCGCGTCCGCGTCGCTGCCGCGCAGGCTCTTGCAGAACGCGGAGAGCATGTCGTAATACAGCGATTCGTCGCAGCGGATGACCGGCTTTTGGATGGATTCCTCCGCGACCTCCATCGTGATGTGGATCACGCCGTCCTCGCCCGGCTCGGTCGTCAGCACGGCCAGCTCCAGCGCGCCCAGCGCGGAACGCACGTCGCCGTTGGCAATTCGGGCGATGTGGCGCATGGCCTCCTCGTCCATCTCCACGGCGGTGGCGCCGAAGCCGCGCTCCCGATCCGCCAGTGCGCGGCGCATGGCGAGTATCACGTCTGCCTCGCTGAGCGGATAAAACTGAAAGATGCGGCACCGGCTCACGATGGCCGGGGTCATGGAGACGAGCGGGGTTTCCGTCGTCGAGCCGATGAAGCGCACCACGCCGCGTTCGATGGCGGGCAGGATGCTGTCGCTCTGCGACTTGCTCCACCGGTGACATTCGTCCAGCAGCAGATACGTCGCCTGCCCGTAGAGGCTGCGCCTGTCCTGCGCCTCCTTGATGACCTGCCGCACGTCCGCTACGCCGCTGGTCACGGCGTTGAGCTGAACGAAGGCGGAATGTGTCGTGCCCGCGATGATGGAGGCCAGCGTCGTTTTGCCGCATCCCGGCGGGCCGTAGAAGATGGAGGAGGTCATGCGGTCGGCCTCGATGGCGCGCCGCAGGAGCCGACCCGGCCCGACGATATGCCCCTGACCGATAAATTCATCCAGCGTTCGCGGACGCATGCGGTCGGCCAGCGGGCTGAGCGCGGCTTCCTGGGATGAAAACAAATCCTGCATGAAACAATCCCCCTTCAAATGCTCCCTTTATTATATCGCGTGGCGAACCAAAAGGCAAATCGAACGAAAGGAAAACACGCCGAAAAACGGGAAGAAATCCGCCCGCTCAATCGTCTATAAGGTGAATCCCCGATCGAGGGCGAATACCGCAGAGAAAGAAGGAACGATGATGAAGAAGACGATCTGCGCGCTGGGCACGGCCGCCCTGCTCTTTGGCTCGCTGGCGACGGCCGAAAAGGAAGCGCTTCATTTCAGCGAGGACAGCCATTCGTTCATTGTCACGTCCGAGGTCATCGGCCGCAGCGAATACGGCGAGACCGCGTTTGACATCCGCGTGACGATGGACGGCAATGAAATCCAGACCATCAACTTCACGGCTGAAAATGTCAACGAGGGGCAGCGGGAGGCGGTTCTCTGCGATGTGAACATGGACGGCTATGCGGATTTGGCGCTGATGAATTCGATGGGCGCGTCCGACGGGTTTGCGTCTTACTACCTCTACGAGCCGATGACGGGGCAGTTCGTCCATCATCCGGGGCTGGACAGACTGTCCTTCTACCGCGCACAGTTTTACCCGGAGAAGCGCTATGTGCTCAATTACCTGCACGACAGCGCGGCGACGGGCATTTGGGAATTGTATCAATGGCAGACGGACGGCGAATTAAAGCTGCTTTCCGAGGCGGCCATTCAGTTTGAGGGCGACGCGCTGACGGCGATGGCCGGACGCGCGAAAAACGGCACGATCAAAATCAGCTATACCAGCGAACCATTTGCCTACGAGGACGAGGCGCGACGGCGTTTGGAATACGACAAGCTGATGGCCATTTTGTTTGACGGCGGCGATCCGGGCGAGGCGGCGGAGTTGGGGCTGAGACCGTGACGACCCTCATTTTGAAGCGGTCAGCAGGAGAAAAACGCTTCGCCTCGAATTGTAAATCCGTATGCATCATAAACAATTAAAAAGAATTGCAGGGAGGAAGCGAATGTGAAAAGGCGGATAGCTGCTCTGTTGGCGGCGGCGATGCTGGCCGCAGCCGCGCCGACGCTGGCGGAAACCATGCGCATCGGCGATCAGGCCGTTGTGAAAAAGTGCAAGGAATATATCACGCTGCGCGAAGCGGATAACGTGCAGGCGACCGAGCTTGCCCGAATCCCGCTGGGCGGACAGGTGATTTATCTCAATCCGGCGCAAAACGGGTTCGCGCTGGTGGAATATGGGGATACGCAGGGCTTTGTGAAGGCGGAATATCTGGGCAACCAAACCGCGCGCGCTACGCCGTTCGCCATCACGGAGGAGGAGCGCCGCAACGTCAATCTGTTTTTGACGAATTTCACCGAGACGGGGATGAACCGATACGACGCGGCCTCGACGACGGACGCGGAGCTGGTGCGCTTTGCCGTGCTGCATGCGTGGCTCAACCGATCCGGTCAATGGGACGTCACCGAATGGGGCAGTCGCCTTGAACAGAGCAACGTGACCGACGACGTGCTGCGCTATTTCGGCAGGCCGCTGATTCTGCTCGATCAGCCGGATTTTGATTACGACGGCGCGTATTATTACATGCACGAGCCGGGCGCGCCGATTGGGCTGGGCTTTGCCTGCGCCAGCGAGGTGGAAACGCTCGGCGGCGGGCTGTATCGGGTCTACTTCGGCGTTTACGGCGCGGGCGAAATCATCGACGACGACGGCGTATATGATTTCCTGCCGGAGCAGGCCGCGCTCCTGTATCCGAACACGCCGTTTCAGGGCTGCGCCGTCATCCGCGCGCTGGGGCTGAACAGCAGGGAAGGCTTTCGGCTGGAAAGCTTGAGGATTGAATGATTGAAAACCACTTGACGGCAAGCCGAAAATGCGGTATGATAGCCAAGAAGGTTAAAAAAGTGAACCAATTGCGCGGGCGCTTCCTGCTCGAATAGTTCGGATGGAATGGAGCGCTGTCAGCAGACTGTGCCGGGATGAACAATCCCGGCTTTCTAACAGATAAAAAGTTCACTAAATGAACTAAAAAGGAGACTACTTTCATGGTACAGAACAAAACCGCTTGGAAACATGGAGCAGCTCGCGCAGTCAAAGCAATCTTCGCGGTGCTTGGCGCGCTGACGATTGTGTTTTTCGCTTTTTTCGGCGGCGAATTTTCAACGCTCAAGACTTTGAACCGCGTAGAGGACGATGCCAATCTGTTCACGATGGAATATAAGGCTGACTATGCGCTGGATCGATTTCTGAAAATCGGCGCTTCTACGGATACCGAGCTGATCGAATTTATTGTCAGGCAGGTGCTTAAAGGGATTCCACTGAAATTTGATTTGCCGAATTTGGGATGCTCGACGTTTGCTGCAAAGCTGGCAGACGGAACGCCGATTTTCGGGCGCAATTTTGATATGTACGATTCTCCGGCGCTGCTTGTGACGACGCGTCCGAAGGATGGCTATGCTTCCATTTCGATGGTCAATCTGGCGTACATCGGATACAACAGCGAAAACCTTCCGACTTCTCTGGTGAAGGGAATTATGACTCTGGCCGCGCCGTATGCGCCGCTGGACGGCGTGAACGAAAAGGGCTTAGCGGTCGGCGTTTTACAGATTAAGACGACCCCGACTAACCAGCAGACTGATAAGGTCGATATCACGACGACATCTGCAATCCGCCTGCTGCTTGACCGTGCGGCGACGGTTGAGGAAGCGATTGAACTGCTGTCCCAATATGATATGCATGCTTCCGCGAATAGCTGCTATCATTTCCACATCGCCGATGCGAACGGCGGCAGCGTTATTGTCGAGTATATCGACGATGAAATGAGCGTTGTGCAGGACGAAGCAGCGACGAATTTCTTACTCACGCCGGGCGAATATGACTTTGGCAAGGGCGAGGATCGGTATGCCACTCTTCGCGAAACGCTTGACGCGAACGGCGGTATTTTTGAAAACGGTGATCTGGCGATGAACCTTCTTGAAGCCGTCAGTCAACAAGTCAGCGAGGAGAAGAAAAGCAGCACGCAGTGGTCCTGTGTGTACGATCAGCACGCTGTGAGCGTCGATATCGCCATGAATATGAATTATGAAAAGGTTTATACGTTCGGGCTGTGACATGGGTCTTACGCGCGCTGCATTTAAGTCGAACAGGGCAAAATGCGTATTTGGAGATTCTTTTGAAATTCCCTCTTTACAAATTCCCCGAAACCGGGTATTATATCGTTGATATGAAACGCGATGACGCGGGACGCGCATGCCTTTTGCCGCAAAGAGAGCCGGAGAACTGGTGCAATTCCGGCCGGACGAGGCGTGGGGGATCACCCGCATCAGCGGCCGCCTTGAATGGAGTAGGGGCGGACGGTTCGCCCCGTCATCGGCTTTGAGCGGGCGCTTTTCGGCGTCAATTTGGGTGGTAACGCGAGCAGCCTCGTCCCATGCGGATGAGGCTGCTTTTTATTTTTGTCACAGGAGGAAACGTATGTATCAGAAGGTTTCAACCGACATGAACTTCGCTCAGCGCGAGGAAGAGGTCATCAAATTCTGGCGCGACGAAGACGTTTTTAAGAAAACGGTGAAGCTGCGCGAGGGCGCGCCCGCCTTTACGTTTTTCGACGGTCCGCCGACCGCCAACGGCAAGCCGCACATCGGCCATGTGGAGACGCGCGCGATCAAGGACATCATCCCGCGCTATCGCACGATGAAGGGCTACGACGTGCTGCGCAAGGCCGGCTGGGATACCCACGGCCTGCCGGTGGAGCTGGAGGTCGAGAAGATGCTCGGCCTGGACGGCAAGCCGCAGATCGAGGAATACGGCATCGAGCCGTTCATCAAGAAGTGCAAGGAGTCCGTCTGGAAATACAAGACCGAGTGGGAGCAGATGAGCGAGCGCGTCGGTTATTGGGCGGATATGGAGCACCCGTATATCACCTACGAGGATAATTACATCGAATCCGAGTGGTGGAGCCTCAAAAAGATCTACGAAAAGGGTCTGCTCTACAAGGGGCACAAGATCGTGCCGTACTGCCCGCGCTGCGGCACCGCGCTCTCCAGCCACGAGGTCGCGCAGGGCTACAAGCGTGTGGAGGAGACCTCCGCGGTCGTGCGCTTCAAGGTGAAGGGCGCGGAGAACACCTATCTCACCGCGTGGACGACGACCCCGTGGACGCTGCCCAGCAACGTTGCGCTGTGCGTCAACCCGGACGACGACTATGTGAAGCTGACCTTCGAGGGCGACACCTATTACATGGCGGGCGCGCTCGTCGAGTCCATCTTCGGCGGCAAGGAGGAAAAGCCCGTTATCGTGGAGACGATGAAGGGCAGCGCGCTGGAGTACATGGAGTATGAGCCGCTCTACGACGTGGAGCGCGAGGGCGCGAAGTTCCACTACGTCGTCTGCGACAGCTACGTCACCATGAGCGACGGCACCGGCATCGTCCACATCGCTCCGGCGTTCGGCGAGGACGACGCGCGCGTGGGCCGCAAATACAACCTGCCGTTCGTGCAGCTGGTGGATGCGCAGGGCTGCCTGACCGAGGAGACCAAGTGGCCGGGCGTGTTCGTCAAGGATGCGGACAAGCTCGTGCTGGCCGACCTCAGGGAGCGCCGCCTGCTGATTAAGGCGCCGAAGTTTGAGCACGATTATCCGTTCTGCTGGCGCTGCGATACGCCGCTGATCTATTACGCCCGCCAGAGCTGGTTCATCAAGATGACCGCCGTGCACGACGCGCTGATGCGCAACAACCGCGCCGTCAACTGGATGCCGGAGAACATCAAGGAAGGCCGCATGGGCAACTTCCTGGATAACGTCATCGACTGGGGACTTTCCCGCGAGCGCTATTGGGGCACGCCGCTGCCGGTCTGGACCTGCAAATGCGGCCATGTGCACGTCATCGGCAGCCGCGAGGAGCTGGTAAAGCTCGGCCGCAACGTCGATCCCAACATCGAGCTGCATCGCCCGTACATCGACAACGTGGTGCTCACCTGCCCGAAGTGCGGCGGCGACATGCACCGCGAGAAAGAGGTCATCGACTGCTGGTATGACTCCGGCTCGATGCCGTTCGCGCAGTGGCATTATCCGTTTGAAAACAAGGAGCAGTTCGAGCGCCGCTTCCCGGCGGATTTCATCTCCGAGGCGATTGACCAGACCCGCGGCTGGTTCTACACGCTGCTGGCGATTTCGACCTGCATGTTCGATACCAACCCGTTCAAAAACTGCATCGTGATGGGTCACGTTCAGGATAAGGACGGCAAGAAGATGAGCAAGCACGTCGGCAACACCGTCGATCCGTGGAGCGTGCTCAACACGCAGGGCGCGGACGCCGTGCGCTGGTTCTTCTACAACAACGCCGCGCCGTGGATGCCGAACCGCTTCCACGCCAAGGCCATCGACGAGACGACCCGCAAGTACATGGGCACGCTGTGGAACACCTACGCGTTCTTCATCCTCTATGCGGAGATCGACCAGTTCAACCCGAAGGAGCATCCGCTTGACAAGGCCGAGCTGACGCTGATGGATCGCTGGATTCTCTCCCGCCTGAATTCCCTCGTCCGCGAGGTGGACGACGATCTGAACGAATACAAGATCTTCGAGGCCTCCCGCGCGATGACGGATTTTGTGGATGATCTCTCCAACTGGTATGTCCGCCGCAGCCGCGAGCGCTTCTGGGGCAAGGGCATGGCCGGCGACAAGGAGGCCGCGTTCGCGACGCTCTATCACGTTCTGGAGACGATGAGCCGCCTGACCGCGCCGTTCACGCCGTTCATGGCCGAGAACATGTATCGCAACCTCGTCTGCTCCGTGGACAAGGACGCGCCGATTTCCGTCCACATGACGGATTTCCCGGTCTGCGACGAAACATATATCAACGCCGAGCTGGAAGGGCACATGCGTGACCTGCTGGAGGTCGTCGTGCTGGGGCGCAGCTGCCGCAGCGAAAGCGGCCTCAAGGTGCGCCAGCCGCTCTCCCGCATGATCGTCAGCGGCGCGACCCTGCCGCAGGATTTCTGCGCGCTGGCCGAGGACGAGCTGAACGTGAAGGACGCCGTCTTCACCGACGACACCACCGCGTTTATGACCTATCAGCTCAAGCCGCAGATGCGCACGCTGGGCAAGAAGTACGGCAAGCTGCTCAAGGCGATCGGCGAAAAGCTCGCCACGCTGGACGGCAACGAGGTCGTCGCGGGCTTTGAAAAGGGCGAGCTGCTCCGCTTTGAGCTGGACGGCACGATGATCGAGCTGGAAAAGGACGATGTGCTGACCGCGCCGATGAAGAAGCCGGGCTATGTCGTGGCGACCGACCGCGGCGTGACCGTCGCGCTGGATACCAACCTCACCGAGGCGCTGATCGCCGAGGGCTTTGCCCGTGAGGTGATCTCCAAGCTGCAAACGATGCGCAAGGAGGCGGGCTTCGAGGTCGTCGATCGCATCCATGTCACCGTCAAGACGGCGGACGAGAAGCTCGCGCAGATCGTCGAGACGAACGCGGACGCGATTGAGCGCGGCGTGCTGGCGCTCGACGTGACGCTGGGCGACGCGCCGGAAGGGGCGTATGTCCGCGACTGGAGCATCAACGGCGTGGACGCGACGCTGAGCGTGGCCAAGGCCTAACCGAAGCATAAAAGGAAACCATGAAAAAAATCGTAATCGCTGGCGCGGGGGCATATTTCTTTGCCCCCGCGATTTTCGAAGATCTGTTTGTCCGTTTCCGCATGGAGGCGGAATATTGGATGGTGGACGCCGACCTCGACATGGCGGAGCTTTCCGCGCGCGGGGCGCAGGCGCTGGCGCGCGCCTTCGGCGTGCAGGCGCGATTCTATTACACGACCCAGCTGCAAAAGGCGGCGTTTTCCGCCGACGCGGTGATCCTCTGTTCGGATTTCCTCGACGAGGAAGCGTGGAAAAAGGATTTTGAATCGCTGGATGCGGTCGGGCTGGGCAAGCAGGTTCGCCTGCGCGGCGGCCTCGGCGGCGCGATGCAGACCATGCGCGCGGTCGGCTTTGTCTGCGATCTGGCGGATCAGATGCGCGAGGAATGTCCCGGCGCGCCGCTGATCCTCTGTTCGAGCGGATACGGCGGGGG
>ENA-ORRO01002637-ORRO01002637.1-human-gut-metagenome-genome-assembly--contig:-NODE-2637-length-11120-cov-2.615816_pt1 | contig 11120 bp, 5 predicted proteins | sample MGYA00242176_ERZ509136 | MGnify/ENA primary metagenome ERZ509136 (study PRJEB26280, sample SAMEA2338644) | human gut metagenome | biome: human gut; feature: human-associated habitat; material: faeces... | reverse complement strand
GAGCCGCTGGCTTCCATTGCCAGCGGACAGGCAGCTGCATTCTACCGAGGAGATGTGGTATTAGGAGGAGGAATCATCGAGTAATCAGCAATCCTTCTCCCTGCATTTTCCAAAGAAATAGTCGGTCAGGAAACGGGCATTCTTCTTGACCAGTTCCCGCCCGTGCTCTTCGCCTTGCAGGCTGTTCAGACCGGCATCTGGCAACATATCGGCATCTTGCAGGGCACAACTCAAGTCATACGGAATCACCTCCGGATTCAAGAGGAACAAGATGGCCTTCTTCTGTGCCTCCTTCGAATCATAAAACTTGTTCTCCGGTGAAGAGATGCATTCGCCCAAACGCATTTGGATATGGATGCCGGTATGCGGAGAAATCATCAGCACCAGTCCGTGCTGTGCATCCATCTTCGGCATCTGTATTTCTTCTTTTTCCTTGTACTCCATTTTCTGGAAAAGGAAATCCCGCACTTCTTCCTCCGACTGGCAGAACACAAACTGCTTCCCGCCGGATGCTTTCATAAAGGCATCGTAGGTTTGCCGGATATCTTCACGTTTAGCAGCCTGTCGGGCCAACTCTTCTTTCATCTTTTCCTCATAGTCTGACACCACCAGCGTACCGTCCTGCCACCAGGTACCTCCATATTGTACCCATCGGCTCTGCAATACCGTCATGCCTTCCTTCCGGCCTTTCAAAGAGTCCATATCCACAGAGTCCTTACGGACAGACAGCTGTACCTCTTCTTCTCCCGACAAATCTTTCACAAACAACGAAGTCTCGTCTTCACCCTCATAAAGATACATTCCTTGAGGGGCGACTTTGACTTCTGCCCACTGTGCAGCCTCCGGATGGATCTTTCCTATCAGTGCCATCCATTCTACGGAGGTCAGTGAAAGCAGGTTCTTTCTTCCTTCAAACAGAATGTTCTGCTTCACATCGTACGACAAGAGACTTGGGTTTACATCCCCCATACGGACGGCCGCCTCCACCACATGGTGGTACTCGCTCCGGTTTTCAAACCCTACATAGCTGCAGAAGTGGAACCACTCCAAGATGCTACGATAACGCATGTAATCATTTTCGCCAAAAGGCTCCCCATACAGCATGTCATGCAAGCGAGTGTTTTCCGGCGCTACCTCATATTCTTCCGACAGATAATCGTAAAGTTGATGAGCCAGTTCCTCAAATACCGGATTCTCGGGATTCAGCACACCGCCAGCCTGCTTTTCCAAAGACTGGAAATAATGCCACAGCAGAAACCGCAGGTCTTCCGGATTCACTTCTCCTAGATAATATTCCTTTTCTTCTTCCGACGTCATAAAGGGCACAAGCTGACCGTACCGCTTGCGACATTCACTGATAAACGCTTCCCAGATGCCTGTCTGTGTGATGAGGTCCTGAAACCAGAGGGTCAAATAAATGGCAATGCCATGAAGGCTGTGCTCCGAATACCGTTCGCCGACCGCAGTCTTCAAGAAATCAGCAAGACGGTTGGCTACATTCACATAATATGTATCTATTTCATCCTGACGTCCGTAAGGCTGAAACGACATCCACTCTTGTACATATATCTTCTTCATATTAGATTTGGATTTAAAATTCTGTGATGCAAAAGTAAAATAATTACGAGAGTAAACAAACCATCCCGACGGAACTTATTTGCTATCCACACGTTATTCACAAGCTGTGAATAACAATAACTCACTGATACACAAGCCCTGCAAAGAACAAGTTGAATAATACTCACAAGGATTTCAACAAGTAATTAACCAACCTGTTCATATCCTATACTCACAAAAAAATCCTGTCCGCACGTTTCAGAAATGCGGACAGGATTTTATCTATCTACACTCTAAATTTATTCTTTCCGTTTCGCCTTCAGTTCCTCTGCTGGCACCATGCGATACAGACGGTCGCTGGGACGGATACGGTCGGGTACCTTGAACGATACATGCACTCCTTTCTTCACCACATCCACCGGTTTCAAATCTACACGTGCCTCCTCCAGTGTGACATACATGGCACCGGTAGTCGGACCGGTAATCAGGAGTTTGTCGCCCACCTTGATTTCAGCCGCCTCAATCAGGAACTCAGCCACTCCGATATTGGAGAAATACTTGATGCCGCGTCCGGCATATACCTTGCGCTCCGTAGCCTCCGAACCGTAGTTCTTGCTCCATTCTCCCAGACGTTGTCCCAGGTAATATCCGTTCCAGAAACCACGGTTGAAAATTTTGCGCAGCTCGCTCTGCCATCGCTCGATTTTTTCCTCCGTATAGGTCCCGTTACAGATGGAATCGATTGCCTCGGAATAGGCTTTCACAGCAACGCCCACATACTCCGGTCCGCGTGCGCGTCCCTCGATCTTGAAGACCCTCACTCCGGCATCGATCATCTTGTTCATAAAATGGATGGTCTTCAAGTCTTTGGGCGACATGATGTATTTATTCTCTATGGCGAGCTGGTCGCCCGTCTCGCGGTCGGTCACCTCGTATCCGCGTCGGCATATCTGCGTGCATGCTCCGCGGTTTGCCGACGAGTTCATTTCGTGCAGACTCAGATAGCATTTGCCCGACACCGCCATGCAGAGCGCGCCGTGGCAAAACATTTCGATGCGCAGACGTTCGCCGTGCGGTCCGCAGATGTTGTCGCGCTGGATGGTGTCGTAGATGCCCGCCACCTGTGTCAGGTTGAGCTCGCGCGCCAAAACAAGCACATCGGCATACTGCGCGTAGAATCTTGCAGCCTCGCTGTTTGACACGTTCACTTGCGTCGAGATGTGCACTTCCACGTCGATGCTGCGCGCATATAGGATTGTGGCCATGTCGGAGGCTATGATTGCCGAAATCTTCGCTTCCTTGGCGGCGTTTACAATCTCGTGCATCAGAGCGATGTCCTCATCGTAGACAATCGTGTTGACTGTCAGATAGCTTTTCAGACCGTTCTCGTCGCAGATGCCTGCAATCTTGCGAAGGTCGTCGGTGGTGAAATTGTTGGCAGAGCGGGCACGCATGTTCAACCCCTCGATGCCGAAATATATAGCGTCGGCGCCTCCCTGAATCGCAGCGTAGAGCGACTCGTAGGAGCCTACCGGGGCCATTATCTCAAAGTCTTTTCTGTTCATATCCTTAAATTTAGTGCAAATTTAATGCAAATTATACGCACTTGCGAACTTTTCTGATTAAACTTGTGTCATTTGCGGTTTTACCGATAAAAATAGTGTGGTGAGGACAGCGATTTCGGCAAAAAGAGTTAAATTTGTAAATTAATCAAAAGCTGAAGCAGAAAGATGAAGATATTGGATAGAATTCCACGGTTTCTGACATCGGCGGTCGTAACTGCTGGCGTGCTTTATCTGACGTTGGCACCGCGTCCGTTCGGGAGTGTGCGCATTCCTCTGTTTGAGGGAGCTGACAAGGTGGTGCATTTTATGATGTTTTTCGCCATGGCTTTTGCCTATCATTTCGATTTCCGTCGTGGCAAGAAGCCGGTCGACGAAGCGCGTCTTATGGGCTGGATATTTGTCAGCCTCTCGGCTTTCGGCGGATTGATTGAATTGGCACAATGGAAGATGCGGATGGGGCGCAGCGGCGATTGGTATGACCTGCTTGCCGACATCGCTGGCGCTGTCTACGGCATCATTCTGGCTTGGCTGATTTCAGCAAAAAACAAACATTGATGACAGACGGTAAAGAGACACAACAGCAGCCTGTAGAGAAGAAAATTGTACGGCACAAGACGGCAAAGCGCATATTGAGAGCGGTTGCCGCCGTTGCCGTTGTGCTGTTTGTCCTGCCGTCGTTGCTTTATATTCCCGGTGTGCAGCGCGCCGTCAAAAATTTTGTGGTGGAGAAGGTGGCGGAGTCTACCGGCTACACTGTCGAGATTGGCGAACTGTCGCTTAAGTTTCCTTTGCGTCTTTCCATCGACAATCTGCTTGTGCTTGACGAGCATCGCGACACGATGATTAAGAGCCGCCATGTGGCAGCCAACGTGCGCCTGCTGTCGTTGCTGACGGGCGATGTCGGGATTGGAGGAGTCAGTGTCGACCATGCATATTACAGGATGCTGAGCAAAGACTCGTCGATGCTTCTCACGGCGCGTCTGCGCAGCTTCTCTTTGTCGCGCAGCCGCTACGGACTGTTGTCTGACCATATCGACCTCGGTGAGGCGATGGTTGACGGAGCCGACGCGGTCATTTTGTTTGACAACCGCAAGGCAAAGCCTGAGCCGAAGGACACATCGGCGCAAATTCCTCTGCTCATCACCGTGGACAAACTGGGCATCAGAAATCTGCACTACCGCATGGAGATGATGCCGACGATAGAACGTCTTGATGCGGTGGTTGCCGAAGGAGAAATCCGTGATGTGTGTGTCAACATGTCGACAAATCTTGTGCGCGTGGCGTCGCTTGGCGTGGCGCGTCTGAATGCCGAATATATCCAGCCTACTGAAAAATCAGCCAAGGCATTTGAGGCGCAGCTGCCTCCCGACACAATGAAAACCGATGCCGCCGGAAAGCCGTGGACGGTGGTGGCGCGGCATTTCAGGATGGCAGACAGCCGTGCGCTTTATGCCACGAGCGGAGCAAGTGGGGGAATAGGTTTTGATCCTGCCTACATACAGCTCGACAGCATCAACATTGCTGTCGACAATCTGTATAACCGCGGCTCGATGATTCGTCTGCCGCTAACTGCGTTGACGGCGCGCGAGCGTTGTGGGCTTAAGGTGGTGTCGACATCGGGAATTGTGGCCATCGACGACAAGAAAATGAGCGTTGAGCAGTTCCGCCTGGCTACAGCCGACTCTGAGTTTGGCATCGACGCATGGCTCGATGCATCGGCGCTGAGCGGCGACGACAATGCCCGGGTGGATGCGAAGATAACATCGAAAATCTCACTTTCCGATGCCGGAAAGATTATGCCGCTGCTGAAGCCTTTGTGGAAGTCGTTCGGCAGTCGCACTGTGGACCTCAGCGTCGACGCGGGAGGCACGATGCGCGCTGTTGATGTGAGGAGGGTGGAGGTGAGTGTTCCTAAAGTGCTAGACATTAAGCTCAAGGGCCGGTTCAGCAACGTGATGAAGCCACAGTATATGCGTGGCGCTGTCGACATTGACGGGCGCATGACGGGCGGCAGCTATCTGAAGCGGGCACTTGCTCTGCCGGCTGATGTCAACGTGCCGGCGGTGGCGTTGAAAGGAAAGATTGACTACAGCGACGAGAAGGCCAGCGGCGTCCTGCGCGCCACTTCCGGTGGCGGCAAAGTGGTTGCCGATGGAAAGATAAATCTCAAGAACGAGCATTACGACGCAGAGGTGAATCTGGCGGGATTCAACGTGCGCAGGGTGCTGCCGGCGGGCGATATAGGCTCTGTCAGCGGCTCTGTCACCGTCGAAGGTTCGGGCTACGATATCTATAAGATGCGCACTGACGCGTTTGCCGATATCGCAAGCATAGAATATGCCGGAGTGGAATACCGCGACCTGTCGGCATCTGCCAGTCTCGATAACGGCAGCTACGATGTGGCGTTGTCGTCTAACGATGAGAAAGTGATGCTTGGCATGAATTTGCATGGACAGATGACGCCTGATGAGTATCATGTGAAATTCAACGGCCGTATCGACAATATCGACCTTGTGGCGATGAATATGGCAACAGAGCGTCTGTCGGGCGGAATGAACATACAGGGCGTAGGACTTATAAATCCGAAAAAAGAAGAATATGCCGGCTATATGCGCTTGTCCGATTTATTTGTGCTGCTTCCGGGCAACACGTTCCGCACAGACAGCATCGACATGGGGTTCCGTTCAAATCCTGAACACACTGGGTTTCGCCTGCGCAACAACGATATGCGCATGTCGTTCCAGACTCCGGTGGGGCTGACAGCTCTGTCCGACTCATTGGCACAGATAATGCCGGCTGTCGACAGTATGCTTGTGGCGCAGCGTCTCAACCTTGTACAGCTTAACCGATGCCTGCCGCTGTTCACTCTCGACTTCAAGTCGAAAGACCGCAACATCGTGCAGAAATATTTCTCTGGTATGGGCGCAAGCTACGGCGAGCTCAACATTGGTGTGGAGAAGCGTGAAGAGCTGAGGCTACAGGCGTCGCTTCGTGATTTCGGCGTGGGCGACGTGCGTTTCGACGAGATAACAATGGAAAGCCACACCGACTGCGACTCGCTGATATACAGCCTCGGCGTCAACAACAAGCCGGACAATGCCGAGTTTCTGAAAACGGCTACGATAAAAGGGTCGGTGAGCGCAAACTGTGCCGACATATTCATAACGCAGGTGGACCGTTACGACGAGACGGGATTCAAGTTCGGACTGCGGGCGGAAATCGCCGACAGCATCGTCACGGCACGCCTTTATCCGCTGAATCCACGCATCGCCTTCCGCGACTGGACGGTCAACGAGAGCAACTACGTGGCATACGACATAAATAAGAATCTGTTTAAGGCAAGTATGACGGTCAACAGTGCCGACAAGAGCCTTATCAAGCTCTACACCGACCGCGACGGGTTGTTTCACAACGGTATCAATGCCGAGCTTGTGGGCATCGAGCTGCGCGATTGGCTTGTGTTGTCGCCTTTTGCTCCGCCGATCGACGGCACGCTGTCGGGCAATGCGAAAATCAATTTCAACGAGCAATATTATTGGGGCGACTGTTGTATAAGGGTCGACCGTATGTCGTACGGCAAGAAGCTTGTGGGCAATCTCGACCTTGACGCCAAGCTTGCCATGACCGATGATGCGACAAAGACATACGCGCTTGCCGACATGGAGCTTGACGGAAAGGAGATAATGACTCTGCGCGGCATGAAAAACGATTCGTTGCCAACTTCGGAATACAATCTCGACATTGCCATCAAGCGTCTTCCGCTGTCGAGGGCGAGTGCGTTTCTTCCTGACGGCACCGGCGACATGTCGGGCTATCTTAACGGCTCGATGAAAGTGGTAGGCCCGGTGGCTAATCCATCAATCAACGGCTATCTGCAGTTTGACACCGCACAGGTGCGCATACAGAACTATGGGTCGGCGCTTACGTTTGACGGCCGCCGCATCCCTGTCGACAACGGGCGTGTGAGGTTTGACTCTTATGAGTTGCGCGGTGCCAACGGCAATCCGATCACTCTCGATGGATATGTCGACTTGTCGATGGATGTAGACAAGATTTATTCAGATATAAAGCTCAAAGGGCGCAACGTGCAGGTAATCAATGGAAAGAAGCGTGGCAGAGTGGAACTATACGGCAAGGGATTCGTAGACATAAACGGCGCCGTGAAAGGCTATGCCAACAAGCTCGACATGCGTGCCTCGGTAAGCATCCTTGCCGGAACCAATCTCACCTATGTTTGCCAGACATCGTCGGTGGCGCTGACGGAGGGCGCTGACGAGGGCGTCGTGAAATTTGTGAATTTCTCCGACACCACCCGCCATGCTGCCGACAGCCTTGCCGCACAGCCTTATGCCATGCGCATAAAGGCGGCGCTGATTGTGCAGCCTAACGCTGTGTTCAATGTCAATCTGTCGCCCGATGGCAAGGACAAAGTGCAGATTGACGGGGAGGGAATGCTCAGCTATTCGCAAAACGACCAGGGCGACGCATCGCTCATAGGCCGATATGCCATCAACAGCGGTTTTGTGCGCTATTCACCGCCTATGATGTCGGAAAAGAATTTCAAATTCCAGGAAGGCAGCAGTCTGACGTGGAACGGAAATCTGCTCAACCCGTCGCTCAACATAAAGGCGGTGCAGGAAATGAAGGTAAACGTAAACGGTGGCAATCAAGGTTCGAGAACCGTGCCGTTTGACGTGATTCTCAATGTGGGCAACACGCTTAGCTCGCTTGCCGTTTCGTTCGACCTCAGCACCGACGGTGACATGACGATAGCCAACGAACTCAGCGGCATGACGGCGGAGCAGCGCGCCACGCAGGCAATGAACCTGCTGCTCTACAACACGTATACCGGCACCGGAAGCAGTGTGGGCAATCCTGCCGGCGGACTGTCGGGCAACATGGCTTTCTCTTTCCTTGAGTCGGTGGTCAACAAGTGGGCTGCAAGCAACATCACGGGTGTTGACCTGTCAATAGGCATCGACCAGCAGGATCGTCTGACGTCGACAGGCACATCGAAGTCGATGAGTTATTCCTACAAGGTGTCGAAAAGCGTGTTTGACGATCGTTTCAAGATTGTTGTCGGCGGCAACTACACCAGCGATGCCTCCGCCGAGGACAATTTGGCGCAGAATCTGCTCAACGACCTCTCGTTTGAATACAAACTCAACAAGACGGGCACAACCAACGTGAAACTGTTCTACCACAAGGAATACGAAAGCATTCTCGAGGGAGAGATAACCGAGTATGGAGCCGGATTTATGTGGAAACGCAAAATCTCGTCGTTTAGAGATATGTTCAAATTTTTGAAAAAGTGGCAGCGCAAGCCCAAAGAGAATAAAGAATGAAAAAACTGTTGTTTGCCATATTGATGTTGCTGGCGATGTCGGCGTGCTCAACCACTGCAAAGTTGGCTGAGGGCGACGTGCTGTATACTGGAGTGAAGAAACTCGACGTGACAGCCGCCGACAGCGTAAAGATTCCGTCGGGCATATCCGACAACATCGGCGAAATCATCGATGTGCCAGCCAACAACTCATGGTATTCGCCCTATGTGCGTTCGCCGTTCCCGCTTGGGCTGTGGCTCTACAATCACTGGCCGGAGGACTCCAAGGGGCTTAAGGGATGGATCTATAGAAAGTTTGCCGAAGAACCGGTGCTGATGTCCGACGTGCGTCCCGACCTGCGGATGAAGATGGTGGAAGACATGCTCGACAAGAACGGATATTTCGGCTCAACCACGTCCTACGACTTGAAATACAGCAAGAAAAACAGCCGCAAGGCACGCGTAAACTACTATGTGCGTCTGGCGCCGCCAAAGCGCATAGCCGAGATTATATATCTGCCTGACTCTTCCGAGCTCAACGTGATGCTCAACCGCTATATGAAGCGCGACAAGTATATGAAACTTGACGCTATCATTTGCAACGACTCTCTTTCGGTGGCACGCAACCGTGTGACAAACCGCCTGCGCAACCACGGCTACTATTATTTCCGTCCGGAGTATATCACGTTTCTTGCCGACACGCTTCAAGTGCCGGGCAAGGTGGTGGTGAAGATTGACTATGCCGACAACATCCCCGACAAGGCGTTGTGGAAATACAAGGTAGGCGACGTGAAGACACTCGTGATGCGCAACGACAATGGAGGCACGCCCGACACGCTTATGACTGACAAGGGAATCGTGGTGAAGATGGCGCCGTCGCGTCTGCGCAAGAGCCTTATCCCGTCGTGCATCACGTTGAACAAAGGCAACGATGTGAGCGTGCGCCGTCTCACCAACACACAGACCTACCTGTCGAGGCTCGGCATTTTCGATTTCATTTCGGTGAATGCCACGCCGCTCGACTCAGTGAAGACAGCCACCCTTGATTTCGACATCACTTGCCATTTCGACAAGCCTCTCGAGACGCAGTTTGAGGCCAACTTGACTTCAAAATCCAACAACTATCTCGGTCCGGGAGTCTCATTTCAAGTGCTTAACCGCAATATCTTCGGAGGCGGCGAGCGGTTGACTGTAAAGTTTGACGCTGCTTATGAGTGGCAGATAGGCAAGGTGGATGGCCGTCGCAACGACTTCAATTCTTATGAGTTCGGGTTGCAGACCGAGTTGGCGTTTCCGCGTCTGCTCGCACCTCATTTCATCCCGTTTATCAAGCGTGAGCTGGCGTGGACGCGCTTCTCTCTCGGAGCGACGGTGATGAACAGACCTAAATTTTTCAAGATGGTGCAGTTCGACTTCGGCTGGAACTACGATTGGAAAGGCTCGCGCTATTCGCAGAATCAGGTGACGCTGTTTGGCTTGAAATACAACAAATTGCTGAGCACCACTGCCGATTTCGACAAGACAATGGAGGAAAATCCGGCAATAGCGCTTAGCTTCCGCAACCAGTTCATCCCGAAATTTGCATATACCTACACTTTCGACCGCGGCTTCGGCAAGACTCGCGACGACCAGCACTTCACGCTGCAGGCTGGATTCACTGAAGGCGGCAACCTGTTTGCCGGTATCTGGTCGCTCGCAGGAAACAAAGGGCAGAAAGAACTTTTCGGCACGCTGTTCTCGCAGTTTGTCAAAGCAACGTTGCAGATGGTCTATTCCAAGCGCATCACGGGCGAACAGCGCATCGTGGGACGCGTCTATGCCGGCGCGGCACATGCCTATGGCAACTCGCAGGAGGTGCCTTATGCGGAGCAGTTCTATGCCGGTGGGGCCAACTCCGTCAGAGCTTTTGCCGTGCGCAGCATAGGTCCGGGCAGTTATCACAGCAACGTTGATGGCAACGGATATTACGACCAGACGGGAACGTTCCGTTTCGAAATGAATGCGGAGTATCGTTTTCCCATTGTCAGTGTGCTGAAGGGCGCCGTTTTTGTCGACGCCGGCAACATCTGGTTGTTGAAAGACGACCCTATGCGTTCCGGAGGTACGCTCAACAGCAATTTCTTCCGCGAGCTTGCCCTCGGCACAGGCTTGGGTTTACGTCTTGATATGGGTATGATTGTGGTGCGCGCCGACCTTGGCGTAGGTCTTCACCTGCCTTACGACACAGGCAAGTCGGGTTATTACAACATTGGTCGTTTCAAAGACAGCCTTGCCCTCAATCTTGCCATCGGCTATCCGTTCTGACGCAGAAATGCAACGAAAAAGCAAGCGGCTTCAGCATCTACTTGATGCCGAAGCCGCTTGGCTGTATGATGGCTGGTGGATTATTCCCACTCAATGGTTGCCGGTGGCTTCGACGAGATGTCGTAGCATACGCGGTTCACGCCTTTCACCTTGTTGATGATGTCGTTTGACACCTTGGCAAGGAATTCATAAGGCAGGTGAGCCCAGTCGGCTGTCATGGCGTCGGTGCTGGTCACGGCACGCAGGGCCACTGCACGCTCGTATGTGCGCTCGTCGCCCATCACGCCCACGCTCTGCACAGGCAGCAGAATCACGCCAGCCTGCCAAACCTTGTCGTAGAGGTTCCAGTCGCGGAGGCCTTGAATGAAAAT
>ENA-ORRO01002624-ORRO01002624.1-human-gut-metagenome-genome-assembly--contig:-NODE-2624-length-11151-cov-3.612653_pt1 | contig 11151 bp, 10 predicted proteins | sample MGYA00242176_ERZ509136 | MGnify/ENA primary metagenome ERZ509136 (study PRJEB26280, sample SAMEA2338644) | human gut metagenome | biome: human gut; feature: human-associated habitat; material: faeces... | reverse complement strand
GTGGTAATAACTTTACAGACCGAATTGAAGAAACCAAGCGTATCAAGCTTGACTTTGAAAATGGCATTAATGTTATTCTTATATCTCCAAGACGCATGGGCAAGACCTCACTTATTAAAAAGGTAATTTCAGAGGTTGACAATCCTATGATAAAAATAGTCTATATGGACATTTATGATTGCCGAAGTGAATATGATTTCTATAATCGATTTGCCGAAACAATCATGAAGTCCACTGGCAACCATTTGGAACAAGTCATGGAGAATATCAAGCGTTTCTTGGTTAGAGTTTCACCAAAGCTTTCATTTAGCCCTGAACCCAATTCAGAGTTTTCTATATCATTAGGAATAACGCCCAAGGATTATTCTCCAGAGGAAATATTGAATCTTCCTGAACGTATTGCTAAGGAACAGGGCGTTCGTCTGGTAGTATGCATTGATGAGTTTCAGCAGATAGGTGAGTTCACAGACTCGCTGACTATACAAAAACGTCTACGCGGTGTTTGGCAGCACCATCAAAATGTATCTTATTGCTTCTTTGGCAGCAAGAAGCACCTGATGGAAAAAATTTTCCAAAGTCGTCGTATGCCTTTCTATCAGTTTGGCGAGATGCTGCATCTCAAGTGTATTCCTACGGAATATTGGGTTCCATTCATCTGTTCTCGATTCGAGAAGTACGGCAAGAAGATAACAGAAGAATATGCAGGCAGAATATGCCAAGTGGTAAAGAATTACTCATCTTATGTGCAGCAACTTGCATGGAACGTTATGGCTGAAACAGAAAAAGAAGTAAACGATGAAAGTTTCAAAGAAGGCTTGAATGCTCTGTTGGAGCAAAACAGCAGTCTTTTTATACAACAGACAGAGGGGCTTACAACCTATCAGCTCAACTTCATTCGCCTTTTGTGCAAAGACATACATTCAGGATTTACCACTCAAACGGTTTCTGAAATATATCCTCTCGGCAGCAAGTCAAACATAGACCGTATAAAGAAAAGTTTGGTTGACAAAGAGATTATCACCGTTGAGAAAGATGGTATATTCCTTGCTGATAGTGTATTTGAACTTTGGTTTAAAAGAGAAATGATGTAGTCTATAGCCGACATTGTGGGCTTTTATGTTATTGTCATGCCCGATGCACAAAATAAAAATAGGAGGAAACGTGTTTCAGTTTCCTCCTATTTATTAGATGGTCGTTATAATTTACTTTATTACAACTTTCTTGCCGTTCATAATATAAACACCTTGCTTCAGACCATTTGTGTCGGTAGCGTTGATGCGAACCTTCTGACCATCGATGCTGTAGATGTCTGTATTATTGTTCAGACCGTTGTTGATACCCTTTATACCTAATGTAGTGTCTTCCTCAATGCTGAACTTAGTAATATACAACGAGCCGTTAGACTTCTCGCTTACTACATGGAATCCAATGCCAAGCATCATGTCTTTTTCAGCCTTTACAGAGAAGGTGTACTCTTCCTCTTCCTTGCTTGTAACGGTTATCTCTTCAGCAAAGGCAGGAGTTGTCATGGCTTCAACGGTATTTCCTTCGCCATAAGCAACGCTAAACTTGTTGGTGTACTTGGTGTTGCTCTCTCTTGCCTTGAACTTCACGATATATGTCTTGCCCTTTCTGACCTTTGTCGGAGGAGTGATGAGCCAGTCGTCAGCGTCACTATTGTAGCTTCCGCTATACTGAGCTGATTTCGGAGTATAGCTATAATACTGCCATGTAGACTTGTCTTCGTTGACATTATATACAGAGAAGATGTTGAAGTCTGTCTCGGAAGCGAATTCCGTGCTGTAAGGTACATTTACATGGTCGCCCAATGTGACAGCGTTAGACTTGCCGGAAACCTTCTTGCTGCCGCAGATGGCATTAACCAAATAATAGTATGATGTCATTTGCTCCGGAGTGCCGATATTGTCTGTGAATTCCGGTTCTGTGAGTCCTTCCGCTACTGTCTCCTCACCGTTTCTAAGCACGTTGTATGTAACATCGCCGATGTATCCGCCATGTGCTCCTTCAAGAGCATCCCAGCTGAGAACAAGTCCGCCTGCTCCGTTTGCTTCGAGCTTGAGGTTTGAGAGACTGTAGCTTGGGGTGTCCATGCCGACATAAACCTCTACGTTCTTCTTAGGACCGTCGCCAGTTCCGTTTGAAGTCCATACGGTATATGTGTTTGTCTGCTTCTCGACGCCAGTCACGTTTACGTTTACCTTCTCGCCAGGGGCTGCTGTACCTTCTTCTATGACAGTAGAGCCTGTAGATACGTGGTAAGTAACTTCGCCTTCCAGTATTTCGCCGGCAAATGTGATAGCAGGAGCCTTGAAGCTGACCTTACCGTTGGTGTTGTCCTTGTCAAATGTAGCCTTCAGGTTGGTTACATAGCTTGGAGCGTTGTCCTCTGCGATAGGATAAGGTATCGTGAGGGCGTATATTTTTCTCCGTTAGGGAATGAATTTAATTTTGTTGCTGCACCTGTTGTCAGGTCCACGGTGTACAGGGCAGAATTGCCTTCTGCGTCAGTAGCAGCCCAATAGAAGGTGTTGTCTCTTTGGTCAATCTCACCGCTTTGGGCATAGCATGTTCCTTCGCTGTTCTGCAGGGTAAGACCAGTAGCTCCGATTTCCGTCTCTGTTCCGTCGGTAGTGCTGATAGAGTAGAGCTTGCCGTCAGTAGCGATACCGTACATCACAAGGTCTGATGTGAGTCCGATAGCAACATAAGTGTGTGTTGCCGGACCGATAACGGTTCTTTCCGATGTGGTGTAGTCAACGACGCAGAACTCCAAGTCTTGAAGGTTCTTGTCCTTATAGAACTCTCCGTAAACCTTACCTGTCTTGCGGTCGAATGCTGTTTCAAGACCGAGCATGTTTACATCCATTGATTTGTGCTTGCCCGATGAAGTCCAGGTATCATTCTCGCCGACAGTATAGTCAAACAGGTTTCCGGAGATGTAGCCCTGTGAAGCATAAGTGTAGTCAGCATTTACAAAGCGGAAATGTCCATCGTGGTATACGCTTCCTGCATTAGCGATGAACTTACTTCCTGTTACCATGCTTACAGGGTCGATGGCTGTTGTTCTGAACTTGTACATACCATTGCTTGTGGGGGTATCCTTATTGACGATATTGCCCCATAATACAGTGCCCTCGGCGGTTTGCCGTGGGGCGGCCTGATTCTTTGCGGCATTTTGTGCCGTTGCGCTTCCTGTTGCCATCAGGACAAGCGACATAAAGAAACTAAAGTAGGTCTTTTTCATAAATTTATGGATAATTTGGTTATTTGTTCGGTTGTAAAGGTACTTGTTTTTTATGAAATGACATAATAAAATAGATGAAATTGATGGTTTCTATCTTTCATTATGACCTTTTTAGTATTCTTTCATAGTACATTATAGAAGAATATGATGGAGTTGTAGGGAAAAATAATACTATGTTATGTACTGGAAATTCTTTCAGGCAGGTATGCTTAATTCTTTCACCACATCGTGGATGAGCGCAATGCGAATTTCATTCCTGGTGATATGATAAATATGTTTATTGTTCTGTGTTGCGGAATATGTCTTCCAGACAGTCGTTGATCTCTTCAAGGTCGTATCCTCTGCCCATGGCGAAGCGGATGAGTTTACAGTTCAGTTCGTAGTCGCTTTTGGCTTTTACGGACTTCATCTTAGCCAAGAGCAGTGGACGGAGAGCCTCCTTGAAGTCTTCATCTTCAATCTCGTCGAGCACACGGTGGCGGATGTCCTCGTCGATATGTTTCAGGAAGAGAGCCTGTTCCACCTTGCGCTTTCCCCATTTGTCGTAGCGCACCTTGTCGTTGGCAAAGGCACGGGCAAAGCGTTCGTCATCGATATATTTCCCTTTTATGAGGGTGGCTATGATGCGTGCCTGTGTCTGTTCGTCCAGTCCCCAGCGCTTCATCTTCTCTTGCATCTCAAAGGTGCAATGCTCGGAGCGTGAGCAAAGGGCGCCGAGCTTCTGAAGAGCCTCCTTTTCTGTAATCTCCTTTATCTTTTTCTGCATACGATGTTTCTGTCTTTGTCGAAAATGTCCTTAATTATTCTGATATCGTCGAAGCCTAATCTCTGCAGCATTATGGAAGTGTCGTTGGCATAGTGTTCGTTGATTTCGAAGAAGAGCAGTCCACCATCTCTGAGCGACTTTGCTGCATATTCTGAAATGCTGCGGTAGAAGAGTAGGGGGTCGCTGTCTGGCACGAAGAGTGCGAGATGAGGCTCGTTGTCGAGAACGTTCCTCTCCATATCCGCCTTCTCCCTGTCGCAGATATATGGAGGGTTGCTGACGATGGCGTCCCATCTTGCCTTGTCGTCGGGAGCGTTGAGGGCATCCTGCTTGGAGAAGCGGACTTTGGCACCAAGAGCTTCTGCATTGGCTGCGGCTATGGATAGAGCCTTGTCGGAGATGTCCCATGCCGAAAGCCTTGCTTCGGGAATGTCGAGAGAGAGCGTAGTGGCGATACATCCGCTGCCTGTTCCGATGTCCAGTATGTCGGGGTGGGAGACATCTTTAATGCCTTCGACGACGAGTCTGCAGAGCTGTTCCGTTTCGGGGCGTGGTATAAGCACTCCCGGTTCAACATGAAAGAGTCTGTCGCAGAACAGAGCCTTCCCCGTGACGTATTGTATGGGTTCGGATCTTTCCAGTCTTTGCACAGCTTCTTCCAATACTCTGCATGAATCATCCGACAGACGGTCTGCCGCTCCGCAGATGATGTCGGAGAGGGAGAGTCCGAAGAGGTCTTCCATCAGCAGGCGGCTGATGGCTTTAGCTTCGTTGTCGGGATATACTTTGGCAAGTCGTCGCCAGATGTCATTATATGTCATTTCTGTAGTTAATATGTTGCAAATTTATCCCTAAACCGGTTTATGAGCAAACATAATCAACCATATTTAATCATGATGAGAAAAAAAATATTAACTTTGCAGTTGAAATAGGTAAATACACATTATAATATAATAGAAACAACATATACAGAAATGGAAGAGAATCAATTTAAACGCACTACCGTAACGGCAGCCCTGCCTTATGCCAATGGCGGTGTCCACATCGGACACCTGGCAGGAGTGTATGTGCCTGCCGACATCTATGTGCGCTATCTGCGCTTGAAAAAGCAGGAGGTGATGTTTATCGGAGGTAGCGATGAGCACGGTGTGCCGGTTACTATCCGTGCACGCAAGGAAGGTATCACAACACAGGAAGTGGTGGACCGCTACCACTCACTGATCAAGAAGTCATTTGAGGATTTCGGAATCTCGTTTGACATCTACAGCCGTACCACTTCAGACATCCATCATAAGTTCGCTTCGGATTTCTTCCGCAACCTCTATGACAAGGGCGAACTGATAGAGAAGACAGAGGAACAGTTCTGCGACGAGGTGACGGGTGAGTTCCTTACCGACCGCAATATCGTAGGTACATGTCCGCGATGTGGAGCAGAGGGTGCTTACGGCGACCAGTGTGAGAAGTGTGGAGCCACGCTCTCTCCGGATGAACTTATCAATCCTACCAACAAGAACAATCCTGGACACGGACTGGTGAAGAAAGCCACGAAGAACTGGTATCTGCCGCTGAACAAATGGCAGGACTGGCTGAAGAAATGGATATTGGAAGACCACAAGGAGTGGCGTCCTAATGTCTACGGACAATGCAAGTCGTGGCTCGACATGGATCTGCAGCCACGTGCCATGACACGAGACCTGGACTGGGGAATACCCGTTCCTGTAGAGGGAGCCGACGGCAAGGTGCTCTATGTATGGTTTGATGCCCCTATCGGATATATCTCAAACACGAAGGAGCTGTGTGACGCCCAACCAGAGATTTGGGGCTCATGGCAGAAGTGGTGGCAGGACCCGTCTTCGAGACTGATCCACTTTATTGGTAAGGACAATATCGTGTTCCACTGCATCGTATTCCCGACAATGCTGAAGGCACATGGCGGCTATATATTGCCCGACAATGTGCCGGCAAACGAGTTCCTGAATCTTGAGAACGACAAGATTTCCACATCGCGCAACTGGGCAATATGGCTGCACGAATATCTGATTGATTTCCCTGGCAAGCAGGATGTGCTGAGATATGTGCTGACCGCCAATGCTCCGGAGACAAAGGACAATAACTTTACATGGAAGGACTTCCAGGAGCGTAACAACAGCGAGCTGGTGGGAGTGTATGGAAACTTCGTGAACCGTGCTTTGCAGCTGACAAAGAAATACTGGAACGGTGTGGTGCCGGAATGTGGCGAGCTGACGGATTATGACAAGCAGACACTTGAAGAGTTCAAGGATGTGAAGAAGAAGGTGGAAGACCTGCTTGACGTGTTCAAGTTCCGCGACGCACAGAAGGAGGCGATGAACCTGGCACGTATCGGTAACAAATATATCGCTGACTGCGAGCCATGGAAGGTATGGAAGACAGATCCGAAACGTGTGGAGACAATACTGTATATCTCTCTGCAGCTCGTGGCGAACCTTGCTATCGCCTTTGAGCCGTTCTTGCCGTTCAGTAGTGCAAGACTGCGCAAGATGATAAATATCGACTCGTTCGACTGGAACCAGTTGGGTTCTATCGATCTGCTCAAGGCTGGACATCAGCTTGCAGAGCCGGAACTGCTGTTCGAGAAGATTGAAGACGAGGCAATACAATATCAGCTGAACAAGCTTGAGGAGATAAAGAAGGCTAACGCTGCTGCGGAATACAAGCCGAAGGATATCAAACCGACTGTAAGCTTCGAGGACTTCGAAAAGCTCGATATCCGTGTGGGTACGATAAAGAACTGCGAGAAGGTGAAGAAGGCAAACAAACTCCTCAAGTTCACCATTGACGACGGAACTGGTACCGACCGTACTATCGTCAGCGGAATAGCTAAGTTCTATAATCCAGAAGAGCTGATAGGCAAGCAGGTTTGCTTTATCGCTAACTTTGCTCCACGCAAGTTGATGGGCATAGAGAGTCAGGGAATGATTCTCAGCGCAGAGAACCATGACGGCAGTCTCAGCGTGACTCGCATCGACCGCGAAGTGAAGTCCGGCAGCCAGGTGGGATAATGTCCGGCGATACTTGACTTGTTGACCGGTGGTCGGGAAAAACTCCCGGCTAACTCGTCAGCTTGTCTGTTCGCCAGCTGAAGGATACGGCGACTGTCTCATCGCCGATGTGGAACTAACCGCCGTTGGGAGACAGACGGCACTTGGAGGAATAACTATGAAGCGTACTCGTAAATGTTACAATGAGGAAGAGTTTGAACTTGACAACATTTATAATGATGACGATGATCGCTCTTCAAGAGGCGGACTGTCCGCTATGTTTTATTGATTAAACCTCTATTAAAGATTTAGACCAGGGACAGGTGCTTGGCGGAAAGAAACAAGTGCCTGTCCTTTTTTAAATAGATGAGAGTCTTCTGCCGGTTCCCCTGTAACTTGCGGTTCTCCCATAACTCCCCGTAAAAATAAATCCTATGACCCAAGACGAGAAATACATGAAACGCTGTCTGCAGCTTGCGCGTGGTGGCAGACGGAACGCCAAGCCCAACCCGATGGTGGGGGCTGTTATAGTAGCGCGAGACAGAATAATCGGCGAAGGCTACCATGTGCGTTGCGGTGAAGGACATGCCGAGGTGAATGCCTTTGCATCGGTGAAGCCGCAAGACGAACATCTCTTGCCGGAGGCTACGATATATGTAAGTCTTGAACCCTGCTCCCACTATGGCAAGACGCCGCCATGTGCTGACCTTATAATAAAGAAAGGTGTGAAAAGGGCTGTTGTAGGATGCGTAGACCCCTTTGCAAAAGTGCACGGCAACGGAATAAGAAAACTGAAAGATGCCGGTATAGATGTTGAGGTGGGGGTTCTTGAGGAGGAGTGCAAAAGACTCAACGAGTGTTTCTTCACCTTCAATACTCTTAGGCGTCCTTATATCCTGCTGAAATGGTGTCAGACGGCAAACGGGTATCTCGATGATGGATATAAACCGTTGAGAATGTCTACTCCGTATACGCAGATGCTTGTTCATAAACTGAGAAGCGAGTACGACGCAATACTCGTGGGACGTGTCACGGCAGAAAGGGACAAGCCGCAACTGAATGTAAGACTGTGGCATGGCAAGGATCCGGTGCGTCTGGTTATTGATAAAGAGCACCCGTGTTTTGACGGACTTGACTTCAGCAACAGTAATGACGTGCCGGCGCAGATTGCCGAATGGCTTTATAAACAAGACGTGCAGTCGCTGATGGTGGAAGGCGGAGCCAAGACATTGCAGGGCTTCATTGATGCTGGATTGTGGGATGAGATAAGGGTAGAGACGGTGCCGGTGGTCGTTAGTGGCGGAACAAAGGCTCCGCATCTGGATGACGAACTGTTGGCGTTTGCTGACAGAAAGGTATATGACCGGAATATAGTGGACACCTTCCGTCGTGGCGATTCCCGGGAATAGTCACATGAAGATAGAAAATTTACAATAAGCATTAAATACATACATTATGAAAATATTTGATTATACAACACAGGGTACATGCAGCCGCTCCATTCATATAGAACTGAACGACGACAATACGATAAACAACGTGTCGTTTTACGGAGGATGCAACGGAAACCTGAAGGGAATAGGCAAGCTCATAGAAGGGATGCCGGCAGACAAAGTTGTGGAGAAGCTGGAAGGCGTGACCTGCGGATTTAAAAACACAAGCTGTCCGGACCAGCTGGCGCAGGCTCTGAAGGAAATGATGAAATAAAAATACTTGTGAAAGATAATAAGAATTTACTATTATTGAAGAAATGCCGGATTACACGTACAAGTCCGGCTTTTTTCTTTGATAAAAACTTGGATAAACGAAAATTTTTGTTACCTTTGCATGTGTCATGGCGAAACGGTGCTGTGTGCGGTCTCATAGTTCAATGGATAGAATAAGTCTCTCCTAAAGATTAGATCCGAGTTCGATTCTCGGTGAGACCACGATGACTACAAACAATCGATGTTGATGTGACTATGTCACAACCAACCTCTGTTAAACCTTATGTAATACACAGTAAAGACTTAAAATTTAAAAGAATGGAAAATAAAGAAAAACAGGAAGGACAGTTCCAACTGGAACTACCACAGAATGTGGCACAGGGTGAGTATGCAAACTTTGCTCTCATCACACATTCTCGTTCAGAGTTTATCGCAGACTTCGCACGCGTGTTGCCAGGACTGCCAAAGGCTGTTATCAACAGTCGTGTAATTCTTGCTCCAGAGCATGCAAAGCGTCTGCTTATGGCTCTTCAGGAGAATGTTGCCAAGTATGAGCATGAGTTCGGGAAAATTACTCTTCCTGAGCAGCAGGGCAAGACTATTGCTCCATTCAATATCAATAAAGGTGAAGCATAAAATATCATACTTATAAGAAGAAAGGTCTATATTGGATTCCAATATAGACCTTTTCTGTTAATATACGGTTTGTTGCCTTTATTTTCCGAAGTCGATTTTCCAGTCGCCGTTCTTGTCCTTGCGTAGCTTTATGTCGGCATCGTCGCTTTTGCCGTTGCCGTAGGTAAGCTTCATCTTTACTACTGCGGTCTCGCCGTTCTCTGCAATCTCCTCTTTTAGTGTCTCGTAGGAGGTGAGACCCTTGTCTTTTTCGTATTCCTTTTCTGCCTTGCTCTTCAGCAACGCCGCAAGCTCCTTCTTGTCGTTTTCCAGTTTGGCGGCATCCTGACTATCTTTGTCTTCAAGGTAAAGAAGGTCTACATATCCCTCATAGTCTTTGTCGATGAGACACTTTACTGATTTCTCGGCAACAGCCTTTGGCGTGTTGCTGCTGCATGATGTCATGGCAAGTACGATGACGATCAGTCCTAATAAAATGCTAAGTCTTTTCATAATCTTGTTTATTTTTGGTTATAAGAAAATTGTTTAACGCTTGTGTTTTTGGCTTTCCATGTAGTATCCGTCTTCGTCAAACGTACAAACGGTCTTCAGCTTTCTACCTCTTATGAAGTCGGAAGGGAAGATGACGTGGCGGAACTTCATGCCGGGGAGCGATATGTCGTGGCGTATTCCTTTGGTAAGCTCAATGCCGTGTTTGGAAAAAGCGTGTTCCACGAGTTCGCTGCAATACATCTCCGTTGTGTCTCTGTCGTTGTAGTCATGGTCGAAGAGGATACCTCTGCGAAACAGTTCCTCTGCGGAGCAGGCACTCTTGTATGCAATGTCTGCATCTTCGAATCTCATGATGCATCCTTTGGATGCCCTTATCGAGAAGAAGAACTCCTCCAGCGGCTCCATCTTCACCCGGTCTTTATCTCCGTCGAAGTCCGGCTCATCGGGAACGGCATGTATGACCATTGGCTTGCCGTCCTTTATCATCACAATGCCACAATGGGAATAGTCGGAGCTTTTGTCGGCAAATGCTACGGCATGGCTTGTAAAACCTGTTCCTTTCCTTAGTACGATGTCGCCATCCTTTATGCTTGCTTTGTCGGGCAATATGCTTCTCTCTTTATTCCCGGACTTGCAGCAGCACAGCGTCAGCATGGCAATAGCTATAAGAAATGTCCTGAATATAGTCATGCTATATGGTTTTGTCCGCAAATATAGTATATAAATCGATATGGACAAAGAAAAACTTGTCAAATATGCTGTTCGGACGGTTTGAATGATGATTTTTGATGTGAACGTAGTCTTGGCTCAAACATGTTTTCTCTTATTATATAATATGTATTATACCTTATTATATATATAAGGCGGTAGCGGAGTAGGGGGAGGCTGTGTTGTTTGGTTGTACTTCCTTTGTAATAAATCATTATTAATCAGTACTTTTGTTTCCTCTTTGAAATGTATTTCTAACACCATTTTAATGTTATGAACAGTTAATAAAATGTATATTGTGTAAAATAATGGTCTTAAAATAAGTCGCAAACCTCTATATATTAGGTAATATAAAAAAAACTTCTTACCTTTGCAGCCCAAAATGGTCTTGTTGCTGAGACTATGTCAAAATACTTAGATAATACAAAATAATAAATATAAAATTAAAAATTAAAAACAATGCCTACAATTCAACAATTGGTAAGAAAAGGTAGAAAGGCACTTGTAGACAAGAGCAAGTCACCGGCTTTGGATTCATGTCCTCAGCGTCGTGGTGTT
>ENA-ORRO01002623-ORRO01002623.1-human-gut-metagenome-genome-assembly--contig:-NODE-2623-length-11152-cov-3.078850_pt1 | contig 11152 bp, 6 predicted proteins | sample MGYA00242176_ERZ509136 | MGnify/ENA primary metagenome ERZ509136 (study PRJEB26280, sample SAMEA2338644) | human gut metagenome | biome: human gut; feature: human-associated habitat; material: faeces... | reverse complement strand
AGTCAGCGCAGCATCCTCCAGAACCGATGTGTTTTTCGCCACGATGGCATAGTCGGGGCTGGTTTTCCTGGGGGCGCTCGTCGTGACGATACCCAGCTTCCCGTCTCCGCACAGCTCAAAGGTACCGCAGCCGTTCATACTTCCCTCCGACTGCGCCAGATCGATCACCGCGCCGGTTGCACCGTTTTGGGGGCAGTAGGCGGTCTTGTTCTTATACCGGGTGCTGTGGTTGAAGGTGACCTGGACGCCGTCGGTCACCATCAGCTTCAGATCGACGCCGGGGGCATACAGGGCGGATAGCTTCAGATTGTCGAACAGAACCAGCGTCAGAGACCTTCCCTCAAGCCCCGAAAGATCCAGGAAATCATTCTCATAACGTGTCCAATACATAAGAATGCCGTTATCGTATGACACGACCCGCTGAAGATTTGTATCGCTCTTATAGCCTTCGAGTAATCTCTCGTTATATATGCAATCCTCCGGGTCTATAATGACCGAACGGCTCACCACCCTGCCGTTTTTATAGAAAAAATAGACGTGACCGTAGATTATCTCCGTTCCCTCGACCAAATTGGTCAGCGCGGGATACGACGAAGAAGAGGCCCGCGCTGCGCCCCGATTGGCGCCGGTCGTCTCCTCGCCGCCGCTTTCAGCGCCCACCGACAGCACAGAAAGCGGCAGCAAGCCCACCAGCATAATCAGCGCCAGTAAAAAGCTGAGCCATCGATTTCGTTTACTTGTTTTCATCTCTTTTCCTCCTTTACAAAGTCCAGATGGTTTTTGAAGCCGAGCACCTTAGCGGATTGCTGTATGACATTACCTTTCCAAAGAAAACCAACTGCTTGATTTTCTTTGGAAAAGCGAAAGGGCGGAGGCGGATGGCTTCCGTCCCGCCCTTTGCTTCAATCCTTTAGCACGATTTTTCGGTTAGGTGGTTTATCTGCTCCTTCTGCGGGAATACAGAGCTGCTCCCATCAGAGCCGCACCGGATACGATCGCCATCGCGATGCTGAAAGCGATCATGCTGCCGTCGCCGGTCTTGGGGGTTTCCGGCGCAGGAGGCGTCACCGGCTTCTCGGGGGGTTCCGGCGCAGGAGGCGTCACCGGCTTCTTGGCGCTATAGCTGTTGGTGAAGCCGATTTCCTCCATGGGATTGTTGTATTCCAGCTCGCCCTTCTCGTCGAACTTGAAGAAGGCCCAGCCCCGAACGCTGTCATAGCTGTCGACAAACAGAGGCATGGCGTAGAAGATGCTCTCATCGTAAGTCCAGCCCGCAGCATTGCCCTTGACCTGGTGGATAACGAAGCCCTCGGACAGATTGCCGGCCTGATCCTTACTGATGGTGAAAATGAACTTACCCTCATAGGTCTTTTCGCCATTGGTCTCCACGGTATCCTGCACCAGCGTATAGACGGTGGGGGCGCCGAATCTGTCAATAGCGAACTTGAAGGTCTCCTGGCCGGGATCCATTTCGCCGGTCTTCTTCACAGTGAGCTTGAAGGGGACCTCAACGCGAATGCTGCCGTTCTCCCGCTGGGGCTCAAGCACACGGCCGCAGCCGGTGCACTTCACAGCGTAATCGTAGGTCGCTCCGCCCTCATGATCGGGCGTATGGGGCTGCACTGCATCATAGGCATCGTGATACTGGCACTTGTGGGCGTGACCGGTCTCCCCGCAATCGACCCACTCACTGCCGTAAACATGAGCGCCCTGCTTGCCGTTATAGAACTTATCCGCAGCGGCGGCATCATCCTTGGCGCTGTGGGTTGCGTCATTGGCGCAGGTGTACCAATAGGTGTCAAACTCGCGGCAATCTGCAGCGGTGGATCTTCTGTGAGCTTCATCGCTGTTTTGCACGGTGTAGCTATGACCCGTCTTGGGAATCACCACACTGCTGTGGTCGGTGATTTCCGTGGCGGCGGCAGCATCCTCGAAGAGCTTGCCGCAGGTGCACCGGTAGTACTCCTTGTTGCCGTCAGTGGTGCAGGTAGCGTCCACCTTGTCCACCTTGGTCAGATGGTCGGCATGGACATGGCCCGTTGCAGCCTTCATCACAAATCCGCATTCTGTGCAAGTCTGCGGTGTGGTTTCCGTTGCGGCAGGGCCTGCCGTGTGAGGCATTACGGTATCATGGTGCGCCGCGTTGCGGCTGCAGACATGGGCGTGGCCGTCGGCCTCCTTGTATCCCCACTCAGAAGTGTTGAAATCATGATCGTCATTGGTAGCCCTGTACGGGATCCCGGTAAGGGGATTATCGCTCATGTCAAACAGCTTGCCGCAGAGATCGCACTTCTTATAAGCGTCCCAGCCCTTCTCGGTGCAGTTCGATTCCTTCTCCGGGAAGAGGGTGAAGGAGTCGTGACCACAGTTTACCGTCACCTTGCAGGTGGCCGTTTTTGTTCCTGCCGTTGCGGTAATGATCGCTTCACCGGGGGCTACGGCGGTCACCTTGCCCGTGGCGGGATCGACGGTAGCAACAGCGGGCTTGTCAGAAGACCATACCACCGTGTCGGTAGAATCGGCCGGCGTGACCGTCGCTTTCAGGCTGTCATCCACTGCACCGACTGTCAGCGTCAGCTCGCTCTTGTTAAGAGAGATACCGGTTGCCGGCTTCGGGGCGGCAGGGACAGTGATGGTCGCAGGGATGCATGTGGGATTTTTGGTTTCGTAGTTCTCAGTAGAACCGCCGTCCGCTTCAAGTTCAAGCAGAGTTACCTCATAATTTCCCGCAGCAGTATCGTTATCCACTGTGCACTGAAATGTCATTACTGCGATCTTATCTGTCCCGGTGAAATCCTCTGCGCCAAATGCACTCAAGAGCTTATAGGGATCCTGGGTCCAGGCAACTTCGTCCCGGCCAAGTTTCTCCTGGATACCCTCCGTAAGAGCACCGCTATCCACAACGTATGTTAAGCCGGACGGGATGCCAAGTTTGCCCTGGAAACAAGTCATCGTACCTGTTTGCTGTATATAAACGGTAAACGTGACAGTATCTCCGGGGCCTGCTGTTGTCTTGTCAGCTTCGACCGTGAAGGTAAATGTCGACGTCGCAGGCTCTGCTGATACCGGTGCCGCAGTTGCAAACATCGCAAAAATCATGACGAAACTGAGCAGTAGGGATGTGATTCGCTTGTTCATGACCAAGCTCCTCCTTTGAAAATAGATTTGCGGGACATTTCTTACGCACCGCTTCCGAAGTCTCGCTTAGTTCCGAAGAGCGGCGGTGCAGATTGCTCTGCATTTTTTATTCTTAAACCGCAGCTCCTACCCTATATGGCGTATAGGGCAGGCGCATTGGCATTAAGACAAGCCGGTTGGGCTACCACAGAAGGGACTTTCCCTTATTGTGAAGATTCATCTTGTTAACATCACTGGTCGTCACTCTGCCGTCGCCGTTGATGTCTGCACAGGCGAGTTCATACCCAAGCAATATCTTTTTTCCCTTTGCGTGAAGGTTTGCTTGATTGATATCACCGATACTGATTCTGCCGTCGCCGTTGATATCGCCCATCAGATGTATCTTCACATCCTGCGTCACCGCATCGCCGCTCACCGTCACGGTGTACTCCCGGGTGACATGATTCTTCTTCGACACCTGCATGGTATAGGTACCGGGAGCAACCCCGGGAATGTCGTAGGTGGTGGTGTATTGTCCGGAGCTGTCTTTTGTTCCCCCCGGCACCGATACGGTGTACTTGGACTCTGCGCTGCCATCGGCAAACAGGGAAACGGTCACATCGCTGCCATCGCAGAAGCTCACCACCTGACCGTGTACACCCGAAGCAACGGGAACGGAGTATCCTACGGTAAGAGTTGTTCTGTTCCCGTCCTGCGCGCTTATATACGCTTTTGCCCCGTTCACATAAGCATCCAGCTCCTCGTCGTCAGCTATGTAATAGCCCTCTTCGCACTGTAAAATCACGTTTACGTGATATCTTCTGCCTGCGATAAAGGTCATATCAGCCTGAATCCGCTCCCCCGTAGCGGAAGCATACCATGTATAGTTTACAACCGAAACGCCGCCCGGCAGCCCCGCAACCAGATTATTGTTATATATCGGTCTTTCGCCCGCCCACGGAAGTGGCACGCCCAGCGACAGATAGTCATAGTAGACAACATCCGGCTCCGGTGTCAGATCAATGGTATACGCCTGCGCAGCTTCATCATACAGTACTTCCTTGTAGTCCGCAGCGGTGTTAAAATCGTTATTCATCCGCAGCTTGACATTCGTGTTGAGATAATAGTGAAATGTGTAATCATACCGCCACGGACCGTTGTGGAATGTCATTCCTTCTTTGCCCGTGCCCACCAGCTTGATCCGATAGGTATAGTCGGGATCAATCACCTCATTGGGGCTGGTGCTGTAAACAACTCCGTTCTTGATTCGCTGGATCTCCTTAATCTCAAAATCAAAGTAACTGTCCTTCGGCCTGATGTTCACTCCGCCGACCAGGCTTCCCGCCCGCAGTCCGGCAACGGTACCCCAGGCGTTTTGAATCAGCTCGGAGGGACGGGAGGCCAGGGACACCCCCAGGGACCTTTCATCACTGGCGACCGAAACAGATATACTGTCGCATTCCCGGTTGAGGCCCCGGATCTTGACCTTCGGCGGGTTGTTCTTATCGAATTTATACCCCTCATAGCCGTCCTTGAGGTACACACGGATGAAGCGATAATACTGATCCCCCAAGATCGCGGGAACACTGCCGTTTCCGGTCAGGTCCCAAATATCCTCATGTTCCCAGTAGCCCCGCCTGTCCTCGATGGTGTAGGGAGCACTCCCATCCACAGTGAAGGCGCCGCTGGTATAATCCCCCTGCACCAGAGGCTGGCTGATATCCAGATAAATGGTGTCGATAGCCTTCGTCCGATCCCCCCACCGTGCCACCTTTGCGCCCTTGTAGCCGGTCGTAACCTGCTTCTTTACGCCGTTGGTCTCCAGCATCAGGTCATACTGCAGCTCCATGGTGGTCAGTGTGTCCACATTGGATTCATTAATGTAGTAAGTCACCGAAAACGGCTCTTTACCTGATTCCGGAACATCGGGATAATGAACCATGCCATACCCCGTTTCGTCATCAACGAGCATCCGAATATACCCGGTCGAATAATCATTGGAATAGCTGTACCCCAGCACACGCAGCATGGGGGAAATCGGATACATCACAAAAGTCACCTGATGATCGCTCTCTGCGGTGGTATCCACCTGGGGTGCGCTGAAGCCTCGCTCGCCGCAGGCCATGGGCTCGCCGTCCAGCAGAACCTCCTTCACGCCGTAGGCGTTGGAGATCACCTTGGCTATGCTGCCCTGCACGCCGAACGACGTACCCTGGAAAATCATGATCGGCCCGCCGTTTTCAACCCACTGGCGCATATTGCCCCGCACATACCAGTTTCCGTCGTGCACATCGGTAAAGACCGCGCCGTTTTCACTGATAAGGTGCGGTATTAGATCATCCATCATACTCAGTGCATCATCGAAAGTCGCGCCCGGAATATCGTTATAAAGTAACCGGTAATCCCAGTCTCTGTCATAAAAACTTTGCAACTTCCCGCTTAGCACCAGACGGCACTGATCCAGCTTATCGGTGGTGCGCATGAAATACGCATCGTTGATCTGCATGGTCAGATGATCGAAATTGCTGGCATACACATCCCCAACCAATATCTGGGCGATGGATTGCCGGAAAAAGCCGCCGTTTACCACCAGCTCATACTTTCCCCGATTCTCCGGTGTGGGGGCGCTGTGCAGAACCACCCGGTCGAAGGTGCCGCCGTTGATGGTGACGCTGCCGCCTGCTTCTCCCCGAATGGCTTGCAGCCGGCGGGAAAAATACCGCTCCTCCCTCTCGCCCCCGGGACTGGTCACCTGCGTCAGCACCTCGCCGCCGTTAAAGATCGCCGTACCGGATACACCGATGGCGCACTTCGTATACTGATTATCTTTAGAGGGACACAGCATCTTGACCGTACCGCTCTCCATAACCAGCGTACCTTCACTCACATTGATAAACTCATAGTAGAATTCCTGATTAAACTCGCCGATCAGGGCGCCGCCCCCCACACTGTCGCGGATGGTCAGGCGGGCATCCTTATGACTTATATTGATCAGATACCCCTGCGCAACCTCCGAATAGTATTTCGCATACGCATTGACGGTGTGTCCGTTCAGATCCAGCACCTTGTCCATGGCCATCGACATGAAGATGATGTTGTCCTGATGCAGACCGGTGTGCCCGTTCAGAGACTTTGTTTCGATGTCCTTAACCACCTTCACCACCGAGCAATTTGTCGTGTAGTCCAGCGCTTTTTTCAGCTCCGCCCAGGTAGAAACCTCCACCGTGCCATCTGCTGCATCGGCCGTCACCGGGAAGAAGGGCACTGCTGATACGAGCATCATCACTGCCAGCAGAAGGCTAAGCCATTTTCTTTTTTTCATTGTGCTTCACCTCACCTTTCTTATGTCGTCCTTACATCGCGTAAATCTGATCCATCAGGTATTCAGCGGTCATCGAGCCGTAGAAAAACTGGTCGATGATACCGTTTTTCTTGGCCTCCCGGATGTCCTTCGCCGCCTGTTTTTCGGTGTTGGAATCCACGATGAGGGCAATTTTGCAATCCGGGCACACCGTCTTTGCCTCATCCCGCAGCTTCATCCTCTCGCAAAGCAGCCATGGAGTATAGGCGGTAACCTCCATTAAAAGGACAAACGGTTTGAACACCCGGCACAGTTCAATGGTATCTCGCGGGGACTCCGCACGAACCACAGCAATGTCGTAATCCGAATTCTTGAAAGCAGTCGCTATGGAATCGGCAAACAGAAAATTCTGCATATCGACCACGATTTTCTTCATCGAACCGTTCCTCCTTTTTTCTGATACATACACCGGATCTGTTCCGTCTTACTTTATGGCTTTATTGTAGCAAGGAACGCCGGCTCTGTCTGTCCTCAAAAGTGAGGACAAATGCCCCTTTAATTGTAAACAAATTGTGAACGAGCGTCTATTTTTCGCAAAAAATTACCCAGCTTTTTGAAAGCTGGGTATTTTCGTGTCAAAAATGGTTTTTTCAGCACGACGCTTTATTCAATTTGCTCCTACCTGGTTTCTTCCTGCTCCTCGATCCAGCATCCGGGCACGACCATCCGTTTGCCCACAGCTGCAATCATCAGCCGATTGCGGTTTGTGTAGCCGGTTTTTTCCAGCATACGGTTAATATAGGTCCGCACCGAGGACTCGCCCACATTCAGCTTTACGGCAATCTCGGCATTTGTTTTTCCCTCGCAGAGCAGGCGCAGAGTCTCTATCTCACGGTCAGACAGGTCGCAGGAGAGCGTGTTGCCGAGCCGGACACTGGGCACGCCGTCCGGCCAGAAGTGCTTTCCGGAAAGGGTTCCCTCGATTACACCCACAAGGTCGCCGGAGGGGGAGTCCTTATACCAGAAGCTGTCTGCACCGATCCTTCTGGCCCGATCAAGAAACCGTCCCTCCAGCATAGAGGTCACCATAACGATTTTTATCTGCGGGTAGATCTTCTTGATGGATTCGGCTGCGGCCAGTCCGTCCGAGTCGCTTTCGGTGCATATGTCCATGAGAATCAGATCAATAGGCCCCTCATCGCAGCGCTGAAGCGCCGCGTCGGCCCGGAACAGCGTACCCGCCACCTGGCAGTCCGTGCATTTTTCCACGCAGGCGCACAGATAGGTTCTCGCCAGCGCCTGATCCTCCACAATCAGTATTTTTCTCATAGTCACAGGTTATTCACCCCCGAATTCCCGGATTTTGGTATCTCGATTGCCAGAGAAAACCTCGGCAGGCTCTGCACCGTCATCTTACCGCCCGAATTTTCGATCCGGTGGCGCAGGTTGGTAAGTCCGCCGCCCTCGGTGATCCCCTTTTCCGGCGGCTTGCCGTTATTGCGTATCACCACCGTATAGCTGTCCTGGTTTTCCCAAATATTTGCGGAAATCTCCGTGGCCTTGGCATACTGAATGGCGTTGTTCAGGCAAACCTGCATGGCCGTGTACAGCAGCTCCGCCTCACCGTCCGTGGGCTCCTGACCTCTTATCCGCACGGTCACGCCGCTGGCCTTGGCGCTGTCCAGCAGTCTTTTTCTGGCCGGCAGGCAGATCGTATCCCGGAAGGCAATGACCTTCTCCCATTCATGGCATACAACGCCCGGATCCATACCGTCAAATTCCCCTGTTATGTACTGCTTCGTCAGTGTAATGCAGGCAGCAAGGCCGTCGTGCATGGCGGATTTCGCGTCCAGCAGCTCCTTCTCCCGGGCCAGGGCCCCGGCATTATCGGAAAGCTGCTTCAGCTTTTCCGCGTCCTCCTGCAGCTTCTTGCTGTCCGCAGTAAGCTGTACCAAGGCGCGCTGCAGGTCGGTAACATCGGCGGCGGTAAGCTGTATATACCTCGTCCCGTACCGGTCGGTGACCTCCGTTTTTTCAAACCTCCACACGGTTTTGTCCGGAAACCGATAGGTGTTGTCTATATCCGGGATCCGCACAATGCCCCCTCCCGGGGCAGACAGTGCCTCCTGGACCTCGCCCAGATACTGCATATCGCTGTCAAGCAGGAATCGGCTCAGCTGATACATCTGCCGGTTGCACAGGACGATGCTGCCCGTCCGGTCAAAAAAGCACACGCCTGTGGGAAGCCGGTCAAAGCTTTCCTTGATGGCATTAAAGCCCAGGTGTTTAATTCTAAGCACCGCTCCCGCCTCCTATCCTTGTGCGCACAAGCCACAAGCCGTCCTCCTGCTGAACCGTCACATCCGGAGAAGCCAAAAAGGACAGCTCGGCAGCACACTCCACCGACAGATCCATCTCGCCGTCGGACACGGAAATAAACAGGGAATACAGCCCGCCCATCGCCGCTTCCGTCACGACCTTCAAAAGGTCAAGCAGCCGCGCCACCTCTGTCGCGCGCATAGGCCCGGTCGTGTGGTAGACCACGCTGCATTCCGTGCCGCAAACGTTTATCACCCGCACCGCCTCGTCTATGGTCAGCCGAAGCTCCTGCTGCGGCAGAAGCTCATATTCCTGGCTGAGAAAGTACAGGTTGGCGCTGCGCTTAATGTAAGTGCCCAGCAGCAGGATCTTTTTCAGTACGCTTTGTATTTCCTCGGGTGCGGCCCCCTGGCATTGCCGCAGCAGCTGCCCGACTCTGGTGATCTGATCTCCATACCTTGCCTCCATCTCGTCGTAAATACGGTTTTTTTCCGTCAGCTCAAGCAGCTTTTTCTGTATGATATAGGCCTCCCGCAGCTTCTCTTTGTTGCTGTTGATTTTGGTCTTGTTTTCGCTCAGTCTTGCGCGCAGCTCCGTCAGCGGCCGCACATTATCCTGCCATATGGCATAGCCGCCGCTGATGGGCGCCGAGGAGATGCGTATTCCGTTGGGCCGGATGAGCGGAACGCCCTCCCTCGGGCAAACCATATCCTCCCCTGCGGCCCGGGAACGGAGAACGATATTCCCGCTGCGATCCGCAATGCACGCCGCCAGCGTTGTCGCCTCGAACAGCTCCACATAGCCCGTATTGGACGGTATCATCCGGCAGCGTATGCAGCTTTCATAAATCGCCGCATATAAAAGGCAAAATGTCACATTCATATCCCCGAGCCACCGGCGTATGGCCGGCAGACCCGACAGATACAAAAGCCCATACAAAACCGTTATACAGGCTATCACAAACGGCCTGATCCTTTTTTTGCTGCCGCTGGGGACGCGGCTTTTCTTCAAAAGGAGGGCAAGGGAAAAGGTCATGCACGCAACCATCCAGCCCATGCTGCAAAAGTAAAAAATGCCGTGGGAATAGCCATAATTGTCCGGCACGCCCGGCACACCGCTGTTGAATGCAAACACCTGCTGGTGCAGATCGTTGGTGATCACCAGCAAAAACAGTATGCCCGGCACGGCGACCAGAAAGCCGGCCCTTTCGGTCAGACGGTATTCCTCCGACTTCCCCAGCGTCAGCGCAATATACACTCCCAGCAGCGGTATAAACAGCATGGGCAAATAATAGAGATACCAAATGTACCGCGCCACTGTCAGGTCGGTGACAAACTCATATTTCAGCGTGCGCAAAATAAGCCACACCAGCATCAGCGCCGCAGTCAGACGCAGGCAGTGCAGTGCCTGCTTCTGTATAATGCGCCGGTCAATGGAATAGCCCCACAGGGAAAACAGCAGCAAATACAGCGCCGCGCGGATATAGTTCACCCAAACACCGCCGATGTCGAGCATGGCCAGTATCCGGCAGGAATAGGCCGCCGCAATGATTGTAAAAACCAGGATCATGGGGATCAGCTGTTTCGTATTCCGTTTCATAGGGGAAATCTCTCGCTTTCTCCTGCAATCAAGGAATATTTCTTGGCAATTGTATTTGTTTCTCGGCAAGACGATTCCGAATGTGCATTTACCGACAGGATTTACTCCGAAAATAGGAACAGTCGGTTTTGTCTATCTTAGACTATACTATCATTTCTCTTGCAAAAACGCAACGCTATATAAAGCGATGGATTTCAATTTTTGCTTTTTTGTTGCTTTCCGGCAAATTTCAAAAGCAGCTTCCAGGTTTCCAATAGTCTCGCATGGTTGAATTCCGGAAAAGAAGTGCCATCCTGAACTGCACCCCATTTCAGCATCAGCGCCTCCTTCCTTGGAATAACAAAAAAGACCGATGGGCAGCTTATACCCCATCGGTCTTCGTGCGGCAGTCGCCAGGCGGCGATTAAATTGAATATGACTCCTTTCCGCTTGCGTTCGCTGTTAACTGCCGAAAAACTCCGGATCCGGGAGTTCGCAGCATTTTTGTCCGTCACATCTGCGCAGAATGTGGTCCTGTTTTCGTGGTCAATGAAAAGTTGGACAAGCACCGGAAACCCGCTTGAAATCAAGCTTTTCCCGTGTTGTCCCAATTATAACACACTCACATGCCCTGGACAATGCCCCCGGTGGCCTCCAGCAGCCGGGGGTCCGTGACCTTCAGCAGCAGGTCCCGGCCGTCCCGGTTTGCGGGGCACAGCCGCACGATCTCCACGGTGTATTCCTGGGTATCATCTCCGGAGATGGTGGACAAAATAACAGCGGGGCCGGTGGTCACCTCGCTGCGCCGGGCCACCGGCAGTGCCGCGCCGGATACAA
>ENA-ORRO01002622-ORRO01002622.1-human-gut-metagenome-genome-assembly--contig:-NODE-2622-length-11155-cov-2.472523_pt1 | contig 11155 bp, 10 predicted proteins | sample MGYA00242176_ERZ509136 | MGnify/ENA primary metagenome ERZ509136 (study PRJEB26280, sample SAMEA2338644) | human gut metagenome | biome: human gut; feature: human-associated habitat; material: faeces... | reverse complement strand
AGTTTCATCAGTTGTAGGAATATTTGAATCAGTAGTTGCTGTCCTTCCGATTGTAATATGCTTCCAGTCACTCGTTCTTGACATGGCTGGTAATGTCGGAACACAATCACTTGCTGTAACTATCCGTGTACTTATGGATGAGAATTTAAGCGGTAAGCAGAAGCTTTTGCTTGTAGTAAAAGAGGTAAGAATAGGCCTTGTAAATGGTGGCTTGCTTGGAATAATGGCACTTGTATTTCTGGGAATATATGTGCATCTGTTCAAGGGCTACACATGGCTTGGAGCATTTGCGGTATCAGGCTGTGTAGGAGTTTCACTGCTTGTGGCAATGGCAATTTCAAGCCTTGTGGGCACAGTGATTCCGATGTTTTTCCACAAGATAAAGATTGACCCGGCGGTTGCGTCAGGCCCGCTTATCACGACGGTGAATGATCTGGTGGCAGTTGTGACCTATTATGGACTGGCATTTCTTTTCCTGATTGAATTGTAATGTCTGACGTGGTGCTTAAATATTTAGAATATATAAAAGCCTGGAAAGAGTTGAGTTTTTATTGGCTTTATTTGGTAACTAGTGTATACTATTTGCATATAACAGCTTCGTTAAGCAGATATAAATACACATAAAAGAAAGGTATAATCATGGACATCGTATTAGGAAATTACAAAGGATTAAAGGCAAACATCCCTTATATTGCATATACAGAGGAGGATGTTAATTCACAGATAGCGACACTTCTTTCAGGAAATCCTGTCAGAGAGCAGAAAACAGGCCCGTTAGCGATGGGCGACACGGCAGTAATAGACTACGAGGGCTTTAAGGACGGAGTCGCGTTTGAGGGCGGAAAGGCTGAGAAATATCCTCTGGGAATCGGTTCAGGCTCTTTTATTCCGGGCTTTGAGGAGCAGCTTGTAGGCATGGAAATCGGTGAGGACAGAGACATCAATCTCTCATTCCCTGAGCAGTATCATGCGCCGGAGCTTGCAGGCAAAGCGGTTGTTTTCAAGGTTAAGCTGCACGAGATTTACAATGAGAAGGAAGCAGAGCTGAACGATGAGTTTGCAGCATCTCTCAATTTCCCTGAGGTACAGTCAGTGGAGGATTTAAAGAAATATATCAACGAGTATCTTGAGTACCAGGTAGAGGCAAGAAAGGCTGATGCGGCAAGAGAAAAGCTCTATGACCAGATTCTTGAAAGCAGCTCATGCCTTGTTTCGCCACAGGCAGTAGAGACAGCGGTAAATATGCAGCTTCAGCAGATGGCAGCATCATTTGCACAGCAGGGTGTGGCTATGGAGCAGTATCTTCAGATGACAGGCAAGACTATGGATAGCTTAAAGGATGAGCTCAAGCCGGTTGCACAGAAGCAGGTAAAGCTTGAGGCTGTTCTCGATGAAATCATCAGAGTGGAAAATATCACTGTATCTGACGAGGAGATGGATGAGCAGTATGAGCTTATTTCACAGAAGTATGGTCAGCCTGTTGACGTCGTAAAGCAGGTGCTTCCAAAGGCACAGCTCAAGCCGGATTTACTTCGTATGAAGGCATCACAGCTCATCATCGATGCGGCTGAGATTATCATGGAAGAAAGCGGAAAATAATGTATAGAATATTTTTGGTTGAGGATGACGAGACCATAGCAAAGCTTGTCAGAAGACATTTGGAAAAATGGGATTATGATGTGCATGTGGTGCAGAAATTTGATGCTGTAATGTCAGAATTTGCATCATTTGATCCGCATCTTGTGCTTATGGATATCGGTCTGCCGTTTTACAATGGGTATCACTGGTGTACAGAAATCAGAAGGGTATCAAAGGTTCCTGTGGTTTTCCTGTCATCCGCAGCTGATAATATGAATATAGTGATGGCAGTCAGTATGGGGGCTGATGACTTTATAGCAAAGCCGTTTGACCTCGATGTGCTGACCGTAAAGATACAGGCTATCATCAGGCGCTGCTATGATTTTGGCGCAAACAACAGTGTTTTGGAGCATAATGGTGCCATGCTCAATATATCTGATGCCACCATAACCTATGACGACAAAAGGCTCGAGCTTACAAAGAATGAGCTCAAAATATTGCAGACACTTTTTGACAACAAAGAAAGGATTGTATCACGCAGCCTTCTAATGGAAAAGCTGTGGGAGAGTGATGCGTATGTGGACGAGAATACACTTTCGGTGAATGTCAACAGGCTGCGTAAAAAGCTGGATTCTATAGGGCTTGAGAGCTTTATTGTCACAAAAAAGGGGCTTGGGTACAGGCTGGGGTGAGAGGTCATGGCAAAAATAGAAAACAAACCGCATCTGACAAATTTTATAAAACAAAACTATATATGGATTCTGATGATAGTCACAATGTCATGTATCCATTTGCTTTACATGTACCTGATTGGTGCGCGCAAACAGGATCTGGTGTATGCGGCAGTGCTTGATGCAATACTTCTTCTGATAACAGTTTTGGTTGGATTTTTCAGATATAGCAGCAAGGTAAAAGCTCTAAGCAATGCTTTAAAGCGTCCGGTTGAGGAACAGGCACAGCTTCCGGAAGCAACAGATGATGTGGAGATACTTTATCATCGGCTGCTGGAAAATCAAAGTATTGCAAGAAGCGAGTCAGAAAGCAGTGCTGCAATCAGACAATCACAGATGAGAGATTATTACTCTATGTGGGTGCACCAGATAAAGACCCCGATATCGGCTATGAAACTACTGCTTGAGGCAGAGCGGGAGGAGCTTGGGCAGTTTATATGTGATGATGAACAGAGTCAGTGCCATATAGGCGATATGACCGGTGGGAATATCGGTGCTGCCGGATTAAATGCTGCTTTGAAACAGCAGGCTGTACTCACAGAGCTGTCAGATAACATGGACTCGTTAGAGGACGAATTGTTCCGCATAGAGGAATATGTCAGTATGGCTTTGCAGTATCAGCGTGTGAGCAGCACCGAAAATGATTTTGTGCTTGAAAAAGTCAGTGTGGATGGTGTCATACGTGATACCATTAAAAAATATGCAAAAATTATGATACGAAGGCATATTGGGATAAATTATTCAGGAACCGGGCAGGAGGTATATACTGACGGAAAATGGCTTGCATTTATGCTGGAACAGATACTTTCAAATGCCATAAAATATACACCGCATGGGGTTGTTACAATAGAAACTGCAGAGGAAAAAGACCGGTTTTTTATTACAATAAAGGATACCGGAATAGGAATCAAAGCCGAAGATCTGCCACGCGTTTTTGAAAAGGGCTACACAGGCTACAATGGTCATGCCGATAAGAAGGCTACGGGAATTGGGCTTTATCTGTGCAGGCAGATGGCAGACAAGCTGGGGCATACAATCCGCATGGAGTCAGAGATTGGAAAAGGAACTAAGGTGTGGATAGGGTTTGATCTGGATTATGCGGATGTGAGAGATTAGGATAAATCGGTGTAATAAGTTTGACTGGAAATTGTATCCAAAATCAGATATAATATATATTATGAGAAATAAAAGAGTATGTGATTATATAGCGGAAGCTATTCAGAATGAAATTTTATCAGGACGTATGTCATCAGGAGTGCCATTGCGACAGGAAGAGCTTGCGGATAGTCTCGGTTATTCGAGAATACCAATCAGGGAGGCATTGCAGATACTTGAGTCGCAGGGATTGGCAAAGAGACTGGCAACAAGGCATGTGGTGGTGGCTGATTTTTCGGACGAGGTGATAACGGAAATCTATGAGCTGCTTTCAGATGTGGAGATAAAACTGTTAAAGGGCATGCTGCAGTCTGGTATATGTTTGTGGGATAAAGCGGTCAGTGATAACAGTGAGCAGCCCAATTGCGTACATGAGCCATCTGCTATAAATGAAAAATTGTCTGCAGAGCTGCAGTTTCATGAGACAATTATATCCAATAGTCATAACGAGTATTTTACACATATTCTTGAAAATGGTCTTTGGTGCTATATCAGGTTTGCGGTTGAAGAGACGGCAGCAGGCAGGGAAAATGCGCGAAGACTTGAGCTGTTATCGAAAATAGCAGAGGCATATTCGGATAAGGATATAAAGATTGTCAGAGAACTTTTGGGAGAATATTTTGGAAGTCTTTGTGAGGCTGTTATAGCAGAGAGGGCAGAAAGCAACAGGTAATTGGTGACTTATTTTATACTGAATAATGACAGATGATTCGGAAGCATATAAAATTAAAAGATAACAAGAGGAAAAAGTAATTATGATAGGACTTAAACCGATAAAGATTCCGTCAGCGAAAGAGCGTGTAGCATCGGAGCTGCGCAAGGCAATTTTGTCAAAACAGCTAAAAGAGGGAGAAAATCTTACACTGGAAAGTGTAGCGCAGCAGCTTAATGTATCTATAACTCCCGTGCGTGAGGCTTTTCAGATATTAGCGCATGACGGACTTATCAAGCTAAGACCGAATAAGGGAGCAATAGTACTTGGAATTACAGAGACGTACATAAGGGAGCACTATCAGCTTAGAGGCATACTCGAGGGCGCATGTGCAGGTTTTGCTGCTTCACCTGATATCGATATCAGCAAGATAGAGCAGTCATACCTGGATGCAAGGGAGATGACAGCTTCCGGAGATTATAGCAGATATGCGGATTTAAACCGTGAGTTTCATAGTGAAATCTGGGCAGCATCCGGCAACAAAAAGATGCAAAATATGATCGCAGAACTGTGGAACGGACTTTCAATGGGCAACATGGTCACAGAGGAGGAATATGCGGGCATTTCTATAAAGGAGCATGAGGCTATATACGAAGCAATCAAGGCTCATGATGTGCAGCTTGCACAGCGGAGGATGTATGAGCATATCATGCGTAGTCGTGATGATATGCTGACATATTATGTGTAGATGTAAGTTATTAATTTAACAAATTACTTGTAATAGATGCACAAATTGAATAGGTGGAATATATATAAATTGCCGAAATTGTCAAAAAGGTATTGACGATTTCGGTTTTTTGTTATATCTTAAACTTAGAAATTGGATACAATATCAAATATCAAATAATAAACGGAGGAGGAAAATGATATGAGTCCAGCAACAATAACACTTTTATTCTTATTGTTTGCCGTTGTGATGTTCGTGTGGGAAAAGATTCCGCTTGGGGTTACATCCATGATAGTATGCGTCGGTCTTGTTATCACAGGAGTACTGGATTGGAAAACAGCCTTTTCAGGATTTATTGACAGCAATGTAATTCTTTTCGTAGCGATGTTTATCGTCGGAGGAGCATTGTTTGAAACCGGTATGGCAAACAAAATTGGAGGAGTGGTCACACACTTCGCCAAAACAGAGAGGCAGCTTATCATAGCAATCATGGTGATTGTGGGACTGATGAGCGGAGTACTTTCAAACACAGGAACTGCAGCAGTTCTCATTCCGGTAGTTATCGGAATTGCAGCAAAATCAGGATACTCGAGATCGAGACTTCTTATGCCACTTGTTTTTGCAGCAGCCATGGGTGGAAATTTATCTCTCATCGGTGCACCGGGAAATCTCATAGCACAATCAGCTATGGGAGAGATTGGACTTAGCTTTGGATTTTTCGAGTATGCAAAGGTAGGACTTCCGATACTTATAGCAGGTATTCTGTACTTTGCATTTATAGGATACAAATTCCTGCCTGAAAAGCAGGGCAGTACGGAAAGCTCATATGATGAGCAGAAGGATTTTTCAAATGTGCCTAAATGGAAACAGATGATGTCATTGATTATCTTAATCCTTACACTTTTGGGAATGATTTTCGAGGACAAGATTGGCATAAAGCTTTGTGTCATCGGCTGTGTCGGAGCACTTGCCCTTATCATTACAGGCGTTATTAGTGAGAAAAACGCACTTAAATCAATAGATTTGAAAACCATTTTCTTATTTGGTGGAACTCTTTCACTTGCAGCGGCGCTTCAGGAGACCGGGGCAGGCGAAGAAATCGCAACAGCGGTTATCGGTATACTTGGCAAAAATCCATCACCATACGTTCTCACATTCGTAGTGTTCATGCTTTGCTGTGTACTTACGAACTTTATGTCAAATACCGCCACCACAGCACTTATGGTTCCGATCTGCGTATCAATTGCCACAGAGATTGGAGCTGACCCGAGTGCAGTACTTATGGCATGTGTTATCGGTGGTTCATGTGCATACGCCACACCTATCGGTATGCCTGCCAACACAATGGTCATTACAGCCGGAGGATACACCTTCAAGGATTATGCAAAGGCCGGTATTCCGCTTATAGTAGTGGCGACCATTGTAAGTATGGTCTTACTGCCGATTTTCTATCCGTTCTTCCCATAAGAACGGATGGGAGTGGGTAAACAATAAATTAATATTTAATTATTTACAAGATTTATATTAGGAGGAAAAACTATGTCAAACGAGAAACAGGTAGAACAGCTTACCACCTATATGGCAAATTTTATCGCTCATATAGCAAAAAAATTACCGGATGATGTCATTGCAAAACTGACAGAACTCCGTGACAAAGAGGACAGTCCTCTTTCAAAAACAATTTATGACACAATGTTCAGAAATCAGGAGCTTGCGGTAAAACTTAACCGCCCAAGCTGCCAGGATACAGGAGTACTTCAGTTCTGGGTTAAATGTGGAACAAAATTCCCACTTATTGATGAGCTTGAGGGACTTTTAAAAGAGGCAGTTGTAAAAGCTACATTTGAGGCTCCTCTTCGTCACAACAGTGTTGAGACTTTCGATGAGTACAACACAGGCAAGAACGTTGGAAAAGGAACACCTACAGTATTCTGGGATATCGTGCCAAACAGCGACAAATGCGAGATCTACACATACATGGCAGGAGGTGGATGTACACTTCCGGGAAAAGCTATGGTACTTATGCCTGGAGAGGGCTATGAAGGAGTTACAAAATTCGTAATGGATGTTATGACTACTTATGGTTTAAATGCATGCCCACCTCTCCTGGTAGGTGTAGGTGTAGCAACATCTGTTGAGACAGCAGCACTTTTATCAAAGAAAGCACTCATGCGTCCAATCGGATCTCACAATGAGAACGAGAGAGCCGCAAAGATGGAAAAACTTCTCGAGGATGGTATCAATGCTATCGGCCTTGGACCTCAGGGAATGGGCGGAAAATACTCAGTAATGGGTGTAAATATCGAGAACACAGCCCGTCATCCATCTACAATCGGTGTAGCCGTAAACGTAGGCTGCTGGAGCCACAGACGCGGACACATTGTTTTTGATAAGGACCTTAACTATACAATCACAACACATTCGGGGGTGGAATTATAATGGTAGAGAGAATTAATGGAAAAACAATTTTAACAACACCAATCTCAGCAGAGGATCTTAAAGGAATAAAAATCGGAGATATTGTATACTTAAACGGAAGCATGACAACATGCCGTGACGTAGCACACCGACGTCTCGTTGAGGAGGGAAGAGAACTTCCGGTAGACGTAAGAAACAATGCTATTTTCCATGCAGGACCGATCATCCGTCCACTCGAGAATGACAAATTTGAGATGGTATCTGTTGGACCGACAACAAGTATGCGTATGGAGAAATTCGAGTACGAGTTCGTAAAAGAGACCGGCGTACGTGTTATCATCGGAAAAGGTGGTATGAAAGAGAATACCGAGCGCGCATGTAAAGAGTTCGGTGCCCTTCACTGCGTATTCCCGGCAGGAAATGCAGTAGTAGCCGCAACAGAGGTTGAGGAAATCGTCCGCGCAGAGTGGAGAGATCTCGGAATGCCTGAGACACTCTGGAACTGCCGTGTGAAAGAGTTTGGCCCACTTATCGTATCTATAGATGCAGAGGGTAACAACTGGTTCGAGCAGCAGAAAGTTGAGTTCAACAAGAAAAAAGATGCAGCAACAGAGGAAATCTGCAAGCAGGTAGGATTCATCAAATAGTTGCCGGAGCCTGGTATCAAATTTATTTAGAACCCAATTGCCATGAAAGTATTCTGGCAAAATATATACCCGCAGAATGCGGGAGAAAACATAAAAAAATATAATTTTTCGCGCAAAGGCTCTCACATAATTTGACTATTATGTGGGAGCTTTTAGATATATGAAATTAGAATAGTATGATAATCATTTCCATAGGATATTAAAATAAATTACTGCAATAAAAAAGATTATTGCCGGTAACTAAAAAAGAGAGGAATAAATGATAATGAAGCAATTCCTGAGAAAAACAATGAAAAATGTAGCAGCCTACGTTGAACTTTTTCTGTCGGCAGTACTGGTGTTTGTGATAGTGGTGCTTATTATAAAGCTTATAGGGCAGTGTTTTTTTGATATATGGCATGATAAAATTAAACTGGAGTATTACATGGAATATATCATGTCGCTTGCAATCGGCGTGGAGTTTGTGAAAATGCTCTGTACTCATAAGCCGGGCACGATCATAGAGGTGCTTTTGTTTGCAACAGCCAGGCAGATGATCGTGGAGCATCTCAATGTATATGAGACACTTGTCGGAATAGGTGCGATAGCGGCGCTTTTTGCCATCAGAAAATTCCTTTTCTGCAGCTTTGATGAGGCAGACCACATGATATGCCGTGGCAGCCAGACGGTAGCGAGGGCGAATTTTATTTCCGGAACAAATATACCGGAGGAAAAGACAAAGCTGCTTAGAGATGTGATAAGCGAAAAATTGCAGGATGAGGGTAAAAATGTGTCAATCGGAGCCTGTGTGTATTACCAGGATTGTGCGCTAAGAGTTGATAATGTGAAGCAGGGCGTTGTCACAAGAGTTGAGGTAATTAAAAATCTGTAGATAAAAGGAGGATCAGCACATCTGTGCCAATCCTCTTTTTGCTACTCCAGATTAAGTTTCTTTGTCATATTGTATATCGAGCCTGCGACATACACCACTGTGAGAAGCAGCGATACGGCAAGTGCACCGATGACCACTCTGTTCATAGGACCTGTAATCTCCTGTGGGTTTAATACCGTTAAAATATAAGTGATAGATCCCTTTGATGACAGCGGAATAAAAAATGTAAAAATCATCACTATAATATTTACGACCTGACCAATCACATAAAGTATGATGAAAGTAAGCACAGAGTTAGCATCTTTGCTTCCATTTGCCCTGTAGCCGGTAGTAAGGCTGAAAAACAATATAGAGATCGTGTAGAGCAGGGATATTACTGCAATACTGCCAAACATTACAACAGGACTCATTGTAAATCCGGCATTGGCAAACTCATCAGACATACTTCCTATAATATCTTTAATCCATGCAAAGCCATGGTTCATTATAGAAAATGTTAAAACAGCAACTATCAGATCGAGTATAAAAGCTGTCAGGAATTTTGACACATACAGCTTCCATGGCTCGACAGGCAGCGTATTCATGAGGTAGCCTTCGTCTTTTAACAGATTGCGTCTGAAGTAATGAACTATGATCACTAAGCTGCAGATCAGCATGGCGATTACTGATAGGCTATGCAGTGCCCAGAAAAATACTGATACAAGATCAAATTCAAAGCTATCCAAAATTATTTCTGTCAGGGCTGACACAAACACCAGTGCATAAAGTCCGATATGCTCCCTGAATTGCTCCCTGAAATCATATTTAATTAATTTTAACAGCATGCGAACACCTCCCTGAAAAGCTCATCAACACTTTTCTTGTAATTAGTGCGGATATTGTCTACGGAATCGTTTAGGAAAATACCACCATCTCTGATAAATACCACATCATCGAGCACTTTTTCTATATCGCTTATTAGATGAGTTGTGATAAGAATTGTTGAATCTTCATTATAGTTTTCGATTATTGTGCGTAAAATATAGTCTCTTGCGGCAGGATCGACACCGCCCATAGGTTCATCGAGCAGATAAAGCTTTGCATCCCTGCTCATTACAAGCACGATCTGTACTTTTTCACGCATACCTTTTGAGAGGCTTTTGATCTTTGCCTGTGGATCAACTCCGAATTTCTCAAGCATGGTATTTGCACGTTCAGGTGAGAAATCAGCATAGAAATCCTTGAAAAATGCAATGATATCACTCACCTTTTTTGACGGATTAAGATATGTCCGCTCAGGAAGATATGATACCATAGCCTTGCTCTTTACTCCGACAGGCTCACCGTCTATCAGTATCTGTCCCGTGGTTGGCTGCAATACTCCGGCAAGCATCTTTATCAGTGTGCTTTTACCACTGCCGTTAGGACCAAGGATGCCGATAATTTTTCCACCGGGAAAAGTCACATTCATATTTTTGATAACTTTATGGCTCTTATAGTTTTTGCTTAGACTTTTGATTTCAATACGTTCTGCCATTTACATCACTCCTTTTTTAAACTTTTAAGATAATTTTCATACACCGTAAGGGACTGTTCAGGTGTAAAACCAACCTTTGACATCCCTTCGCAAAACTCACTGCACAGTTTATGTGCCAGATCATTTTTTAGTGAGTCAGCCTGATTTCCCATGTCTGCGACAAATCTGCCTGAGGTACGTCTCGACTCCAGATACCCGTCACGCTCAAGCTCAGATAGAGCCTTTTGCATGGTGTTTGGATTTACACCGGCTGACAATGCCAGCTCTCTTACGGATGGCACTTTGTTACCTGGCTTTAGGCTGCCGTTTGCAATATCCATCTTGAACCGGTCTATGATCTGTAGGTATATGGGCGTTTCGTTGTTAAAATTCCATTCCATCATTTCACCTGCTTTTGTACTACTGTATTATTTGATTAATACAATAATACATATGAGGTTATTTGTCAACTACAAATTAATTTCTTACAAAAATGTAAGATACGAGGTCGAAATGTAAGCTGATTCGATAGCATACATTCCGGCATTTTGTTATTATAATTACATGAAGCATCAACAATGTAAGTTGTGAAGCCGATTATGACGTCATATTAAAAATAAAGGTAACAAAAATATAAGCTTAAATAACATTGTAGAAATAATCGCGAAGGAGCATTGAAATGGCAATCTTAGAAGTAAGTAACCTCAAAAAAATATATACCACCAGATTTGGTGGCAATCAGGTACAGGCATTGAAAAACATCAATTTCTCTGTAGAGGAAGGTGAGTATGTGGCAATCATGGGAGAGTCCGGCTCAGGAAAGACTCCATTGACTGCAAAAGCGTTTCTTTATCCAACCGTTTTCAAAGGTAGGCACTATT
>ENA-ORRO01002619-ORRO01002619.1-human-gut-metagenome-genome-assembly--contig:-NODE-2619-length-11162-cov-3.059152_pt1 | contig 11162 bp, 9 predicted proteins | sample MGYA00242176_ERZ509136 | MGnify/ENA primary metagenome ERZ509136 (study PRJEB26280, sample SAMEA2338644) | human gut metagenome | biome: human gut; feature: human-associated habitat; material: faeces... | reverse complement strand
AGAGTAGTCTTTTGACTACTCTGTTTTCTTTTTTAGGCTCTATGTCAATAGTTGGTGTAACCCGAAAAAACAGAATATATGATAATTACAAGCGACAGAAATTAAGCTGTCGCTTGTTTTGTTGTAGAATTAATATGTTTATGAACATACGCCTGACTATAAATCTTAAAATATCACCGCAGGCATTGTGCCAAACTTTTTAATCTATCTTTTATTACATTGACAATTTCAACCATACAATAGACAATAATACATATATATGTTATGATAATCATATAACTAATTTTAAATGAGGAATACATAATGGTAAAACGTTCATATTATTCAAATGACATTCAAAGTTTCCTAAATCAAGATAATTACAGTATATTTGGCGAAATAACAACGAATGACCAGTTTTCTGCTGAGGACTTACAAAAGAATACTTGGAATAGAGAAATTGAAATTTTGAAGCGAGAGTTATCTCAGTTTTTAGATGGACATATTATATTTGAATATACCATTCCACGAATAGGTAATCGAATTGATAATATTGTTATTTATAAAGGAATAATTTTTCTGTTAGAATTTAAAGTTGGTGAAAAGAAATACCCTTCATATGCTATTGAACAAGTAACTGACTATGCTTTCGATTTAAGTTGTTTTCACAAAGAAAGTCATAACAGACTTTTAGTTCCAATTTTAATTTCTACTAAGGCTCACAGCGTAAAACAAGAAATTCGGATTTCAAAAGATAATGTTTTAGAAACGATTTGTTGCAACGAATACGAAATTGCCAAATACATAACAGAAGTTTCTTTAAAATTTATTCAGGATGGAATCATACCTAATGATTGGATTAACTCTCTTTATATGCCAACACCGACGATTATAGAGGCTGCACAGGCCTTGTATCTCGGTCACAATGTTGAAGATATTTCGAGAAATGATGCAAGTGCGAAAAATCTTAATCAAACTACTAAAGCGATCAATAAAATTATAGATTATAGCAAAGCTCATAACAGAAAATCAATTTGTTTTATTACAGGTGTTCCGGGTGCAGGAAAAACTCTTGCAGGTCTTAATATAGCTGTAGAAAGGCAGAAAATAGCTGAAGATGAGCATGCTGTATTTCTCTCGGGCAATGGACCGCTTGTTGATGTTTTACAAGAAGCACTTGCTCGTGATGATGCAAAGAGAAATAATATTTCAAGAAAAGAAGCCTCCAGAAAGGTAAAAGAATTTATACAAATTATTCATCATTTTAGGGATGACGCAATATCTGTTGATACTCCTCCTGTTGAAAAAGTTGCAATTTTCGATGAAGCTCAACGAGCTTGGGACGAACAAAATTTGACTGATTTTATGAAAAAGAAGAAACATATTGAAGATTTTAATATGTCAGAACCTGAATTCCTGATTAGTATATTAAACCGTCACAATGACTGGGCAACAATAATATGTTTAATCGGTGGCGGTCAAGAAATCAATAAGGGTGAATCGGCCGGTATTTATGGATGGTTTGATTCATTGAGAAATAATTATCCAAACTGGGACATTTATGTTTCAGATAAAATCACTGATGATGAATATTCCAAAGGGCATAATTTTGCCGAAATGACGAAAAATATGCATGTAAACATAATTGAAGGTTTGCACTTAGCCGTTTCGTTACGTTCATTCAGAAGTGAAAATGTTTCAAATTTTGTAAAGGCTCTTCTTGATGTGGATATTGATACTGCTAAAAGATTGTATGAGCAGTTTAACAATGATTATCCTGTCTTTGTGACTCGAAATCTACACAAAGCAAAACTATGGGTTAGAAGTCAGGCAAAAGGATCGCAAAGATATGGTCTTACTGCAAGCTCCGGAGCCAAAAGACTCAGAAAATACGGTATATGGGTTCAAAATAAAATTGAAGCCACGAATTGGTTTTTAAACGGTAAAAACGATGTTCGTTCATCATTTCATTTAGAGGAAACCGCAACAGAATTCGACATTCAAGGTCTTGAACTTGATTGGACAATTGTTTGTTGGGATGCAGATTTAAGATTTGAAAACGGTGATTTTAAACATCTGAAATTTGTTGGCACAAAATGGCAAAATATAAAATCTGCAGATAATATTCTTTATTTAAAAAACGCTTATAGAGTCCTCCTGACGAGGGCAAGACAGGGATTTGTTATTTTTGTACCGACAGGTGATGAAACTGATATGACCGCAAAACCGGAATATTATGACGGAATTTACCGGTATTTGAAAAGTGTAGGAATCAAAGAATTGGAATAACATTATCGTTCAGAGGCTGAATTTGAAGTAAATAATATAAGATACTCACGAAAAAGGAATGTTTAGGCGCTACTTTATCATACTGACCTGCTGAGATTACTACGGGAGTCGCCTGACAATTTAAATCAAGGAGACCGCCGAGAATTTTGTGTTTTGAGAATAGTCCGGCCCGTGCCTGCTTTACCTTATCCTGCCAGTCGGGGTCATAACCCTCAAGATTTGCGTTTGCACTTGCAAGCTGATTTGATACATCATCGTACTTGTCCTTTTCGACATACTGACCGCCTGCAAGGTTGCCGAGCTTAACATCTGCCGCATTGTTTACCTTTTCTGCAAACTGTTCAAATGTTAACGCTTCGCCGCCAAACAGGGCTTTTAAAATTTCCATTAAGTCCATTTGTTTGCTCCTTTCAATTTATTAGCAATTGTGTGTATGCTCAGATATTTGAGCAATATTAAAAGCCCCCGAAATTCGGGACCTTATAACCATAATTTGTAATTTTAAAGGTAAAAGTAAAAGGGATGTTTCAAACACCCCTTTAATACCCTTTTAAATTCGTTTAATTTTGTTTTTATTCAATCAACTAACTCTACCTTTTAGCAACAAAAACTGATACAAGGCAAATACGGTACAATTTACAGTTTGCTGATTATATACCGGGAATAAAGTCCTTTATACCTTTAGCAAGTTTGTAGAAACGCTGCATAATTGAATTTTCAGTTAAATATTCCAGCCCCTTGAGAGTAATGCTGATATTTGTACAATCAACACTGACATCACCCAAAAGATATTTTGAAGTTTTGACTCCTTTAACATAGCCTGAGTCGGAAAGTATTTCAATATATCTGTTCCAACGCTCCTTGCTTATTTCCTGTCGGTTGTGATCAATCTGAGAAACATCAAAATCAGAATAATCCATAGCAGCTTCGAGTGTACTCAGAATTTTGTATATACACTTAAAATTATCATTCATATACTGTAATCATCCTTAATATTGCACATTCATAAAATTTGTTTTTATTCAAACTCATAAGGTAGTAAAAATACTTGCAAGAGGGCAATAAACCGCTTGTAGTTTGAGAATAGTGTAAATCTAATTAGGGTACAAATTTTACTCGTGGACTGTGAAAAAACAGCATTGCAAAAAACAATAAGGCACATAACCGTTATCACTTTCGGTTATGTGCCTTTTGTAGTTTAATAAGTTTGTTAAGAATACCACGATTGATTACAGTCCAAAACAAGGAAGATTTCAGTGCGTTAATTTCCAAAGTAAGTTCCACCATGAAAGTTACTTTGGAAATTAACTATTTACTTTTTTGTTTAAGTTTGCGGTAAATATGAATTGTATAATCCGTTTTATTGTGTTATTATGTAGTAAAATGGTGTGCAACATTGGTGTTTTGAAAAAATTATGTTGCTGAAATTAAACTTGATATAACTGACGGGTGGCATATGGTTCGCAAAGTTGACAAAACAAAGCTTCTGACTGTTGTCGGGATAATTATATTCCTGTTCGGAGGTGCGGTGAGAATTTTTTCTCATCTTACTTCCTCGGCGGACAATTATATTGAAAATTTTGATGTTATTATCTTTTCGGGGCTTATTATAGGCTGGGGTGTGTCTGTTGCATATCGCATTGTTCAGAAGAATATACGAATCTGCCTTGTGATATCTGCGGCGCTTATGCTCTTGTGGATGGCTCTTCGTGCCATAAAATACAACAGCCCTGCCGACATCAACACATACGGACGGTATCTTTGGTATTCATATTACATAGCAATGGTGTTTTTGCCGCTTATGATGTTTTTTGCAATGCTGAATATCGGTAAGCCCGAAAATACAAATAACCGAAAATATCTTTTGATTATACCTGCCGCCGTTCTTGTGCTGCTTGTTATGACGAACGATTTTCATCAGCTTGCTTTTGTATTTGAACCCGATTTTCACAATTGGAACAAACAATACAGTTACGGTCCTGTTTACTATGTAATTGCAGTGTGGATTTTTATACTTGTACTTTCGTCAATTGTGCTTTCAATCAATCGATGCAGAATTTCCGCAACACGCAAAAAGCTGTGGATTCCGATTGTAATTATTCTTGTTGCAATAATTTACACGCTCTGGAATAATCTGAATCACGGATATTCGGGACTTAGAATTTACAATGTTCCCGAGGTGTTCTGTTTTGCCTCAATTGCTTTATGGGAAAGCCTTATTCAGATAGGTCTTGTGCCGTCAAATACGGGTTACGGCGATTTTTTCAATGCGTCAAATCTTAACACTCTCATATTTGACAATGAGGGCAATGTGAAATACCGCTCAAAAAACGCAACAAATGTTTCAAAAGATGTTGTTCTGCAAAACGGTAACAGTGTTGTGATTGATGAAAATATAATTCTTAAAAAGCATAATATAAAAGGCGGTAAGGCAGTTTGGACGGAAGATATATCGGCAATTAACCGAATTAACAGAGAACTTTCGGAAGTAAAAGAGCAGATTTCGGAATACAATGTAATCTTAAAATCAGAGGCAGAGCTGAAAAAACGAAGAGCGGCAGTAACCGAACAGAACAAGCTCTATGACAGTATAACCGAATTTATCCGTCCTCAGCTTTGCGACCTTGAAAATATACTCAAAAATATTGAAAACAACAGGGGAGATATTTCGGTTAATTATGCCGGTGCCTGTGTTGTTAATGTCTACATCAAGAGAATAAGCAATCTGTTCATTATGGCAAAAAGCAGAAAAATGCTGAATGCTTTTGAGCTTGAAAACAGTATCCGAGAACTTGCCGAGTACATTTCTGTTTACGGAATTTCGTGTTCGTTTTTCAGTAATGTTTCGGGAGAAATTTCAGCCGAAAAAACGATTGCACTTTTTAAATTCATCGGGATTTTTATAAGGCATATAATGAACTGCACAGATGCGTTGCTGTTTAATTTAAAAGTCCATGAGAGATTTATTGATTTAAAAATCAACTGTGACAGCAAAAATGAAATGAAAATTCCCGATGATTTACTTGACGATATTACAAAACTCGGCGGAAATGTCACCACGGAATATGACGCTGACACGCTGTTTGTGTTTGTTCGTATGCAAAGCGGAGGTGATGACATATGACATCCATCCTTGAAATGCGTTCGTTTGTTTGTGTTATATTGATGAGTGTGCAATTTGTTGTTGCCTGTGCGGCAATATACAACGCAACGCAATCTTTTCTTTATAAAATCAGGTTGTGGAAACCGATTTCAGCGGTTATAATTGCAGTAATCTCTTTGACAATGTTTTTGGTAAGCACTCATGTCTTGAGTAAAATATATTACGATAACCAAATTAATAAAATGGCTGAATTTTTTGGCAGAATGCCGTTTGCTCTGTCTGTCGGCATAACGGCATATTGTGCTGTAATGTCTGTGTACATAACGGTAAGGCTTCATCATTGCAGGAATACCGATATTACCGCAATGTCAATTAAAGAAAGCTTTGACGGCTTGCCGACAGGACTTTGCTATTTTGACGAAAACGGACTTGTTGTATTGAAAAATAACCTTATGGAAAGCATATGCCTTGAACTTACGGGTAAATCGCTTAATGTTGCAATGCCCTTCAGAGAGAAGATAAAAGAGGCTTCTCAATATGAAAATGACGGGGCATTTACAGTCAGATTAAAGGACGGCAGGGTTTTCAGCTTTTCGTTGTCGGAAACGGAAATTTTTTCAAAACCGTATTTTCAGCTTGCGGCAACCGATATAACAGAGTTTACAAAGCTTACATCAACCTTGGAATATGAAATAGGCGAGTTAAAAAAGGTTAATGCTCACCTGAAAAAATACAATGAAATGGTCTGTGATCTGACAAGAGAAGAAGAAATTCTTCACACAAAAGAGATAATTCATGACAGGCTCGGCAGTACGCTGATAACAACAAGAAGATATCTTGAAAACGGCACTCTGTCTGAAAATAACAGTAAATTACTTGAAATGTGGAAAAACAATATTTCTGTTCTGAATACCGCAGAGAATGATTGCAAAGATGAAAACTTTGCTAAGGATATTGAAAATGCCGCAAAGCTTGTCGGAATAACGCTTGAAACAGTCGGAAATCTTCCGACTGATAACAATGCGGTTGCACGGGTTCTGACTTTTGCAACAATGCAATGCCTTAACAATGCCGCAAGACACGCAAAAGCAGATAAAATGATTCTTGAAAGTCTTGACGACGGTGAAAAATATATTTTTAAATTTGCAAATAACGGCAGAAAACCGCCTCAAAAAATCAATGAGGGCGGCGGACTTTCTTCCATAAGAAAAAAGGCGGAACAAATCGGCGGAAGCATGAAAATATCGACTTCCGAAATTTTTGTTCTTGAAATCACAATACCGAAAAGCGAGGTGCTGCAGTATGACAAGAGTGCTGATAGTTGAAGATCAGTCAATGCCGAGAACTTTATTTGAAATGTATGTAAACCAAAGCGAAAACTATACGCTTGCGGGCTCAATAAGTAATGCCGATATGACGGATTATCATTGTGAAAATTCCGATGTTGACCTGATTTTAATGGATATATGCACTTCAATGGGGGCAAACGGTCTTGAGGCGGCTGAAAGAATAAAAGCAAAGTTCCCGAAAATTAAGATAATCATTGTTACCTCAATGCCCGAATATTCCTATCTAAAGCGTGCCAAGGAAGCAGGGGTTGACAGCTTTTGGTACAAAGAGGTAAGTTCCGAACCTATTATTGAACTTATGGACAGAACAATGAACGGTGAGCGTGTGTTTCCCGACACAACTCCCAAAATTAAATTCGGCAACGCAATGAGTACGGATTTTACCGAAAGGGAGCTTGAGGTTTTGCGTGAACTGACAAGCGGTGATACAAACACGGAAATTGCCAAAAGACTTTACATTGCTCCGGGTACTGTCAAGAACTATATACAGTATATGCTTGAAAAAACAGGCTTTAAGTCAAGAACAGAGCTTGCCGTAAAGGCAAGAGAGGCGGGACTTGTAATCCTTGACGATAGAATTAACGACAAATAAATACTTTTTTTGAATATGTGCCGTTTGGCACATATTTTTTTGCTGTTAAAACAGTATAATACAATTACAGGATATAAACTGCTCAGACGGTGAATATCTTTTGTGCAAAACGCTATCTTTGTCCGATTAATAATCAAAGACAAAGGTGCATAAAATTTATTATTTAATGACAGGAGGAAAAACTATGGAGGCAAAAGGTTCAACTTTTCTTAAAGTAACGGGAATCCTTATGATTGTATTTGGTGCTATTGCATTGGTTGTGTCAATCATCGCCATTCTCGGTATCGCCGCACTTGCAGCTTTTAACGACGGTACATACGATATGACTATGCTTTATGTCGGCGGCGTTTTCGCACTTATCAGTGCGGTTGCTGAGTTTGTTGCAGGTATTATCGGCGTTATCAACGCAAAACTTCCGCACAAGGCAAATACATGTATTGTATGGGGCGTTGTTGTTGCGGTTATGTGTATTGCAGGCGAAATTATCAGCATGATAGGCGGATCACAGTTCAACGTATTCTCTCTTATCTGCGGTCTTGCTATCCCTGTACTTTACATTATAGGCGCTGTTAAGAACAAAGCATAATTATTTTATTATTTACCCCCCTTTTTAATTACCCACCGTAAATATTTTTAGCACAAGGTCACAGCTGTCCGAACAATCGGGCGGCTGTGCTTTTTTTGTTTATGTTGTGAAATATGCCGTTTGGCACATTCATCTTCTATCGCAAAATTGTACAATATAAGTGAAAGATATAGGTGAAAAGGGGTGATGTCCGTTGAAGAAAATTTTGCTCAGTGTTCAGAATAATTTGCTCAGTGAGGCTATTCAAAATGCCCTTGTAAAGAAGGGAAGATTTTGTATTGAAAATGTTTCACCGAATCAAGACGGGAAAATTCTTGATTTGTGCATTGCAGAAAGAGTTGATGTTTTGCTTATGGATGTCACAAGACTTGCCGATTCAACTATTGAGAAACGGCTTGAGCTTTGTGGAAAAGTAAAGGAATATCTGCCAAGCTGTAAAACGGCTCTGCTCTGTGACGAACAGGCATATCCCGACCTTGCCGACAGGGTTAAACAGGCAAAACAATTCGGAAAAATAAGCTCATTTTTTTATTCATCCGTAACGGCAGATTATCTTGCCGCCGCACTTGACGCACTTTAAAAAGGAGGTACTGTTTATGGGTATATTTGACAGCTTAAAAAATATGACAAATCAGGCTGTAAAAAACAATGTTTCAAAGGCCGTTTCGGGAGCGGTAAACAATGCGATGCACAAAAGCAAAACATTTGTATTTGCCGATTATCCGAAAAATGCAGATGAACTCAAAAAAATGCCGGAGCTTGACTTTTCGTCACCTCTTTCAACAGCGGCATTTGCAATGCTTGTGTTGCTTGAATATGACGAAAGTCCGGAAAACACAATAGAAATGCTTAATGTATTAAAAGGACCTCAGCCGATGAACGGAATGGATGTTCAGTTTTTGCGTGACAGAATCAAGGGCAGGGGATATATTCCTCGCTCATATTTTGAGGGTTCATCCGTGAAGAATGATTATACACCGAATGTTCCGTACAAAATAACCGTTTCCGAGTATGCATATACCTATCAGAGCGAGGGTTATGCAAAGGTTCAGGTTCAGTCGTCGGGAGCAGACTCACCTCGTCCGATTGAGCTTCGCAGAAAGGGCAATCAATGGTTCTTATGGCGTAATCTTGCACTCTCTGATATACGAACTCCGGCTTCGGTTGATCCTTGGGCGTGAAGGAGGGATTTTTATGAAAATCAAGAAAAAAGCAAAGCGTATTTCGAGTGTTGTTTTATGCTTTCTCATGCTGTTGACAACACTTCCTATGACAGCCATAACCGCAAATGCGGCGGCTCAGGCTTATATCAAATATATCGACACCGAGGTTTACATAGGAGATGTCCTTAACATTATCGTGGGAGTAAACGGCGGCAGTACAGGCGAAACCTTTACCTATCAATGGCAGGCAAAGTATCCGGGCCTAAGCTGGGGGAACCTCTACGATAAAACCAACCACCCCGACTCGAAATTTTCGGGTGTTTTTACAGACCATCTTAAATTTCAGACCTACGCAGAACTTGTAGGACCCGGCTCAGGGTGGAAAGATGTTGTCTTTAGATGTAAAGTAACGGGCTCAAAAAGCGGTACTTTTTATTCGGGAAAATGTAACTTTCCGGGACTTCTTGAAAAAACCAAAATTACTGCAATTGGATTTTTAGGTTTGGAAAAACCTAAACAGGGAAAAATCCCCTCAACAACGGCAACTCCGATAAACAGCACTTATTACAGCTTTGATTATATTGAGTGGTATAAGTACGAAAACAACAAAATTAGCAGAAAGCTCGACAGCGGAGAAACTTTTGACAGCGGTATGTATTGTTGTCAGCTATACTTTAATATGAACAAAGGATATGCGGTTGACAAAGACGCAGTATGCGGTTTGTACAATGGCGACAGTCAGGCGACAATTCTTCAGGATGAAACCACAGGTCAATATTATATTTGGGCATATTACAATGTTCCATATGAATCGCCATCATTTACACATCAGTTCCCTGAGGCAGAAATTATGATTATGAAAGGCAAAGAAGAAATTATATGGGTTGCTGCCAAAAATGCCGCAAGCTATCAGTGGCAGATGAAAGTAAGGAGAAGCACAGGAAGATATGTGTGGCGCAACATAAGTGACAACTCATCCACATCAAACAAATTTTCCTTCAAGGGAACAAAAACAAATGCTTTGAGCATCAGACCGAATACGGATTTTGATGAAACTCATTTCAGGTGTGCTGTCACGGGTGAAAACGGTGATGTCATTTACAGTGTATCTGTTAAAGTTACGCAAAAGGTTAAGGCCCGTATTATACTGGATTTAAGAACGGGCGGCTTACCGGATGACACTATTACTATTAAGTTTGATAAATACACTCCTGACGGCGTCTATAATGGCAGCTATACACATGAAACGGTAAACAGTAATGCAAAACCCTTATATGTGTATTATGAAACAGTTCCGGGCAAATATGTCATTACTGTAAGCAAACCGCAATGCGTAACACGGGTATATGAAGTGAATGTTGATAAGAAAGATGTTAACCTTGATGTAAACATTACTGTTCCGTATGATGTCAATATGGACGGTGTTATTAATATCGTGGATGCAACCTTGGTTCAAAAATACATTGTCGGGCTTGAAGACTTTGACGATTACACTTTTAAAATTGCAGACACAAACGGTGACGGCACAATATCAATTGTTGACGCTACAAATATTCAGAAGAAAATCGTGAATCTTTTGTAAAGGAGAAAGTTTATGGGACTATTTGAAAAGAAATATTGTGACCTTTGCGGTGACAAGGTTAATGCCCTCACAAGGCAAAAGCTTTCAGACGGTTATCTTTGCAGTGACTGTAAGCACAAGCTCAGCTCGCTTTCATCAGGCTGGAAAAACAGAACATTAGATGATGTTAAAACTCATCTTGAACAGCGTGAGCAGAACAAACAGAAATATTCGGCATTTGTTCAGTCGGCAAGTGCCGGTACAAACGAAAAGCTTGTTGTAGATTTTAATAACAGAAAATTCTATTTTACAATAGGCAGAGATTTCAAAAACAGCAATCCTGAAATTTTTGATTTTTCACAGCTGCAGGACTTTTGGCTTGAGCTTGGATATACAACTCTGCAGGATTCCGACCGTGACGGAATTCCTGATGAGTATGACCGCTATGATAACCGTCAGGGCAGGAACAGCGGTTTTGGCAGTCAGTTTGATACAACAAACTCATTTTCGGGGCAAAACGGTATGCTTGATGTTCCGCTT
>ENA-ORRO01002615-ORRO01002615.1-human-gut-metagenome-genome-assembly--contig:-NODE-2615-length-11174-cov-3.154960_pt1 | contig 11174 bp, 9 predicted proteins | sample MGYA00242176_ERZ509136 | MGnify/ENA primary metagenome ERZ509136 (study PRJEB26280, sample SAMEA2338644) | human gut metagenome | biome: human gut; feature: human-associated habitat; material: faeces... | reverse complement strand
CTGGAAGCCGATGGCCGAAACGCCACGCCGGAGGAACAGGAAACCCTGTCCCGTTATGTGGGCTGGGGCGGCATTCCCCAGGCGTTTGACGGTTCCGATGAAAAGTGGAAAACAGAATATGCCGAACTGAAAGGGCTTTTAACACCGGCTGAATATGAAGCCGCCAGAGGTTCGACCCTAAACGCCCATTACACCGCACCGGTCATCATTGAAAGCATTTATCATGCCGTGGAGCAGATGGGCTTAGAACCAAAAACCATGCTGGAGCCTGCGATGGGCACCGGCAATTTTTTTGGCATGGTGCCGGATTCCATGAAAGATACTGCCCTTTACGGCGTGGAACTGGATTCCATCACGGGCAGGATCGCCAAGCAGCTTTATCCCCAGGCGCATATCACAGTGGACGGGTTCGAGCGTGTCAACTTTGCCGATAACCGGTTTGATTTGGCGGTGGGCAACGTGCCCTTTGGCAACTACCAGATAGCCGACGCCCGGTATGATAAGCAGCACTTTTTCATCCACGATTATTTCTTTGGAAAGACGTTGGATAAAGTGCGCCCAGGCGGTATCGTGGCATTTATCACATCAAAAGGCACACTGGATAAGCCGAACACCGCCGTCCGGGAATACCTGGCAGAGAGAGCCGACCTTTTGGGCGCTGTCCGCCTGCCGGATAATGCGTTTAAAAATGCCGGTACGGAAGTGACCAGCGACATCATCTTTTTGCAGAAACGGGCCGCACCGCCGGAACAGATGCCGGACTGGGTAGACGTTTCCCAGTCCGCTGACGGCATTCCCGTCAACAAATATTTTGAACAGCACCCGGAAATGGTTCTGGGTTCTATGGTATGGGAAAGCGGCCCCTACGGGCAGGAAACCGCCTGCAAGCCGCTGCCGGATGCCGACTTAAAAGAACAGCTTGCCGCTGCGGTGGCAAATTTAAGCGCACCGGACAAAGCCCTGCTGATGCAGGAAGCAGCTGCACCGGAGCAGAATGCCGAAACCCTGGACGCCCCTGCCGAAGTCCGCAATTTCAGTTACACCGAAGCAAACGGAAAACTTTACTACAAGGAAGATGGCGGGCTGATTCCGGTCGAAGTCCCGGCTGCTACGGAGGAACGCATCCGGGGCATGATCGCCCTGCGGGACATTACCCGGAACTTAATTGAAACCCAGCTAAATGGCGGTTCCGATGCGCAGATTGCACAGCTTCAGACACGGCTGAACTCGGCTTATGACAGCTTCACCGCAAAATGGGGGCTTCTCAACAGCACCGGCAACAAGCGGGCGTTTGAGCAGGACAGCTCCTACTGCCTGTTATGTTCCCTGGAAGTGCTGGACGAGGACAGGAACCTGGAGCGCAAAGCGGATATGTTCTCCAAGCGCACCATCAACCAGGAAAAGCGCATTGACCATGTGGATACCCCGGTGGAAGCCCTGGCGGTGTCCATTGGGGAACGGGCCGGGGTTGACCTTTCCTTTATGGCGGAGATATTAGACCGTCCCGGTGAGGAACTGGAGATTGCCAAGGAACTCTCCGGCGTGATCTTTAAGAACCCGGAAAAAGGGCTGGATCATCCGCTGGGGGGCTGGGAAAACGCTGACGAGTACCTTTCCGGCAATGTGCGGAAGAAGCTGGCGGCTGCCAGGGCTGCGGCGGAACATGACCCGGCGTATGCGGTCAACGTATCTGCACTGGAGCAGTCACAGCCCAAAGACCTCTCTGCGGCTGAGATTGATGTGCGGATCGGCGCAACCTGGATTGACCCGAAGTATTACACCCAGTTTACCTATGAACTTTTAAAGACCCCTGGCTATCTCAGGGGCGATACCATTGCCGCACGGTATTCCGCCGCTACCGGCGAGTGGAACATCAGCGGCAAGACCCGTGACAGTACGAACAATACCCTTGCCTATGTGACTTACGGAACCAAGCGCAAGAACGCCTATGCCATCATTGAGGACAGCTTAAATCTGCGGGACTGCCGGGTGTATGACACCATCCACGATGCAGACGGCACGGAAAAGCGTGTCCTCAACACGAAAGAAACCATGCTGGCCCAGCAGAAACAGGAAATGGTGCGGGAAGCCTTTAAATCCTGGGTATGGAAAGACCCGGAGCGCCGGGAAGTGCTGTGCCAGAAATACAATGAGATCTTCAACAGCATCAAACCCCGTGAATATGACGGCAGCCATATCCGCTTTACCGGTATGACACCGGAAATCAAGCTGCGCTCTCACCAGCAGAATGCCGTTGCCCGGATGCTTTACGGCGGGAACAGCCTGCTTGCCCACTGTGTGGGCGCTGGCAAGACCTTTGAAATTATTGCGGCGGCTATGGAGGGCAAACGACTGGGCTTATGCCGGAAAAACCTTGTAGTGGTTCCTAACCATCTGACGGAACAATGGGGCGCAGATTTTCTGCGGCTCTATCCCGGTGCCAAAGTGCTGGTTGCCACAAAGAAAGACTTTGAACCCCAGAACCGGAAGAAATTTTGCTCCCGGATTGCCACCGGCGATTATGATGCGGTGGTGATCGGGCATTCCCAGTTTGAGAAAATCCCCCTCTCCCCGGAGCGGCAGAAAGCAATCCTGCGGGAGCAGATCGACCAGGTGATTGACGGCATTGAGGAAGCCAAAGCCCAGAACGGTGAACGCTACACCATCAAACAGCTTGAAAAATCCCGGAAATCCTTGCAGGCAAAACTGGAAAAGCTAAATGACCAGAGCCGCAAGGATGATGTGGTCACTTTTGAGGAACTGGGTGTGGATAAGCTGTTTGTGGACGAGGCGCACGGATTTAAAAATCTTTTCCTCACAACAAAAATGCGGAATGTTGCCGGTATCGGGCAGTCCGAAGCCCAGAAATCCAGTGATATGTTTGCCAAGTGCCGGTATCTGGACGATCTGACCGGAGGGAAAGGCGTGGTGTTTGCCACCGGAACCCCGGTCAGCAACAGCATGGTGGAACTTTACACCATGATGCGCTACCTGCAATATGACCTGCTAAAAGAAACCGGCCTTGACCATTTTGATAGCTGGGCGGCAGCATTTGGCGAAACGGTCACGGCGCTGGAGCTGGCCCCGGAGGGCGGCGGTTTCCGTGCCAAGACCCGGTTTGCCAAGTTCTTTAACCTGCCGGAACTGATGGCCATGTGGAAAGAGGCGGCGGACATCCAGACTGCTGAAATGTTAAAGCTGCCGGTTCCGGCATCGGAAAATATCACGGTAGTCACAAAACCCAGCGAATTTCAAAAAGAACTGGTTGCCGAACTGGGGGAACGTGCGGAGGATGTGAGAAACCGCTTAGTGGAACCCAGGGAGGACAATATGCTCAAGATTACGTCGGACGGCAGGAAGCTGGCGCTGGATCAGCGTCTGGCATACCCTGAACTGCCTGACGACCCGGAAAGCAAGGTCAATGCCTGTGTGGGGAATGTGCTGCAAGTCTGGCGGGATACGGAACCCCAGAAAGGTGCCCAGCTTGTTTTCTGCGACCTCTCCACGCCCCACGGGGACGGCTCCTTTAATGTGTACGATGACATCAAACAGAAGCTGATGGCACAGGGCGTTCCACCGGAACAGATCGCCTTTATCCATGACGCAAAGACCGACGTTCAGAAAGCGGAACTGTTTTCTAAAGTGCGGAAAGGCCAGGTGCGTGTTCTCTTAGGCTCCACCTCCAAGATGGGGGCTGGCACAAACGTCCAGACACGGCTTGCGGCGCTTCACCATTTGGACTGCCCCTGGCGGCCTGCGGACATCGAACAGCGTGAGGGGCGCATTCTGCGCCAGGGCAACCAGTTTAAGAGTGTCAAAATCTTTAAGTATGTGACGGAGGGAACCTTTGACGCCTATAACTGGGGGCTGATCGAGAACAAGCAGAAATTCATCGGCCAGCTTATGAGCGGCAAGAACCCGTCCCGCTCCTGTGAGGATGTGGACGAAGCTGCCCTTTCCTATGCGGAAGTTAAGGCGCTGGCATCCGGCGACCCCAGGATTATGGAAAAGACCGAACTGGATGGGCAGGTCACGAAGCTAAAGCTGTTAAAAGCCAACCATGAAAGCCAGCGGTACGCCCTGGAGGATAACCTGATTAAGTTCTATCCCCAGGCAATCAAACGGGAACAGGAAACGATTGCTGACCTGGAAACGGACATCCGGCACCTGGAAGCCCATACGCCGCCGGATAAGGAGCATTTTTCCATGACGGTCATGGGCACTACTTACACCGAAAAGAAAGAAGCAGGCCAGGCGATCATCGCTGCGTTTGAAAGCCTGAAAGATTTGAGCGACAAGGTAGAACTGGGCGAATATCGTGGGTTCCCCATGACGTTATGGGTATCCGACAGCGGACTGTCCCCGAAGCTTCAGATTACTTTGAAGCATACCCGCTCCCATACTTTTGAACCGGGCAGCGACCCCTTTGGCAACATCACCCGTATGGACAATGTGCTGGAGGGAATGCGGGATAACCTGGAACAGCATCAGACGGTTCTTGGAAACCTGCTCCAGCAGATGGAGGACGCCAAGGTTGAGGTCAAGCGCCCATTCCCCCAGGAAGCGGAACTTGCGGAAAAATCGGAGCGGCTGGCTGCCTTAAATGTGGCGTTAAATATCGGCGGCAAAGACAAACCAAACAGCCGGGAACGGCAAAAGCATGACGGCAAGACTTCCATCAAGCGGCTTTTGCGCCGTATGGGTGTGGAGTCCGCCGCCAGTGCAGCACCAAAGAAAGATAAAGAAATGGAGGTGGCAATTTAATGAATCCACGCAGTGGGCGCACCATTCCCTTGTATTTCAAAGTATCGCCCGAAGAAAAAGAGATTATTGACAAAAAGATGGAACTGCTCGGCACGCACAACCAGAGGGCGTACCTCAGAAAAATGGCGGTGGACGGCTACGTTGTCCGGGTAGATATGACAGACGTTAAGGAACTGGCCGCCCTGCTGCGCACCTGCTCCAACAATTTGAACCAGATCGCAAGGCGTGTGAACAGCACCGGCAATCTGTATGAGGAGGACATCGCAGATTTAAAAACCAGATACGGAGAACTGTGGGGAGCGTTCAGCTCCCTGCTCTCCAAGTTTGAGGACTTATGAACCGCCGGGGGCGGCTGTCTGGCTGACAGAACGAGTGGACGATATAAACAGTATGCGAAAGGCAATTTAACAGCATAACCCCAACCGGGCACGGCAGTATTTTCAAGCTGCCGTGCCCTTACTTTTGACAGAAAGGAGCCGCTGTATGGCAATCTCAAAACTCAAACCCCGCCATGCCAGCGAGGGACGCAGCATTGCCGCTGCGTTAAAAGACCGGCTGGACTATGACAAGAATCCAGAGAAAACAGACGGCGGCTTACTGGTCACTGGCTATCAGTGTTCCCCGGATACGGCATGGCAGGAATTTGCGGTATCCAAGCAGATTTATACCGCCACTACCGGACGCAAACGTGCCCCGGATCAGGATGTGATTTCTTATCTGATTATTCAGTCTTTTGAGCCGGGAACCATCACGCCGGAGGATGCCAATAAGCTGGGGTATAAACTGGCGATGGAGTTTACCGGTGGGGAACATCAATTCATTGTGGCAACTCATGTGGATAAGAAGCATATCCATAATCACATCGAATTTAACAGCACTGCTCTGGACTGCTCCCACAAGTTCAACAATGTGAAAAACAGCTTTCTCCCCCTGCGGAAAGCCAATGACCGGATATGCCAGGAATTTGGTCTGAACATCATTGAAGAACCCCAGGAAAAAGGCAAGCACTATGTAGAGTGGGCGGCAGAGAAAACCGGCAAGAGTTGGAAAAATCTCTTGCGGAAAAATATTGACCGGATACTGCCTACGGTCAAGACTTTTGATGAATTTTTGGAAGCTATGCGGCAGGAGGGCTATGAGGTCGTTCAGAGTAAAAAGATTTTGAAATTTCGTGCCCAGGGTCAGGAGCGTTTTACCCGTTCCCGGATACTGGGGGCTGACTACACGCTGGAAGTTCTGCAAGAGCGCATTGGCAAGACCCAGTTGCCCCGCCGTAAAAAGAAAGTCAATCTGCAAAAGGATACCCGTATCAATCTGCTTATGGACATTCAGGCCCGCTTGCAAGGGCGTGGCCCCGGCATGGAGCGGTGGATGAAGATTCACAATCTGAAAGAGGCTGCAAAGACCCTCAACTACCTTACAGAGCATGGTATCACGGAGTATGATGTTCTGGCATCCAGAGTGGAAACGGCTGCGGCAGATTTTGAAACGGTTTCTATCTCCATCAAGCAGATGGAGCATCGTATGGAACAGATCGCAGCCTTAAAGACGCATATCATCAACTATGCCAAGACCCGGAATACCTATCTGGCTTATCGGAAAACCAAAGCTGCGGATAAACCGGCGTTTAGGGCAGCCCATGAAACAGATCTGCTTTTGCATGAAGCGGCGAAGCGGGCGTTTGATGCCCTGGGTGTGAAAAAACTGCCGACCGTCAAAGTGCTGCAAGCGGAGTACACTGATCTGCTGGCAAAGAAAAAAGCCGCCTATGAGGATTTCAAACGGCTGCGGCAGGAAAACCAGGAATTGCAGGCGGTCAAGTCCAACGTGGACAGCCTGCTTCAGATTAAACAAGAAGAAAAGAAAGAACAGAAACAAGAGAAGAAACAGGAGCAAGACCGTTAAGGTATTAGGAAAACCGGAAGCTGTGGCATAGTGCCCAGCTTCCGGTTTTTTCTTTTATAAGCGAAGCGTAGCCATCACAATTTTGTGGTGTTCGGTCAGAGTTGCGCCAGCACTCTGCCGGGGGCTTGGGGAACTCCCCAACAAGCGGAAAGGGATAAACTTCTGCCAGCAGCCCTATAAGGGGCGGAGGGCAAAAGGATATCCCTTTCCATTGCTTGCAAAATCTTTCGTTATTTGCTCCCGTGTACCGCATCTTGCTACTTTCCAAAAGGATAGTGCCTTTCAAAAAAGTACATTCTTGTTTAGATTTGTCCGGGATGATACCCTAAACATGAATACATAGAAAGGACATATACTCATGAAAGATATAGAAATTGGGCCTATTCGCCCGCCCTCTGAGAGTAATAGCCTACTGATACGAGTTACAAGAGGATGTCATTGGAATAAGTGCTATTTCTGTGGGCTTTATAAATCCATGCAGTTTTCCATGCGTCCCATCGACGAAACCATAGAGGACATTAGACAGCAAGCCCAGTTTTATCAGGGCAAGAAAATCAATTCCTGTTTCTTGCAGGACGGGGATGCTCTGGTGTTGAAAACAGATTATTTGCTTCGCATATTGGACGCAATCAATCAGTATTTCCCCGACATTCAATACATCACTTCCTATGCCCGTGCGGATAGTATCACTCGGAAAACTCCAGCAGAGTTAAAGATACTCCGGCAAGCTGGACTAAATCATCTCTACTGCGGAATGGAAACCGGTTCAGCTCAGATATTGAGACTAATAAATAAAGGATTCGATTCAGATACGGTTGTACGAAGTGGCTGCATGGCAAAAGACGCTGACATGATTTTGTCAGAGTTTATATTGCTTGGGATCGGCGGTAAAGAGTTATCGGAAGAAAATGCGATCCAGACGGCAAAAGCATTGAACGTGATCCAGCCTGATTTTATCCGTGTCCATGCTACGGGTATTAAACCGGAATCCAAGCTGGGGGAGTTCGTCCGTGATGGCTCTTTCACCTTGCAATCAGAAGAAGAAATTGTAATAGAGCAAAAGATGTTTTTGCAGCAGTTACAAGCGATGGACAGCTACTATGTAAATGAACACATCATCAATCTTCTTCTGGAAGTCCGGGGCAATTTGCGGACAGAGAAACAGGAAATGCTATCGGCGATTGATCGGTTTTTGTCTTTATCCCCGGATGAAAAACTTCTTTTTACGATTGGCAGGCGGCTCAACATTTTCTTTCTGCTGGATGATCTGAAAAAGCCGGAGCTGCATAAAAAGGCGGAAGAAAGCTTGAAAAATATTTTGGGTAAAAGTCCAGATGTTGACTTTGTTGCGCTGTGTAATTATATTAGGCAATCCCAAATTTGATTTCTCAATTTTCTTTCTATATCTCCTTTACAAATTCCAGATTTATTGGCTCATATTATGACAGTTTGGTTCTTATGATACAACACATTCTAACAAAGCACAACATACGGGTAGTTACCATGAAAAGGCGATTATCCAATTTTTGTATTATTGAGAGTTATGATTTTGACAGCATGGTGCCTGAACATCCAGCCCGTCCAGATAACTGTTTCCCCATTGGCACATTGCGTCCAAAATAGGGATAAGGCTCTTGCCAAAAGCAGTGAGGGAATACAGAGTCTTTGGTGGCTTTTCCGGTATAACTTCACGATGAATGATACCACTGTTTTCCAGATCATGGAGCTGTTGAGAGAGCATTTTAGGGGTTGCTTTTGGTATGAGTCGCTGCAATTCAGCATAGTGCAGGGGATGGTCTATCAGAAACCAGAGAATCACCGGCTTATATTTGCCGCCGATTAAGGACAATGTTACTTCAATAGGGCAGTTATTTGGGTTCGTTTCGCATTTCATTTAAGATAACTCCTTTCACGCAAGCTGCTATCTTTTGGGATAGTGCCTATCAAAAAAGTGCATTCTTGCGGTTTTCATTCTAAGTGCTACAATAAATTTAACGGTTGATTTGACACAATACATGATTACAGAAAGGACTTCATACTATGGATTTTATCAATATCGCAAAAAAACGTCACTCGGTACGCAGTTACACTAACCAGAAAGTTGAGCCGGAAAAGCTGGAGCAGATTTTGGAAGCCGCTCATGTGGCTCCGACTGCGGCGAACCTCCAGCCGGTTCATCTGCTTGTCGTTCAGAGTGAGGAGGGCCTTGCCAAAATCAGCAAGGCAGCGGGCATCTACGGTGCGCCCATGGCAATCATCGTGTGCGCCGATCACAACAAGGCATGGACACGGCCTTTCGATAAGAAGCAGAGCGGTGACATCGACGCTTCCATTTTGACAGATCACATGATGCTCCAGGCCACAGAGCTGGGACTTGGCACGGTATGGGTTTGCTATTTCCAGCCTGATGTGCTGAAGCAGGAATTTAACCTCCCGGCCAACTTGGAGCCGGTCAATATCCTGGTTGTCGGCTACTCAGATGAGGAGGACGCTGACACCAATCGTTTCGATTCCCAGCGTATCCCGATGAGCCAGTTGGTTTCCTACGAAAACCTGTAACGAGCGCCCAGCGCAGCCCCTGCCCACAACGCAGGGGCTGCCTTTTCATCTTTCTGAAATATGGGCATAGGTTTCTTCCAGTACCCATCCGATATGTTCATCCTGCAAGGAATAGATTACTTTCTTTCCCTCTTTGCGTGACCGGACTAATCGAACAATCCGCAATGCACGGAGTTGGTGGGATAAAGCGGATTCTGTAACACCGATTTCCTTGGCAAGATCACTGACGCAGTATTCTTTCTGCGTTAGATGCCAGAGGATTCGCATTCGGGTATGGTCGCCCATTGCCTTATGCAATTCAGCCAGTTGCTCTAATTCGGCAGCGCTGGGAATTGCGGAAACAATTTTTTCTGTTTTGTCCATGTATTTTCTCCAATCTATATAAGCTGTTTGACAGATAAAATAGATGCAGGTATCATTATTTCAGGAAGGAGCTGAGCCTTATGCCGCATTATAATTTACCTCATAACCACGGGCAGAATATGGAACGGGTTTTAAATAAAATGCCTCACACAGAGGACTTCACAGATATAGCTTTTCTGTTTCAGCAACTTGGAGATCCGACACGCCTGCGGATATTATGGCTTTTGTGCCATTGCGACGAATGTGTCTGCAATATTGCGGCGGCTGTTGATATGAGTGCCCCGGCTGTATCGCATCATCTGCGCATCCTGAAGGACGCCGGAAAAGTTGATGTGTGCAGATTCGGCGGCATCGTTGAGCCAGCCGGGAATGGAAAGGGTTTTCTTTACGGGTCTGTACCGCTTTTCGTACTCTTCCATATCAAAGGGCACCATCACCACAAAATCTTCCGGGTCAACATGGAGTGCAGAAGGGACAGAAGGCTCCGGGCAGACTTTGCAATCTTCCAGCATAAGGCCGATGGCATCCTGTGCCATGCGGACAGCTTCGTCCATGGTATCGCCTTGGGTGAAGCAGCCCTCAATATCGGGAATCTCAACAGAGTACCCGGTTTCTTCCGGGTGAAAAATTGCGGGATAGAAGATAGCGTTCATAATGTGACCTCACCTTTTATAATTCAACAAACAATCAATGTACCTTCATTTAACAGGCCTACATTATTGGTTGGAAATTGTAGAATAGTCTATGCAGTGCTTCGCAGTTTCAGAATATGAAGTCTACAATCATCATATTCTTACTTTTTGAGTCCGGCCAATTTGAGAATGTTTTTCTCGGTACCGGGCTTCAGATCCTTTGCGTGAAATGGAACGACAGTGGTTTTGTTGGTAGTTGGGTTATGGTATTTGTAGTGTGACCCATTTGCACTGACTAAAACAAAGCCGTTCTGCTCCAGCAAGCGAATCATTTGCTTGGGAGTCATCGGCATGGCGGGTGCCCCTCCTTTCTTTCAGGATTACGTCTTTATTGTATACGTATTTTACGTATTTGTCAAGAGGGCAAAAACAGCCGCCCAGCGACCTTTACGGTCTCGCTGGGCGGCTTATTTTTTGCGTTTCCAGAGCAAATATTCTTCGTAGCGGTGCATCTCGTTCTGTTCTTCTTCGGTCAGGCGCTGGCGCTGTTTGCGGGCTTCGTCCGAGGGGTCGATGTCGGTCAGACCCAGTAGGTAGTCGGCAGAGGTGCCATAACGCTTGCAGAGTGCAATCAAAACTTCATGGCTGGGAGATGCTTTGTCGCGTTCCCATGTGCGGACGGTAGGCACTGAAACATGAAATGCTTTTGCTAAATCTTCTTGCGTTTCACCGTTTAATTTGCGTAATTCCGCGAGCCGTTCGCCAATCATCCTAATCCCTGCCTTTCTTTGCTATCAGTATAAATAATATTGTCGCTTTTGACAAAAACCGATAATCCCGTTGTCAGTTTTGCTTAAAAGTGATAATATTATTATCATAATAGTGCGAAAGTGATAAGAATGCTGACACTTCCGCCGCAACGCTAAGGCAAAGCGAGGGAATCCCCGTTGG
>ENA-ORRO01002610-ORRO01002610.1-human-gut-metagenome-genome-assembly--contig:-NODE-2610-length-11185-cov-3.428482_pt1 | contig 11185 bp, 9 predicted proteins | sample MGYA00242176_ERZ509136 | MGnify/ENA primary metagenome ERZ509136 (study PRJEB26280, sample SAMEA2338644) | human gut metagenome | biome: human gut; feature: human-associated habitat; material: faeces... | reverse complement strand
TATTGTTAAAAAAATAACAACATTTTTCTCCTATAGGGCTAAATGATGGATAATCGTAATTAATTGATCAGTTTGTAATGTTTGAAGCATGTCTGGATTTTTAGTTATTGTTTCATAAAGAAGATGATGTTTTGTCTCATAATCCTCTTTTGAAATAGTAATAACGACTCCTTCAAGCTGTTTCTTAGTGAACTTTGTATCATAGATATAAGAATGCTTCACACCTAAAACACGGGATAAATGAGACATGTATTGGTCCATATGAGTAGTTCCTAGATGAATCACTGTGTCACAATGCAAAGATAAATAGCGTGAAGCCATATCAGATACGATCAAAAGACCACCCTTTTTATTAAACTCATGCATGATGCGATACTGAGATGCATGATTCATAAATTGATGAATCACAAAATTGACATTCAGTTTTTCAGCATAATAAAGAATATCTTCATAGCTTTCTACAAATATAACCTGTTTCTTTTCTGTATTGAAATATGGTTCTTTACACAAAAAATGTGTACATTCTACCTTAGAAGAATCAACATGCAATGTAGTATGAATATTTTTCTCTAAGAAATCATGATGATGAAGTCCATAAAGAATACTTGAACAGTCTAAAGGAAGATGTTTCTTGATTTCCTTTATTTCTCTTATTTCTTCACTAGAAAAGCTATGAGAATCCTGATAAATGAGATATGAGACGAAGTTAGTATCTATCACTTGTCTTCTCATATATTCTAATAGTTTAGAAGGCGTAGTAAAGAGTATGTCAATACCCTTATAAATTGTCTGGCATTCTTCAAATGTATTGGTGCCCGGATAAGATGTAATAAAACGATATTGTGTGTATTTATTATATTCTTTCATATCAAAAGAAGATGATAACAACTCTTCTTTATGCCCAAGCAAGATAATCTGTGTTTTCTCTTCATGAATCATAGATGCAAGTAAAGGTGGAATAATGGATAACAGACGATCTTTGGAAGAATCAACATTTAAGATAAATGATTGACTCTTCTCAATAAGTCTATACGATTGCTTTTGGATTATTCCAGGCGCAATCATTCCCATATCACCTAATGCATGAATAACCTCATCGGGCCATTGATATTTAATAAATTTCTTCATTATTTAGATAATATATATTGTCTCACTTTAGAAATAAAATAGAGAGAACCTGTAATAAATACAACACCTTTATGACTATAAGCCTCATCTACTGCATGTTTCCAGTCTTCATCAATCTTCACTGGAAAGTCTTCTGCAAGAGCTTTGGCAGTTGCACGACGAGGATGATCAAACTGAGTAACAGTAATATCCTTTGATAAAGATAATAATGTTTCTAACATATGATGGGTATCTTTATCTCCTAGTGCGGAAAAGATGATTTTAATATCACTAAAATCACGGGCACTTTCAAAGAAGGCATCCATTCCTTCTCTATTATGTGCACCATCCAGGATAATTAAAGGATTTTGATGAATTGTTTCAAAACGTCCTTCCCATACTGCATCATGCATACCTTTTTCTAGATCTGCATCTTTGAATGGGAATTCTTTTCTAATATATTCTAATATATTAATCGCAAGTGCACTGTTAGTAACCTGATAATGTGCTGAAGTAGATAAAGATATATGATAACCATGATAATCATAAGAAATAGAAGCACCATAATAGACACGTTTAGGTTTTCTTATTTCTATTACATAAGAATGATGCTTATGAGTTTCTTCATAGAAGACTTCTAGACATTCCGGTCTTCTTTCAGCTGTCATATAAGGAATACCACGTTTAATGATTCCTGCTTTACTTCTTGCAATACTCGCATATGTATTTCCTAAGAAGTTTATATGATCTAAACCAATATTTGTATTGACTGTAAGTATTGGTGAAATGATATTAGTGGCATCTAGTGTTCCACCAAGCCCTACTTCAAATAAGGCTATATCTACACCCTGTTCAATAAAATACATAACTGCGATAAATACTTCTATTTCAAACTTAGAAAGCTCATAAGCCATCCAATCATCCATATAACGATTCGCATATCTTACAACAGTCGCTTCATCAATTGGTTTATCATTCACACGAATAATATCTAAACGATTTACTAAAGCAGGAGAAGTAAACGTACCTACCTTATAGCCTGCACATTTTAATACTTCTTTTGTATAGTTAGTTGTAGAACCCTTCCCGTTTGTACCACCAATATGAACACATGTTAATTTAGTTTGAGGATCATAGAAATCATACATAAAGTTCTTAAAGTTTGTGAGAGAATAAACTCGATCCTTTTGTGCCTCAATAAACGCTAAAACCTGATCATAATCAATAAAACGAGGTAGTACAGGAATTGTCTTCTTCAATAAATAACGACCATTAGATTCTACATCTACACTATAATCGTGCTGCTTAAAGAAAGAAAGATGTTCTTCATCTGTATAAGCAGTTAGTTCTTTTGTAACAAATCTTTCAGCAAGTTCAAGTAGTTCTTCTTGTACAAGAGTATCCTGATAATCTTCTGATACATAAACAAAAGATATATTAGAAAGATCTAAGAGTTCTAGTATGCCTACAATCACTTCTCCACTGTAGGCTAAAAAGATCATCTTGCAGGGATCTTTTAATGCTCTTGATGTTTCATAATAATCTTTCGCAAGAAACTGGACAATTGCGTCTATATCTTCTTTTGTTGCAATCTTATATTCAAAATTTTCATTCATTTATATCACCTGTTGATATCTTAAAGTAAAAAGGATGGTTTGACCATCCTTTTTTTCTCAATTATTAGATTTTCTCAAAACGATCAACGTCAACTACAAATACTGTTGCCCCACCAACAAGTACATCTACCATGATTGGTGTAAAGAATTCACCCATTTCAGTAGGTGGTACTGTAGGTTCCTTTTCTACACGTTTTTTTGCATTGGCCTTAATGATTTCAATAGCGCTATCCACCTTATCATCGTTTGTTCCTATAAAGAATGTTGTATTACCTTTCTTTAAGAAACCTCCTGAAGTAGCAAGCTTTGTAACAAAGAATCCACCTTCAGTTAAAGCGCTCTGGACAGTTGAACTGTCATCATTATTCACAATCGCAATTATCAGTTTCATACTATTGACCTCCTAATACGAATTAGTTTGTACATATATTCTAGCATATTCAAAGACAAAAATACACACATATTATATAATGGCTCATGGTGATTTATATGAGTATACAAGAAAAGTTAATAAAGTGGTATGAAGTCAATAAACGTGATCTTCCTTTTAGAGATATTAAAGACCCTTATAAAATCTGGGTAAGTGAGATTATGCTGCAACAGACGACTGTCACTGCAGTGATTCCCTATTATAAACGTTTTATTGAAAGATTTCCGGATATAGAAACACTTGCGAATGCAAAAATAGAAGAAGTCTATAAGTATTGGGAAGGGTTAGGGTATTATCGTCGTGCTTTACATCTTCATAAGAGTGCTAATTTAATGAAAGATACATTCCCTAAGGAGTATAAAGACATTCTCGCGCTTATTGGTGTAGGACCCTATACTGCAAGTGCTATTATGAGTTTTGCGTATCATAAGCCTTATATTGCGGTAGATGGGAATGCCTTAAGAGTATTGAGTAGATTATATGCGATAGAAGAGAATATTGCGTCAAATAAGACTGTAAAGACAATTACAGATATCGGTAATCAGCTAGTTATTGGTTATGATTCAGCAAAGATCAATCAAGGGATTATGGATTTTGCGAATGCGGTATGTTTACCTGTTCATCCTCATTGTAATGAATGTCCACTCCAAAAGGAATGCATTGCCTATTTGACAAATAAGCAGGACGTACTACCTATTAATATAAAAAAAGTAAATAAAAAAAGCTTATCTTATATTACAGGTATTGTAGTATATGATGATGAAGTGATGCTTATTAAAAATAGAAATGGGCTGCTAGAAAATATGTATTTACTTCCTCAATATGAAGTAGAGAGTCCTTATTCCTTTATAGAAGCATTTAAAGAAGACTATGGGATCAACTTAGAGGTATTATCGCATTTAAAGGATTTTAAGCATGTATTTACTCATCGTACATGGTATATGCATGTATATGTATTTAAAGCTGATATTCGTTCTATTGACTTCTATACAAAAAATAAGCAGGAGGAATTAACTATTCCTACTGCTCATAAAAAGATATTGAAATATTATGAAGGCTGATTAGAAATAATCAGTCTTATTTGTTCATGTCATATTTTTCAATGATTCTAGCAACAACTGGATGACGTACTACATCAAGTGCTGTTAAGTAAACAAAGGAAATACCTTTGACACCATCTAAAATCTTCATAGCATGTTTGAGACCATTTGTTGTCTGTTTAGGTAAGTCAATCTGAGTAATATCCCCTGTAATACACATCTTAGAGTTAAAACCTAAACGTGTAAGGAACATCTTCATCTGATTGTCTGTTGTATTTTGTGCTTCATCTAAAATAACATAAGCATCTTCTAGTGTACGCCCACGCATATAAGCAAGTGGCGCTATTTCAATAATACCCTTTTCAATTAATTTCTCTGTATTTTCTGCACCTAACATGTCATAAAGTGCATCATAAAGAGGTCTTAAGTAAGGGTCAATCTTTTCTTTAAGGTCTCCAGGAAGAAACCCTAGGTTTTCTCCTGCTTCTACAGCTGGTCTAGTGAGAATGATTTTTTGTACTTCATGATTCTTTAATGCCTGTACAGCAAACACTACAGATAAGTATGTTTTACCTGTACCCGCTGGACCAATCGCAAATACCACATCATGATCTTTTAAAGAATGATAGTATTCTAACTGTCCCATTGTCTTAGGATATATGATCTTGCCATGACTTGTACGGGCAATATGAATATCAAATAGAGAATCCATTTCATCAAGCTTACCATTACGTCCTAACTTGATTGCATACACCACATCTCTTTTAGAAATACGTACATCCTTTTTAGTAAGTTTAGCAAGTACCTGAATCACCTTTTCTAATACAGGATCACTATGATCTAAATAAATATCTGTACCACGGACATTGATTGCATTCTCAAATTCATCTTCCAATAAAGCGATATTTTCATCACTTGGGCCACACAACAATTGAATGGCATCTAAGCTATAATCACTTAACTGAATCACTTTTTCCATAAAATCATCCTTTCATTGAAAAAAAGAAGAGTCAGATGACTCTTCTAAAAATAAATCTTATCTACGACGTTTCTTCTGGTTCTTTCTAGCTGCTTCTGATTTCATTTTTCTCTTTAAACCAGGTTTAACATAGAATTCTCTTTTACGAGCTTCAGCAAGGGTTCCTGTTCTAGAAACTTGTCTCTTAAAACGACGTAAAGCATCATCTAAAGATTCATTTTCTCTTACTACTGTCTTTGCCATTGAACTTTCCCCCCTTTACCGCTAAATTCGAATATGATTATACACAATGATTTTTAATAATGCAAGACTTTTTTAACTTTTATTTTTAAGTTTTACATATCATCTTCTAATTGTTCATTATAGAGTTTTTTCGCATATTCCTGAGCGATGAATTTATCTCCAGGATAAGGTGTATTACCCACTAGTGATGTCATGAACTGTTCATGACCTTTTCCTAAAATCAAAATAACATCACCTGGACAAGCTGCATCTATTGCCTGCTGGATAGCATAACGACGATCAGTAATAATCACTGAAATAGGATCAACAATCTGTTCTTGAATCTGTGAACAGATGCCTTCGATATCATCATCTCTTTCATCCTGTTCTGTCAATATGACATAATCACAGTATTTGTTAGCTAAAGCACCGATCTTACTTCTTTTATGGATATCTTTACGTCCTGGTGCACCAAATACTGCAATTAAATGACCATTCCCTTTAACACTATGGACAAACTTGAATACTTCTTCAAAATTATGTGCATGCTGACAATAGTCAACAATAATATGGAACGGCTGTTTAACAGGGACTACTTCCATTCTACCTTCTACTGGCTGAATATATTTAATCGCATTCACAATTTCATCCGGTGTCATTTCTAAGGCATAAAGGGTTGTCAATATTGCAAGAGTGTTAGATATATTAAACGGTGCAATAATAGGAACTTCTACATGATAGTAATGATTTTTAATATAGATATTAAATGCTGAATGATCTATATAATATTCAATCTCACGGGCCATAATATCTGCTTTATGATGAATACCATAGGTTAATATTTTAGCATGATCCGCCATATCCTTATAGTTAGTCGTTAAATAATGATTAAAACGTACTTCATCTGCATTAAGAATGGCATAACCACCTTCTTTAAGCAATCTAAAGAGTTTAACATAGGATGTCATCAGGTTATCTACAGTTCCATGAAAGTCCATATGTTCTTCATAAGCATTTGTAAATACCGCAATACTGAAATTAACTGAATCAACACGCTTTAAAGCTAAGCCATGAGAAGAGACTTCTAGAGTAAAGCCCTTCACATTCTCTTTGACCATGTTATAGAAGTTACGATGTAAACAGATAGGATCTGGTGTCGTACCAGTCATCTGCATCATTGTAGGTCCATATTCTATTCCGTTGTTACCTACATAGCCCATCTTTAAATAACGTCCTAGTAATCTTGCGACAACACGGGCTACGACTGTTTTACCACTTGTTCCTGTAACACCTATTCCTGTCATCTTATAGGAAGGATGATCATAGAAGAGATCTGCCACACGATTGAGTTCATCTAAGACATCTGATACCTGAATATAAACAATGCCCTGATAATAACGACGTAACGGCTTAGAATGAACAATACATTTAGCACCTTGGAAGATAGCATCATCGACATATTTATGACCATCTGTCACAAGACCTTCAATACAAAAGAAGATAGAATCCTTTCTGACATAACGGGAATCGCTATGAATAGATTCAATCTTTATATCACTTTCAACTTTAAAAAGCTCATTAAGCTTCTTCACTAGAAACCACCCCGATTAAATCATAACCTCGATGATCTGTTACCTTTATTTTATAAATATGTCCTTCTTTTAAAGAATGATCTGCAACAAGAACCTTTAAGTAATTAGAGGCATGTCCTACCATGTAGCCATCCTTTTCTTCTTCAATAAGCACTTCTAGTTCCTTATTCATTTCAGATAATGCGAATTCAGTTTTTAATTCATCAGAAAGCTGCAATAGTCTTCTAACACGATCTTTCTTGACATCTCCTGGTACCTGATTTGGCATTCTATCTGCTGGTGTTCCCTTTCTTCTTGAATAAGGGAAAACATGCAATTGATTGAAATGAAGTCTCTTAATCCAGTTATATGTATCAACGAAGTCTTCTTCTGTTTCTCCAGGGAATCCTACAATGACATCTGTAGTAATAGAGATACCTGGTAACGCTTCTTTAAGTTCAAAATATTTCTTTTCAAATTCAGCTGTATTATAATGTCTTGCCATTCTTCTTAGAATAGAATCTGTACCAGACTGAATAGGAATATGTAAATGATCTACGATAATAGGACTTCTTCCAATAAGTTCAATAATTTCATCACTCACCTGACTCATTTCAATAGAAGAAATACGTAATCTCTTTAATCCCTTGATTTTAGTTGTTAAATCTACTAATAGATCATAGAAAGAATAATTGTCTAAATCCACACCATAACCTGCTGTATGAATACCAGTTAAGACGATTTCTACAAATCCTCTATCTACAAGTTCCTGAGCCTGTCTTAAAACATCTTCTTTAGGACGAGAACGAACGCCACCACGTGCATAAGGGATAATACAATATGTACAGAAGTTATTACATCCATCCTGAATTTTTAGGAAGGCTCTTGTTTTATTTTCAAATGCATGAATACTTAAGTCTTCAAAACGAGAGACCTTCATAACATTTTCTATTTTCACAATCTGTTTATGTGTCATCTTATATTCTTCTACAAAGTCTACAATAGAAGCACGATGTTGTGTTCCAAGTACTACAGAAACACCTTCTATTTCTGTGATTTCTTCACTTGCTACCTGTGAATAGCATCCCACTACACAGATGACTGCATCAGGATTAGTACGATGTGCCTTACGGATCATCTGTCTTGATTTAGAGTCCCCTGTATTTGTGACAGTACATGTATTAATAACATATACATCTGCAGGAGAATCAAAGTCGATATTGTCATACCCTCTTTTCTTGAATATTTCTAACATCGCTTCTGATTCGTAGCTGTTTACTTTACAGCCTAATGTATGAAAAGCAACTGTTGCCATTGTCTCACTTCACTTTCTTTATTAATTTCTTATATGTACGATCACTAATTAATTGATGATCATACATGTATTGTATGAACTGTGTATATTCACCATGTTCATAATAAACCACTAATTCTTTTGCATCTTCAATAGATGCCCTGTTAGAATGACGATTATCATCACCAATCACAATACGACAGATCAGTGAATAGTCTTCTTTCACAAATAAATAGATAGCGCCTAATTCTTCATAATAATAGGCAATATGTGATTCGTTTTCATATACTTTTTCTAAGCTGGAAAAAGGTGTATCAAATACAACTGGTCCATAATATCTAAAAGCAGTATCTAGTGTAATTGGCTGATTCTTCACATATTCTGCATGCTGCTTTAATAAGAGAATCTGATAATCATTGATATACCAATTATTGATATCAGGAGAATAGATAGGAATATAAATATCTCGTGAACTTTCTTCATCATAAAAATGAGGGAGTGTTTCTAATACATTCTTTAAATCATTATTAAACATTTTTCTTTTTTCTTCATAGGTAATATATTCAAACATATCATAATGACCTGACGCAAAAAGATTATAGGAACCTTCAATTGCATCTTTTACATCTAGTGCACGCAAAAGGATTTCCATATTGAATAATTCAATTTCTGATTTAACCTTAAAACGAATATTCAGGTCTTCTAATTCTTTTTTATGTTCTTCACAATAATGATATAAGTTTGTTTTATTGTATTTTATATCCCTGCTGTATTTATTAATGACTGCAATAAAGTTCATATTAATCCCCCAATTCTCTTCTATACCCTATAACACTAAGCATATATAAAGGTGCTGTCTCACTTCTTAAAATACGATTACCAATAGAGCATGGCACAACACCCATTGACTGCATCTTTTCTACTTCCTGAAGATCAAAACCACCCTCTGGTCCTACTATAATAGTAATAGATGTATGAAGATCATTGAGTGCTTTTGTGAAAGCATGATGTTCCCCATTCTTACTTTCTTCCTCATATGCCACAACATTCACTTCAGATAAATAATCCTTTAATTGTGATAATTGAATAGGAGGTGTAATCTCAGGAACAATCTGTCTATGACATTGTTCACTTGCTTCCTGAGCGATGCGAACAAAGCGTTCCTTTTTCTTGTTAAAACGTCCTTCATCCATTTTCACTATACTTCTAGAAGCACGCAAAGGAACTATACGTGTAACGCCTAGTTCTGTTGCTTTTTGAATTACAAATTCAAACTTATCGCTCTTTGGTAAACCATAAACAAGTGTTACTTCAACATCTAATTCATTATCTTCCTGAAGTTCTTCTTTAATTTGTAGTAAACCCTGCTTTGTATCGATGATTTCACATAAGTAAACATGTTTGTCTTCATCAATACAAATGACATGTTCACCCTTTTCCATACGCATTACTTTAGTAATATGCTTATACATAGAATCATCAGTGATAATGATGTCATTTTGTCTATAATTATTTTTAATAAAATATCTCTGCATAATCATCTCTCTCCTCTAGCATTCTACCATTTTTATGAAACAATGAAAAGAAAAAGAAGATAGAGGGGGTTCTATCTTCTTTCAAACAACTTATGCTTCTCTAGCTATAAATCCATTATCATAGTCAATGACTACATGACTGTTAGCATGGATTGTACCTTTGATTATTTCTCTTGCAAGCATTGTTTCAATATGTGACTGAATATAACGCTTGATTGGACGTGCACCAAATGTGGCATCAAATGCATCTTGTGCAATTCTGTTTTCAGCTGCATCAGTGACTTCTAGAGTAATCTTCTTTTCTTCGAGACGACCTTCAAGTTCATGAATAAACTTATCAATAATCTTATAAACAACACTTGAGTCAAGTGAGTTGAACATAACGATTTCATCAATACGGTTTAAGAATTCAGGTTTGAAGTGCATCTTTAATTCATTATCTACTTCTTTACGTGTTTCTTCATTGTTACCCTGTAACAAGTACTGAGAACCAATATTAGAAGTCATAATGATAATTGTATTCTTGAAGCTGACTACATTACCCTTAGAATCTGTTAAACGACCATCATCTAGAATCTGTAATAAGATATTGAAGACATCTGGATGGGCTTTTTCAATTTCATCTAATAAGACAATACTATATGGAGCACGTCTGACAGCTTCAGTTAACTGTCCACCTTCTTCATAACCTACATATCCTGGAGGAGCACCCAATAAACGAGAGACACTATATTTCTCCATATATTCACTCATATCGATACGTACGATATTCTTTTCACTATCAAAGAGCTGTTCAGCAAGTGTCTTAGCCACTTCTGTCTTACCTACACCAGTAGGACCTAGGAACAAGAATGAGCCAATAGGTCTATTCTCATCATTAATACCAGCACGGCTTCTAAGTATTGCATCAGTGACTTTAGTGATGGCTTCATCCTGACCAATAACTCTTTTCTTCATAATATCTTCAAGATGTAATAATTTTTCTTTTTCTGATTCCATTAGCTTAGAAACTGGAATATTAGTCCATCTAGAGATGACTTCAGAAATAGTATCTACAGTGACCTTTTCCTGTAATAAAGCATCATCATTTTCTTTAGCCTGATATTCTTCTATTTCTTTATTAATAGCTGGAATAGTCTGGTATTTAATTTTAGAGGCTTCTTCTAGGTTACCCTGAGATTCAAACTGTGCCATCTGTGTTTCTAAACGCACTTTTTGGTTCTTTAAATCCTTGATATGATCTACCTGAGACTTTTCTGATTTCCATTGTTCAGTTAATCCAGCAATCTTTTCATTTAAAGAAGCAATTTTTTCTTTGATTTCTGATTACGCCCGTATTGTAAAGAGTTTTTGCCGGAAATGCAAGACCAAAACTGTACGAACTAAACAAA
>ENA-ORRO01002607-ORRO01002607.1-human-gut-metagenome-genome-assembly--contig:-NODE-2607-length-11191-cov-2.889907_pt1 | contig 11191 bp, 9 predicted proteins | sample MGYA00242176_ERZ509136 | MGnify/ENA primary metagenome ERZ509136 (study PRJEB26280, sample SAMEA2338644) | human gut metagenome | biome: human gut; feature: human-associated habitat; material: faeces... | reverse complement strand
TGACAATGTGGAGTCAAATTGCTCCATGACCCGAAAATATTCCTCCAAAAGGAGTGAGCTTCTCAGATTTAATTTGTATTTTTGCTATGTCTATCGTTGGATTTTCTTGTTTTCTTTTCGCAACACTAAGACAAATTAATTCTTCGACATGGCAAAATCCTGGGCCGCTTGGCCAGTCTAAGAACTTTTTGTTACTCAGGCGTTTAAACAGTTCAATTTATAATAGTGTTGCAGAATTAAGGACTTACACATTATCATGAGACATATCATAACATCTTGCTTGATTGCAGTGTGTGCTATGACAGCCATTGCTCAGCACACTCCCGTTTATCTTGACGAGACACAGCCTATAGAGCGGCGCATTGACGATGCTCTCTCACGCATGACTCTTCAGGAAAAGATACGCGTCATACATGCGCAGAGCAAATTCTCGTCTGCCGGAATACCGCGTTTGGGGTTTCCCGACTTCTGGACAGACGACGGTCCTCACGGTGTACGCCCTGACGTACTGTGGGACGAATGGGAACAGGCAAGACAGACCAACGACTCATGCGTGGCGTTTCCTGCGCTGACATGCCTTGCCGCCACATGGAATCCAGACCTTGCCGCACTCTATGGCAAGAGTCTCGGCGAGGAAGCTCTCTATCGTGGCAAGGACATGATTCTCGGACCGGGCGTCAACATCTATCGCACTCCGCTCGGAGGACGCAACTTCGAGTATATGGGCGAAGACCCTTATCTGGCTTCCACGATGGTGGTGCCTTACATACAAGGGCTACAGTCGATGGGAGTTTCGGCATGCGTCAAGCATTACTGCCTGAACAATGACGAGGAATATCGTAATCAGGTGAACGTCATTGTAAGCGACCGCGCTCTGCATGAGATTTATCTGCCTACATTCAAGGCTGCCGTAGAACAAGGAAAGGCTTGGGCGATTATGGGCGCATACAACCTCTACAAGAACGAACACAACTGCCATAACCAGTATACGCTAAACCGCATTCTGAAGGGCGACTGGGCATTTGACGGCGTGGTGGTAAGCGACTGGGGCGGATGTCACGACACTGACCAGGCTGTAAAGAACGGACTGGACATGGAGTTCGGATCCTGGACCAATGGTCTGTCTGCAGGCACAAGCAACGCTTACGAGAACTATTATCTTGCCACACCATATCTTAAAGATATCAAGAGCGGCAAGTACACCACACGGGAACTTGACGACAAGGTGCGCCGTGTGCTGCGATTGTTCTTCCGCACGACTATGAACAGACAGCGTCCTCACGGCTTCCTCTGCTCTGAATCGCACTACGAAGCAGCCCGTCAGATAGCTGACGAGGGAATCGTGCTCCTACAGAACCGCAACAACGTGCTGCCCATCGACCGCACCAAGGCGAAGCGCATACTCGTAGTGGGCGAAAACGCCATCAAGATGATGACCGTCGGCGGTGGTTCGTCATCGTTGAAGGTGCAGCGTGAGACGCTTCCTCTTGACGGACTGAGAGCGAAACTCGGAGGTTCGGCAGAGATTGATTATGCACGAGGCTACGTGGGAGACGTGACGGGCGAATATAATGGAGTGGAGACTGGTCAGAATCTGAAGGATAACCGCTCCGCTGACCAGCTCATTGCCGAGGCTGTGGAGAAGGCAAAGAACGCCGACTATGTCATTATGGTGGGCGGACTGAACAAATCGGACTATCAGGACTGCGAAGGACACGACCGCAAGCAGTATAATCTGCCATACGAGCAAAACCGTTTAATCGAGGCTCTCGCCAAGGTTACTGACCGCCTCGTTTACGTAAACGTCTCTGGCAACGCCGTGGCAATGCCTTGGAAAGACAAAGTGCAGGCCATCGTGCAGAGCTGGTTTATAGGCTCAGAGGCAGGCAACGCCATCGCCGATGTACTGACGGGCGACGCCAATCCGAGCGGCAAGCTGCCATTCACATGGTACGGAAGCCTCAACGACTGTGGCGCACACGCTCTGAAAACCTATCCTGGCACGTGGCGCAAGACAGACGACACGGCTGCTGGTTTTGACAAGATAATAGACGAGGAATATAAGGAAGGCATATACGTGGGTTACCGATGGACGGAGAAAAACCGCATCAAGCCGACATTTGCTTTCGGACACGGACTGAGTTACACATCTTTCAGCATCAGCAACCTGCGCCAGTCTGCCAAAGAGATGACGCGCGACGGCAAGCTGACATTCACCGTGACCGTCAAGAACACCGGCACGAAGCGCGGCGCAGAGATCGTACAGCTCTACGTAAAGGACGTGGAAGCATCGGTGGACCGTCCCGTAAAGGAACTCAAAGGATTCAAGAAGGTATGGCTCAATCCCAACGAACAGCAGGACGTGGACATTACCATAGACAATACAGCCCTCGCTTTCTACGACGAAACGTCAAGCTCATGGAAGTCGGAGAACGGCGTATTTGAAGTTCTCATCGGCAACGCCTCGGACCACATAACACAGAAGGCTCGCTTCACACTAAAATAGAAGACCGCCCTTTTTGAAAATACTCATTTAACCCAAATCGGTCATTTGGGTTTGCTATGGATGATGAACGCTTAAAGCAAGGGGGCAATCGCTATTTCCGTGAGTTATTACAACGTATCAGGGATAAGCCTTTTGTCGGAATGACCAACTTCAAGGGCAACTATGTGACCAAGGACGATGTGAAGATTGCCAAGAACTATCTGTCGGAGATTGAGCTACAACGTCTGAATCTGCTTGTTTCCGGTTTCCTGGATTTTGCCGAGTTCCAAGCATTGGAAATGAATCCCATGACCATGAAAGATTGGATAGGGGCACTGGATTACCAAATTATTGCACACAAACGTAAGGTCTTGATTGACAATGGAAACATCTCGCACAAACAAGCGATTGAGAAAGCTGAAAAAGAGTTCGCTATCTATCGCAAACGTGAAATGGAACTGCTTGAAAGCGATTTTGATAAGGAAATCAAGAAACTGAAAGACAATAATTTAAAGTAATTCACCACCTTTGCATTTGAAAACCTTCACGCAACCTTGCGCAGAACGCAGCAAGTCATTGGTGGAGCAATCGGAGGAGATTACGGTTGAGTAGCTTTTAGAAAAGAATGATATTCAACCACTTGGAAATGAATTACGATTCCTGGTGGCACCACGCAAAAGAGAGTATCACGAAAGTGATGCTCTCTTTTTTGACTCATCCGCGGTGGCGCAGCATGCGCCGCCACACTCTGCCCACCGACATTGCCAATTCTTCATATTTTTATGATTTGTGCAAGCCTAAACTGATAAAATAGGTTGATAAACTCGATTATTTCTGATTACGGCGAACATTCTAGCCACGAGCTTTGCTCGCACTGCGTTTAATACGGTCATTTTGTTTTTTCCTTCGGCGACTTTTCTTTCAAAATATGTTTTCAGATCGCCTGTCTTCTTATGGGCAATCGCCACGGCAGCCATGTGAAGGAGGCATTTTATGTATTTTACGGCCCGTTGAGACACTCTGTTTCGAGAGTGTTGGCTCGAGCCGGATGTGTATGCGAATGGAGCGACTCCGACGTAACAGTTGAACTGTCTGGGATTGTCGAAGCGTGTAAAGGCTTCAGTAGCTATAATCATGTTCATAGCGACAACCGGTCCGACACCTTCCACAGACTTAAACAATCTCATCTGTCGGGATAGCTCTTCCGAAGAATAGATGACATCAGCCATCTCTTGGGCAATCTCTTTCAACGTCTTTTCAAGAGACTTGATCATCTCCTTCAGACGCTTTGCCTTGCGCTTGAAGATTTTATCCTCCATGAAGCCTTCCTGGTCTGACAGCTGCGCTTTGTATTTCGCCAGATCCGTAAGGTAGAGCGAGCGCTCCGCCTCCAGCTGCTTGAGGCGCATAAGTTCCTCTATGGGACGCTGGTAGGGCTTGGCTTTATCGAAGAAGCGCATGGCATACTCGGCAATGCGGCGGGCGTCCACTTTGTCATTTTTACCGCGTGTTACGCCGGAACAGTATTTTATCTGCGAGGCGTTTTCAAGCCACAGCTTGCTGCCTACCGACTTGCATGCACATATCAGAGGATATGTGTACTGGCCGGTGTGCTCCGCGCAGATGATGAAACAGTCGTTGCTCATGCTCAGTTCTTCTTTTATGCCGGCTATCACAGTGGCGATGGCCTGCGGGTGATTACTTACTTGTTCCTCTTTGAGGACCTTTGAATTTGACATTACACAGATGTCCAGTTTCTTTTTCGAGACATCTATGCCGATGAAATAAAAATTTTGCATAACTTTGTAGTTGACAAACAACGAGAGAAAGGAACTCGTCCCTAACCTAACTACCTTAACAACAGGTGTTATATTTTTATACAGGTCTCCGGACGGGAAAGGCGGAGAGTCCTAATATGAACATGGGTATTTCCCCTGGCGCAAAATGGTTCACTCTCTGTCTTCCTTTCTTTCAATATTTATTTTTTCACTGCAAATTTACCATTTCTATTTCAGTTTCGGTTTGCCGCTGCAAATCTAAGGTAAGCGCAAAGATAGTGAAAAATTCCTATGAGAAGGCTTGAAACGCCATTGATAGTTGGATATGAAAGCCACATAAGTTACCTTTGTAATGAAAATCGGTGATAATGGAAGACAAAGTAGTGAAAATCGACATACGGAAAGCCATATCCAGCAAGCTGCCAAAGGCATCGCGCTGGATACCAGGATTCGTTTACCGTTGGCTTGCCCGCCTGATTCGTCAGGACGAACTCAACCGAGTGCTTTGCGAAAACCGAGGCAAGACAGGCAGCGCTTTCGCGGAAGGCGCGTTGCAGACGCTCGGCGTGAGCGTTAGCGTGATGGGCGAGGAGAATATCCCCGCTTCCGGCAGGTTTGTATTTGTGTCCAATCATCCTCTCGGCGGGCTTGACGGCATCGGTCTGATAGCGTTTCTCGGAAAGCGTTACGGCGACGACCACCTGCGTTTTCTTGTCAACGATGTGCTGATGGCAGTGAAGCCGCTCGACAACGTGTTTTTGCCAATCAACAAATACGGCAGCCAGTCGCGCGAGTCTATGCCGGCGATTTCCAGATAGGCACTTTCCCAGCCGGACTGTGTTCCCGAGAGGGGGACGACGGTCGCGTTCGCGACCTTGAATGGAAGAAATCGTTTGTCGCCAAGAGCGTGGAAACGCATCGAGACGTCATTCCTGTATATTTTAGCGGTCTTAATTCAAGATTTTTTTATAAATTTGCAAAATTCCGCAAGAAGTTGGGCATCAAGTTCAACATAGAGTTGATTCTTCTGCCCGGCGAGATGGTTAAGAATCGAGGGTCGAAATTTGAAATACGTGTAGGCAAGCCTATCCCCTGGACCACCTTCACCTCCGCCCGCCGTAGTGGCGAGTGGGCAGAAATCGTGAAGGATAAAGTGTATGATATGGCAGACGAGCAATAGAAAATGAAAGTAGACAGCATCATAGCTCCGGTTCATAAGAGCCTGTTGAAGATGGAGCTGACGGAGGCGCGTTTTCTCCGAAGCACAAATAAAGGGCACAATGAAATCTACATTGTCGATGCCCATAACTCTCCCAACGTGATGTGGGAGATAGGTCGTTTGCGCGAGATAGCGTTCCGCACGTCGGGGGGCGGCACAGGCAAGAGCGCCGATATCGATGAGTTTGACACGATGGAGGAGCCGTGCCAGCAGCTGATTGTGTGGAATCCGGAGGCAGAGGAAATCATAGGCGGCTATCGTTTCCTTCTTGGTGAGAATATGAAGATGGACAAGAACGGAGTGCCGCGGATAGCGATGTCGCACATGTTTGGCTACTCACAGGAGTTTTTGAAAGAGAAACTTCCGTACACGCTTGAGCTTGGGCGCTCGTTTGTGTCGGTGGAATACCAGTCGACCAAGGCAGGCGTCAAGGCACTCTATGCGCTCGACAACCTGTGGGACGGACTCGGCGCGCTTACGGTAGTCTATCCGAATCTGAAGTATTTTTTCGGCAAGATGACGATGTATCCAAGTTATCCCCACGAATGCCGCAACATGATCCTGTATTTTCTTGACAAATATTTTCACGACAACGACCGCCTCGTGTATCCGTTGCATCCTCTCGATGCTCGCATCGACGAAGACAAGATGCGTCACATCTTCACAGGGTCGACATTCCGCGAGGACTATAAGATTCTCAACAGCCATATCCGGAGCCATGGCATCAATATCCCGCCGCTTGTCAACTCCTATATGAATCTGTCGCCGAAGATGCTTGTGCTCGGCACGGCAATTAATGATGAGTTTGGCGACGTTGAGGAAACGGGTATCTTTTTTGCGATATCCGACATCTATGAGGACAAGAAAATGCGTCATATCCGCACGTTCTATCACCGATTCATTGAGTATCGGCAGGAACTGGTGAGAAGAATGAGAGACTATTCACGAAACAGAAAGCAATAAATAATGAATAAGAAATCAATCATTGCCACGCTTGTAGCGTTTTCGGCTATCGGAGTGGCATCGGCGGAAGCGCCATTGCAGGTTGAAGGCTCTGTGAGCGCGAATGCCGGCAGCGGCGACTTTGCGCCATATTTTATGATGGCCAACCGTGGCGGAACGCTTACGCAGCCAAAGGCGGTTGAGCTTCGCGTCAAGGCGCTGAAGGATTTTGACTTGAGCGAGAGGTTCAGCTATGGTTTCGGTGCCGACCTTGTGGGAGGTTATCAGTCGAAATATACGCAGTATGACCAAGCCGTCAATACACCGGCAGTGCAGGGGCATCATCCCAATGCAATATGGTTGCAGCAGCTTTATGGCGAAGTAAAGTATCGCGGAGTGTACTTGTCGGTGGGCATGAAAGAGCGCACGTCGCCATTGATGAACGACAGTCTCGGAGTTGGCGACTACACGCCCGTCCGCTTCCGCAGGTGCGTGCCGGTTTTGTTGATTTTCAAAACATTCCGTTTACTAACGGATGGGTGCAGATACAGGGCGAGATAGCCTATGGCTACTACATGCAGGACGATTGGTTTGAAGACCATTTCAATTACTATAGCGGTTATATCAACACCGGTGAATACTACAACTACAAGCGATGCTATTTCCGCACCAAGCCTTCGAAGCCGTTCTCGGTTACTGTCGGCATGCAGATGGTGACGGAATTCGGTGGCACTGCCACGTCCTATAGCTATGACAGCGGTGAGGGAAAAGTGAAAGCCAAAGAGGATCGCTATGACACAACGTGGAAAGACTTTGTCAGAGCGTTTTTTGCATCGGAGGGCGGAAGCAATCCGGGCGATGCTTCCTATCATTATGGCAACACGCTTGGCTCATGGGACTTCGTGGCTCGCTATCGGCTGAAGGACAAGAGCGAGATTAAAGCGTTTTTCCAAAAGCCGTTTGAAGACGGGTCGGGCATCGGTTGGATGAACGGTTTCGACGGCATTTGGGGTTTGGAATATAAGAATGCGAAAAAGGGAATTGTCAATGGCGCGGTTCTGGAGTATGTAGACTTCACCAACCAAAGCGGACCGATGCACTGGGCTCCGCACGACCATCCCGGCACAAAATTTACTGATCAGGTGACAGGCGGCGACAGCTATTATCAGAATTTCCGTTGCAATCCTTACAGCAATTTCGGCATGTCGCAAGGCACAATGTTTATCCCGTCTACGATCTATGATCGACGAGGGGAAAACCGCATTTATGACAACCGTGTCAGAGGATTTCAAATCGGTGTGAGCGGTAATATTTACGCTCCGCTTGAGTATCGTCTTCTCGTAAACTACCGCAAGTCGTGGGGCACATATTCCAATCCACGTCTGTCGGTGGTCGACAACACATCGTTTATGCTTGAGGGAACATACCATTTCAAGCAGGTGAAAGGGCTGACGCTTAACGGACAGGTGGCGTTTGACAAGGGAGCGCTTGCCGGCGGCGACAATTTCGGAGTGTTGCTCAGTGTGAAATACAATGGATTATTTGATATTTTCAAACGGTAGGAAATGAAGAAGTTGACGATAATATTTGCTTTTATGGCAATGCTTGCCATGTCGGGCTGCGTGCAGAACAACGGTCATATAGGACATTGGTTCGGACAGTGGAAAGTGGAGCGTGTGACCATTGACGGTCAGGATGATGCGGATTACGAAGGCGGCGTGTTCTTTTGCTTTCAAGGCGCGGTGTTCGGAGTGCGGACAAGCACCGGCGGGATGTGGTACGGAAGATGGGCGGAAAACGACAAAGGCATGGTGGATGTGGTGTTCAATACCGATGAGAGTGCTGTGCCTCCGGCTTATTTACATGTGCATCTTGATGAAAAAATGATTTTCCGCCTTGTGTCGCACAAAGGCAGCGACAAGGTGCTTGAATATGTGGGGCCTGACGGCAAGACCTATACCTACTACCTTAAGAAATGGTAGCCGATTGGGAAATCCCGTTGAAAAGTAGTACTTTTGCAAATCAATAAGAAAACAAATAAAAAAACATATATCGATGAATAATTTCGTTGAAGAACTAAAATGGCGCGGTATGGTGCACGACATGATGCCGGGCACAGAAGAGCAATTGCAGAAAGAAATGACTACTGCCTATGTCGGCATCGACCCAACGGCAGACTCTCTGCACATCGGACATTTGGTGAGCGTAATGATTTTGCGCCACTTCCAGCGTTGCGGCCACAAGCCGTTGGCGCTTATCGGCGGAGCAACAGGTATGATCGGCGACCCGTCGGGCAAATCGGCGGAACGCAATCTTCTGACAGAGGAAGTGCTTCGTCACAACCAGGACTGCATCAAGAAGCAGCTGTCTAAATTCTTGGATTTCGACAGCGACGCTCCCAACGCAGCCGAGTTGGTCAACAACTATGACTGGATGAAGGAATTCTCGTTCCTCGACTTCGCGCGCGAGGTGGGCAAGCATATCACAGTGAACTATATGATGGCGAAAGACAGCGTGAAGCGTCGTTTGAACGGCGAGGCCCGCGACGGACTGTCGTTCACCGAGTTTACTTATCAGCTGCTCCAGGGTTATGACTTCCTGCACCTTTACGAGACAAAGAACTGCAAACTCCAGATGGGCGGCAGCGACCAATGGGGCAACATCACCACAGGAACCGAGTTGATACGCCGCACGAACGGCGGAGATGCTTACGCCCTCACGTGTCCGCTCATCACGAAAGCCGATGGAGGCAAGTTTGGCAAGACAGAGTCGGGCAACGTATGGCTTGACCCGCGCTACACATCGCCTTACAAATTCTATCAGTTCTGGCTCAACGTCAGCGACGACGATGCCCAGCGCTACATAAAAATCTTCACATTCCTCAGCCGTGAGGAGGTAGAGGCGTTGGTTGCGGAGCATCTTCAGGCTCCTCATCTGCGTCTGCTCCAGAAGCGTTTGGCAAAAGAGGTGACAGTGATGGTTCACTCCGAGGCAGATTATGAGTCGGCGGTAGAGGCGTCAAACATCCTCTTCGGCAATGCCACAGCCGACGCTCTCCATAAACTTGACGAAGACACATTCCTCGCGGTGTTTGAGGGTGTGCCTCAGTTTGAGGTGTCGCGCGACGTGGTTGCCGGCGGAGTCAAGGCGGTTGACCTTTTTGCCGAGCATGCCAAGATTTTTGCATCTAAGGGCGAGATGCGCAAGTTGACCCAGGGTGGCGGTGTTTCGCTCAACAAGGAAAAGCTTGCGGCGTTCGACCAGGAGGTGACAACAAAAGATTTGCTTAACGACAAGTATCTGCTTGTGCAGCGAGGCAAGAAAAATTATTTCTTGATAGTTGTGAAGTAGGTAAAATACGCATATAGACAAAACGCGACCAGAATGCCGTGATTCGGCTTGCTGGCCGCGTTTCTCTTTTTTACGAAAATCTCAACGAGTTAAAAATGTGGTTTTGATGGGGTATGTTGCTGAGCCAGTGTGAAAAAAGCGGATTGTAAAAAGGAGAAAATTTTTGCTCAGAAAAATAAACGAAAGCAAATGCCGCCTGAACAGGTTTTAGATTGTAATTAGAGGTGCTAAATTGTTATTGCATTGATAGAGTGTGATTTATGTGTCGGCGTGTCTGAAATAGAGTGAAAAATGCGCAAATGTTAAATTTAACACTGTTGATTGACACTTTATAATGATTGAAAATTGTGGCAAATGTGAAGATAAAAAAGGAAAAATCTGAAAATTTGTCAGTAAAAATAAGTTTAAAAAGCAAACTTTTAGTTCGGTATTTTGTGCTGACAAGCGGCGGAAGCCGGCAAAAAACGACATATTGACCAAAATGAAATAAGTGGCTGAAACTCATACCAGTCGCCATTAGCAGACTGCGATTAAATGTAGGAAATTGATTTCTAAAGTGTTATATAAGTATGTTGTATAACATAAAATTAATAAACATTTCCAACCTTTAGGAAAGTAAAAAATAGTGAAAGAAAACTTGCACGGACGGAAAATCGGTTGTAACTTAGCAAAGTGCTACAGAAAGCGATAATTTGAATATAAAAAGAGATAAATTAGCGTTTTGATTAGAAAAAAGTGGTAATAAAAACAGGCAAATAGTGCCGTCTTATCTTAATTTCGCTAAGAAGATTTAACAAAGGAAGCTTTCGCTCCGGTAATAGATTGTAATTGCCGGGAAAAGGAACAGAAAAGAAATATTTATTGTGTGTTTTATATAATTGTTTAAAAGATTTATGAGACTAAAGAAATTTGTCATGATGGCTTTGATGTCATTGCTCAGTTTGTCGGCATACGCTGACGTGACTGTGACAGGCATCGTGGTAGAAGCCGGGACGAACGACCCTATCATTGGAGCCTCAGTGGTAGAAAAAGGGCGTACGTCTAATGGAGTCGCAACCGATGTAGACGGTGCGTTTACGCTGACTCTTCCTTCTTACGATTCTCGCATCGTTGTTACCTATGTAGGTATGAAGGCGAAGGAAGTGAAAGCCTCTTCCAAACCTCTCACAATCGTACTCGATTCAGATTCGCAGACATTGGACGAGGTCGTTGTAACAGGTATGTCTAAAGTGGACAAACGAATCTTTACCGGAGCAACGACTCAGATTTCAGCCGACAAGGCAAAGCTGGATGGTGTGAGCGACGTATCTCGTTCACTTGAAGGCCGTTCAGCCGGTGTGTCGGTGCAGAACGTGTCGGGAACCTTCGGTACAGCTCCAAAAATCCGCGTGCGTGGTGCGACATCAATCTATGGCG
>ENA-ORRO01002606-ORRO01002606.1-human-gut-metagenome-genome-assembly--contig:-NODE-2606-length-11193-cov-5.086640_pt1 | contig 11193 bp, 10 predicted proteins | sample MGYA00242176_ERZ509136 | MGnify/ENA primary metagenome ERZ509136 (study PRJEB26280, sample SAMEA2338644) | human gut metagenome | biome: human gut; feature: human-associated habitat; material: faeces... | reverse complement strand
GCAGTAGTCCTTGGCCTTTTCGGGATCCATCAGACCGGCCTTGGCGGCAGCCTGGGCCTCAGCGGCGGCCTTGCGGGCAGCCTCGGCCTCAGCAGCCTTGGCAGCCTTGGCAGCCTTGGCCTCCTCGGCCTTCTTGAGCTGGGCGGCAGCGGCGCCACCGAACTTGTCGGCGAAGCGCTGGACGCGTCCACCGGTGTCGACGAACTTCTGCTGGCCGGTGTAGAACGGGTGGCACTCGTTGCAAAGCTCAACCTTCATCTCGGACACGGTAGCGTGCGTCTTGAAGGTGTTGCCGCAGGAGCACGTCACCGTGCACTCGACATACTGGGGATGGATACCCTGCTTCATGGTAGGACTCCTTATTGGTCAGGCGCTGGTTACCGATCAGCGCATAAGGCGTCTTGGTTTCCGACCAAGACAACAAACTCGGCTATGGTACCACGGCGCCGCGTGTCCCACAAAAGGTTCACGGTCTTTTCGGAACGACACGAATCTGACCCATCGAAACACATCTCCACCGTTCCTTCAACTGGGAAAATGCCGTCCCCGGGGCCTGAGAAGGGCCCCGGGGACGTTCGACTGACTGCGGGAACGGCCTTTCCGCTCAATGTGTTCGGCTGAGATCGGAGATCAACCAAACTGAACTAGGTTCAGTTGACATGGTTAAAAACGAGGGGCGACGCTTTTGCGTCACCCCTCGTCCCGGCCGGTTGCTTTAGTTGTACACACGGTAGTTACACTTGAACTGGGTTATGTGTCCATAGTTGGAGCGGTACCAACCCGACGTATAGCTGATTGCCTCTGCGCCTAGATAGTCGTAGCCCTTGTTGTAGCGAAGCTGACGGTAGGTCGTGTCGTACTCTGCTACGTAAAACGTGTCTCCAGAGAAGGCTTTGTACCGGTCCTTAACCGTCGAAGCCATGTACGCGGGTTCGACATCGCCTTTCTCCCCGTTGAGCGCATAGACGGGTGCCGCGATTCCGCATAAAGCCGTTGCCACGAGGATGGCGTAGACAGCCATGCGCGACGCATTGGACTTCAGCTGTTCAAATAGTTTCATGTCATTCACCTCCTTCGTATGTATCGAGGTATTCCTGCTTGAGCGTCTGCGAGGACGACTCGGTCTTTTCCACGAGCGTGCCGGCCTCGATGAAGTAGAACGAGTTGGTGAGGTCTGCCAGGTCGTCGAGCAGATGGCTTGAAATGAGCACGCTTCGTCCCCGCGCCACCTCGCTGCGCATCGCGTCGCAGGAGGTTTTCCGCTTTCCCGGATCGAGGCCGTTCAGCGGTTCATCGAGGATGAGGTACGGGCAATCGGTCGCTATCGCCATGGCAAGCTTTACCTGCTGCTTCATTCCTGTCGAGAGTTTACGGGTCGGCTTGTCGAGATATGGGGAGATTCCGAGGGAGTCGCAGAGCGAGTCGATGTCGGCGGCCGATTTCCACGCCTCCCTAACGAAAGCAAGGTGCTCGATGGCCGATAGCGTGGGATAGAGATCCGCGCCGCCCGAAGAGCTCAGGTAGACGAGTTCTGCAAATTCGGCTGATCGACGTTGGCAGATTCCGTCTGCCGCCAGGCTTCCCGAGCGGATGCGGGTGGGAAATTGGCCCGACAGCGCTTCAAGAAGGGTGGTTTTCCCCGAGCCGTTGGGAGCAACGAGGCCCGCCGCCGTTCCCGGGCTCAGGAAAAGCGACCCGATTGAAAGTATCGTCGTGCTTCCGTATCCCACGCTCGCGTCCAGAAGCTCGAGCCCATGGTGCTTTTTCGCGGGTCCAGGCTGTTTGGGGGAACGTGTCGCAACGGCGCCGACCGCAAAAAAGACCGCGACGTATGCCAGGGCCACGGCAAGCATCGATGCGCTGCCTGAACCGGAGCCAATGAATTCCGTCGGGAAGCATCCTACGTAACCCGTTGCCTCGATAGGCGAGAACACGGCCAGCGGCAGGAGATTGAGCGCGGCGTTATGCTCCAGTGCCGAATCGGACAGTAACGGGAATGCCGGGGCCGCGACAAGCAGCGCGGAGGTAAGGGGGCCCGCGAGGACGCGCCTCGTTGCGGTCGATAGGACGGCGGAGCAAACGGATATCAAGGTTCCGCCCGCAAGCAGCGCGAGAAGCAGGGCTGTGAAGACGTTTCCCGCGGTCGTGGTGGCAAGCGCGCCGTCATGGAAGAAGGCGATCGGGTACCCAATTTGCCCGAAGCCGTTTAGGGCCAAGGCGTAAATGCCCCCGGGTGCGAGGCTGGCGAGGAGCATCGCGGTCCCCGCGGCGATTATCGAAAACACGGTCTGGATAAGGCGCCGGAATTTGGGCACGGGCGCCTTCGCCGCCAGGGTCGCAGGCCCTGTGGCGCCGAGCACGAGTATCGACGAGAGAAGGAAGGGGATGAAGGGGAGGAAAGACGGCGCCGTGGCAATGGCGTAAGGCAGGAAGGAAAGGAATGGCAGGTCGTTTGCGGAGGCCGGGATATCCGTGATGCCGGAGCTGCTCAGGGCACGGCAATATGCGAGCGCTGCGTCATTGGTCTCTTGGTCTCCCACGATGGATCCGGATTGGAAGCCTTCGTCCATGAGCGCGTAGTAGCTCTCGGCAGAATCGAGAAAGGCGGCGTCAGTTTGGGCGGCAAGGGCGGCGTTCGCGTATCTTGCAAGCTCCGCGTCATTTTGCTGCTCTGGAGATAGGTCTGTGCCGCTGGCCTGGGGCGCGCGCGTATTGAATGCGTCGACAAAGCCCTGCATGCCCTGCTTCATAAAGAAGGGCCCGTAGATGGGTGAATTGAACGCAATGGGGATGGAGAAGGCTGCGGCAAGAACGAGCGTAGAGATCCATACGGCCCTGTCTCTTAGGATTAGTTTGAGAAGAAGTCGACAGTACATTTAGAAGCACCTACATTCCTCAAAGCATCGTTAGATTAATAGTGACAGACCGAATGAAGATGCGTGCGATGGGGGCGAGGCGAATGGCTGAGCGGTATCGATACGCGGGTTCAACGGTATCACATTGGCCACATAGATTTTTAACTTGCATTTCTACCCGCCCTTTTCGTAGAGTCGCCGATACGTGCTTAGCGCACCCTCGGCGCGTCCGGCAGGCTTTGCGAAATGGGATCCAGGAGACTTCGGCGCAGCATCATCTTGCGGAATGCTTCTAATGAGCCTCCCATCCTTCAAAAACAGAATCTCATCGCACAGCCTATCGACCGAATCCAAGATGTGGGATGACATGATGATGCACGTACCAGAATCGGCCAGCTTCCTGAGAATCTCGGAATGCAAGTCCACCCTGCTGGGGTCGAGCGCGTTCATGGGCTCATCTAATAGAAGGTACCGCGCACCCGTCGCATACGCAATCGCCAGGGTAAGCTGCTGCTTCATGCCCTGGCTCAGAGTGCGGATCCTCATCTTCGCGAACTCGCCTATCTGCGTTTGTTCCACTATCTCTTCGATATCGCGAGCATGCGGCCACATATCGCAAACCATCTTGAGGTGATCTTCCGCACGCAATCCGGGATACAGCAGCGTCCCCTCACCAGGTGCATAGAAGATCATAGAACGGACCTCTCTCGCACCCGTACCCTGCACCTCATCCAGAACGATGCTCCCGTCCACGCGAGGACCCGGCAAACCTGCCATCGCACGCAGCAACGTCGTCTTTCCATGCCCGTTCGGAGCGGCGAGACCGTAGACCGTACCCGGGGCAAACTCAGCGTCCACCGAATCTACGAGCACCTTCTTTCCATAAGAGATCGTCAGCGTTTGAAGGCCAATCATCGAGATCATCCCCTTTCGATCTTTGGAACACTCAGGCGCACCATCAACGGAGATACGGCGCCCAAAACCACCAGCAGAGCGCCCGATGCGCCGACGACCTCTCCAAAAGGCATCGCGTTCGTCCCTCGCCCAAGGAACCCAATCGTCCCCACCTGGGAAGCGGGATCAGACGAGGCGAATGGAGCCAGCAGCGCGACGCCCATGCCCGCGCTTTCAACATGAGCGCTCAACGAACCCAACACCAGGAGAACCGCGCAAACCACTCCGGTGACAACGGGGTTGCGGCTAATCGCTGCTGTCAACGCAGCGACGACGGAAATCACGCCGTATGCCATGACCAGCAACGGAATACTGCACAACACCGCCTCCCCCACCATGGACGTTGTCGAAGCTCCCGCCCGAATGAGAGCGACGGGATACTCCGATCCACCCGCACCGTTCTTAATCACGGACACAACGACAGCGGGAACCATCGACACCAAAAGCAGCACCAAGCCAAGCAGGAGAGACAGCGCAACGGCCGTCAGAAAACGCACATGCGCTGTTGCGGGGACTTGGAGAACCAGAAGGGAACGACACTGCAGGTGGATGCACACAAGCGATGTGACAACCACGGGCAACAGCCAAAACAAGGAAGGAAGCGCTGCCTGGAGATAGGAAAGGAGGATTAATGGGGGCATCTTCGTACTTAACTCGTAAACCTTGGGGTCCGGCAAGCTCGCGATCGACTCGAGCAGAAGGGCGCGCGCCTCCGCACGAGAAGGAGTCTCCGGCTCGATTCCGATCGATTGCAGGAGGGTCGCATCTGCCGCGCCCAGCTCGCCTCGAGCGCGCTCGTACGTCGCAAGGCTCTGAAATCCCTCCGCAGGCGTAGGCGCGTACACGAAACCCGAAAGGGCACCTCGCATGTCTTCCAGGGCCGTCTTGCCCTCGACGTCCATATTCGCAGCGTCCTGCTCTAGATACCGGTCTATTGAACGGAGCTCGCCATCCCTATACCGACCGGCGGAAACGGCATCAGCGTCAGGAAACACCTCGACCAGGGCTGGGACCAGCATCGTCGTCGACATTGCAATCGCGCACACGGCGATGACAGGAGAATGCAGGAGCAGTTTCCCCATCGTTCTTACGTATGCAACGGCGAAGGCACAAGCGCTCGAACGAGTTGCCGTTCTCGATGCGGTGAAGGAACCTCTCTCAAGACAAATCGGGGGCATCGGGCGCGCGCAGCCGCTCTTTCCAGCAACGCAAAGCAGGCTAATTGCCAGCACCTCGATCCCGATTGCGCATACGAGGGTAATCGCGCCACGCCCGAAGCAAAGTCCGGGCAGATTCACTATCTGCGTTGTCGGGTACGGGCTATAGGCGCCGACGGTCAGCTCGGTGTTCGCATACGAAAGGGGATTCAACAGGGCGAACTCACGTAAAGCGATGGATCTTCCGTAATACCCGGGAACCATCGTCACCCCCATCAGGGCACATACGAACACGATTCCAAGCGTAGGGTTATTGGCAATCTTCACGGCAAGGTGAACGACGAGCGAGATGAACGCCGCCACCAAGAATTGCAAGATGGCCGTCTGTGCGAACACCAGCCAAGCCGGTTTGATAACCGGAGTCGCATATTGAACGTAGCCTATCGGATAGAACAGCGAGCCCGGGCCATTCTTCACAAGTGCGGCGATTATCCCTGGAAGATTGACGGCGAAGACGGCAAGCATCGCAAAAACACTCGCCCATACGCTCGATGCAACAAGCCTGCCCAGCTCACCCATCGGTGCCTGGATGATGAGTTTTTCACGTTTGTTAAGACGCGCGGCAAGGAACGAAACGGCAACGGCCGTTGCGGCCCATAGCAAGTACTCCTTCGATCCGTCATAAAAGGAGTACGCTCCATCCGATACCTGCAGAAACGGAAGCAGAGGAGAGAGCGGCGCCAAGACAAGACGCCCCGCGGCAAGAGGGTACAGAAGCGCGGGCATGCTTGATGAAGAGGTATAGACACCGTCCTCCCCCGCATTCACAAGCGCATCCGCATAGGATGCTGACAATTCCTGCTCAACACGGGTTATTCCCGACTCGAGGTATTCGACCCGTCCGTCGATGCCAGCCGCGCTCCTGAAGACGGGCAGAGCACAAAGAACCATCAACGCAACAACGACAACACAGAGCGACCTGGAGGAGAGAAGCGACCTAAAGATCGCCTTCGAGATTTTGAGCATATTCATCGCCAACCTTAACCTCATCCAGTCGGAACAGAGGGGCCGAACAAAATGCTCGGCCCTTCCTCGCATCTAGTAGGTGCTATAGACAAATTGCCATTTATCAGTTGTGCCAAGAACACCACAGGAGCACATTGCAGCGAGGCGGGATTCCCTATGATGCGCGGATCGGCGATAGCCATTTCGGTAGGAGATCGTCTTGTAAGAGATGTTGAACATCGAGATGCTGTGCCCGCTTACGCCGCGAGGACAGCTGTAGCTCCAGTAGGTATCGACGACGTCGTCCGTATACCCGAGGGGCTCAACGAGGGCACACTGGCTGCTCTCCTGGGAAGGAGGCATCGGGGTATCCGCAAAAGCGGGGGCTCCCGGCAGCAACAGACAAAGAGCGAGGCCGAGAAAAACCAAGAGCTTACACGACTTAACAGTACTGAACATAATCCTCTCCAATCTAGAGGGGTTTCGGTTGCAGCATGTTGTGATTACTTGCCGGCAAAGTCAATTTAACATAAACTGTTAAAAAGTAACCTGAGTTTTTTAAATTCTTCGGAGGTTATTATGAGTTCCGACAATCGCACTCCCCGGCTTCATTCCTTCCGCATCGCATGTGCGATAGCCTCTGCGACCCTTTGCGCCACCGCCATCGCACAAGTGGCGTTCTCCTTAAAGCCAGCAATCGAAGTGCTCGACAACCCTGTAATTGCAGACTCCCCCGCGTATCCAGCCCTTGCGATCTCGACATTGGTCCCTGCCGTCATCGGTATCGCTACGACCATCCTCAGCGCCGTTCTCGTGTGGACGATCAAGAGCGGAGACCCCTTCAAGAAAGGGTCTGCGACATGCTTGAAGGTGCTCGGCATTCTCTTCGTTGTTCAAGCTGCCACCAGCCTCTACGCCGGCTCACTCAAAACCTCCGTTTCGATGTTTGGCGGCGAGGGGGCCGTCGGCGCCCAAGAGATCGCTTCATCATTCGATTGGACCTCTCTGGTTCTCGGCATCGTCCTGTTCATGCTTTCCCAGCTCTTCTTGTACGCCCGAGAGCTGTACCTCGACTCCGACGAGATTGCGTAAGGAAACGCCATGCCCGTAATTGTTCGCCTCGACAAGATCATGGCCGAGCGAAAGATTTCCTCGAACGAACTTGCCGAAAGGATTGGAACCACGCCCGTGAACCTGTCCCGTATTAAAAAAGGGCATATTCGCGGCATTCGCTTCAACACACTCGAGCAGCTATGCCTCGCCCTTCGTTGCCAACCCGGAGACCTTCTCGAAGTCATGAGCGAAGAGGATGCCCGAAAGGAGTTCGGACTCGATTGGTCCGCCGAGGATTAGAGGGCGGTCGTACTCGCCCTGCACACGGGGATGCGAATCGGCGAGGCCTGCGGCCTTCGGTGGTGCGATGTGGATTTCGAGACGGGCCTGATCTCGATCAGACACTCGGTGGCGTACGCGAAGGGAATGGGTTCGTTCATCAAGGACACCAAGACCCATGACGCCAGGGGTATCCCCATCGACCCGGTCGGCCTACTCCCCTTCCTGAAGGAGACCCACGAGATCGACTGCGGAAAGCTGCGCTTGCGCGGCCTTACCGGGGCGGTCGAGATCGGGGACTGCTACATCCTGTCGGAGCCGGGCGCGACCTTCGCGACGACAAGCTATATCCGCAGGGCGTTCAAGACGTTCTCGGAGACCAACGGCCTCATGGGCACCAACGACGAGCTGATCACGTTCCACGGCCTTCGCCACACGTTCGCAACGCAGTGGATCCGCCAAGGCGGCGATATCAAGGCGCTCCAATCGATCCTCGGCCACAAGGACGCCATGGCGACGCTCAACGTCTACGCCGACATCGAGCCCATCTCCAAAATCCATAACATGCTGCGCGCCACGCCGTGCCTTTGGCGCGGGCACCTCGGGCCGAGGGTCGATCCGGGTCCCATGTTCCAACAGAGGATCCAGGAGTCCATCGAGACGCTCCAGGCGTTCGGCTACGGCATCACCGAGCCGGACGACCGAAATATCGCCATACGCGACGTGAAGACGAACAGTTGGCTCTAGCTCACCGAGTACGCGGCAGTGCTGGGCCCATCCCAACTGAGGTCACGGTGGTCCGATAGGGGCGCCGCCCGCGGCATGCGCCGCGGAGCGGTATCCCCTACCGAAGGGCGGGGATGCCCTCCGCTTCCAGTTCGGAATCAGCCGTCGGAGGCGTTCGGCTGACTGCGGGAACGGCCTGTCCGCTCAATGTGTTCGGCTGAGATCGGAAATCAACCCAACACGAGCCGGACACGCGCCAGACGGCTCTTCCCCGTGCGGCCTTCCCCCTTACGCTCATGTTGCAGGCATGTAACGCCGCAGCGAGCGCGCCTTTTTTGCGCCAGACAGGTACAATGATGAACACTGTACCGTAGCGGAGCGCCCCGCGCGCGCCGCAATCACGCGAAAGGGTTTCCCATGGCCGAGATCTCGTCCTCCCGTATCGTCATCACCGTCCTTGGCAAGAACCGCCCCGGCATCGTCGCCGGCGTCACCCGTGTCCTAGGCGAGGCCAACGTCGACATCCGCGACATCACGCAGTCCATTATCGAGGACATCTTCACCATGACCATGCTGGCCGACACCGCCGAGTCCAAGCTCGACTTCGCCGAGCTGCAGAAGGCCCTGGCCGAGGCAGGCGAGCTTTCGGGCGTCAACGTGTCCATTCAGCGCGAGGACGTCTTTAACTTTATGTACCGTCTGTAGCGAACAAGCCGCTCGGGGCAGCTTGACGTCATATCGTCCAAGCGCGCGGCCCCAAAGCGGACCGGAGAGGAGCGCGCATGGCCTACGACGCCAAGAAAATCTACTACCGCTTCGACGATCACCTGAGCCGCCTGGTTCTGGATTACGAGGCGAGCCGTCAGATTTCGCCCGAAAGCGAAAACCTCTACCACGGCCTGCCGACCGCCCCGTACGACGAGGGCTTGTTCGTAGAGCACAACGTCAAGCGCGGTCTGCGCAATGCCGACGGCTCGGGCGTGGTCGCGGGCCTCACCCGCATCTCGGATGTGCATGGCTACAACAAGGTCGACGGTAAGGTCGTGCCCGATCAGGGCAAACTCACGCTTCGTGGCTACAGCATCGAGGATCTGGTCAACAACGCCCAGGCCGAGAATCGCTACGGCTACGAAGAGGTCGCTTATCTGCTCATTACGGGCTCTCTGCCCACCAAGGAAGAGCTTGACGGTTTTTGCGAACGTCTGGGCGCTTTTAGGCACCTGAGCGACGAATACGTCCGCGGGTTCCCCATGACCACGGTGTCGTCGAGCATCATGAATGTGCTTCAGCGCGCCGTGCTGCTGCTCTACGCCTTCGACGCCGAGCCCGACGCCATTACACCCGAGCACGAAATCGACGTCGCCATCTCCATGCTCGCCCGTCTCCCCCGCATCGCCGCCTTCGCGCATATGGCCTCGGTCGCCAAGCGCCGCGGCTCCGAGGTTCATGTACCACACCCCACACCCGGCCTCTCCACCGCCGAGACCATCCTGCAAGTGTTGCGCGGCGGCATGGCATTCACCCGCGATGAGGCGATGCTGCTCGACGTGATGCTCATGCTGCATGCCGAGCACGGCGGCGGCAACAACTCCACGTTTGCCTGCCGCGTGCTGTCCTCCTCGGCCACCGACCCGTATTCCGCCTACGCCGCGGCTATCGGCTCGCTCAAGGGCCCGCGCCACGGCGGTGCCAACGCCAAGGTCGTGTCCATGCACGAGGACATCCGTGCGCACGTCTCCAATTGGGAGGACGAGGACGAGGTCGCAGCCTACCTGGGCAAGATTCTCGACAAGCAGGCCTTCGACGGCACGGGTCTCATCTACGGCATGGGCCACGCCGTCTACACGCTCAGCGACCCGCGCGCCGAGGTGTGCCGCCGTTACGCGCGCACGCTTGCCGCCAAGAAGGACCTGGGCGAGGAATTCGCGCTTATCGAGCGCATCGAGCGCCTGGCACCGCAGGTGATGCGTGACCACGGCATGACCAAGCCCATCTGCGCCAACATCGACCTGTACACAGGCTTTATCTACAAGATGCTCGGCGTGCCCGAGACGCTTTTTACGCCGCTATTCGCCGTTGCCCGCATGGCCGGCTGGTCGGCACACCGCATGGAAGAGCTCTTCTGCGCGCACCGTATTATTCGCCCGGCCTATCGTCCGGTGATTGAGCCGCTGGAGTACAAGCCGCTCGCCGACCGCTAGGACGCGGACCGTTATAGAACTCGAGCGTGGCTAGGGCATCACCGCCCTCGGCCACGCTTTTTATGCCAGCAGAAAGGGCTGCATCAAATGATTGTGTTTTCCGATATGGACGGAACGCTGCTGACGAGCGATAAGCAGATGAGCGATGCCACCTGGGCGATGCTCGACGAGCTCGCTCGACGCGGGATTGAATTTGTACCCTGCACGGGACGCCCGCTGTCGGGCATCTTCGAGCCCATCCTCGCCCATCCCGCCGTGCACTATGCCGTCTGCGCCAATGGCGCCAGCGTCTGGCAGCTCGACGACGACGTGCCCACCGACGCCTCGCGTGCCACGTGTATCTTGAGCCGTCCGCTCGATTGCGGCATTGCCCATCGCATCCATCGCATCGCCGCCGGCCACGATGTGACCTTCGATATCTTCGCGGACGGGCAGTGCTTCCTCCCCCGCTCGCTCTACACGCGCCTGGATGAGTTCTGTGGCGGCGACCCCCACATCGCGACTTCGCTCAAACGCACACGAACACCGATCGACATGGATATCGACAGCAAGATCGACGAGGTCGAGACGCTCGAACGCATCGCCATGTACTGGCACGACCCGACCGATCGCGACGCCATCGCGGCGGAGCTCGACACGCTCGGAGGCATTGAGGTCACGCGTTCGTACGCCATGAATATCGAGGTCATGGGCGAGGGCGCCACCAAGGGAACGGCCCTCACGTGGCTATGCGAGCACCTGGGCGAGCGTCTCGCCGACGCCTGGGCGTTCGGCGACAACATCAACGACATCCCCATGCTGCAGGCAGCGGGCCACGGCATGGCCATGATCAACGCCGAGCCCAAGGACCGCGAGGCCGCCGACGCCATCACCGAATACGACAACGACCACGACGGCGTCGCCCGCACCATCATGGCCGCCCTCGCCTAGTCATTGGGGACGTTCTTAAACGACTAGTCACTG